>JADMIO010789801.1_pt1 | contig 21236 bp, 24 predicted proteins | sample 8958161 | NCBI WGS metagenome assembly JADMIO01 (sample SAMN16585339, study PRJNA669376) | soil metagenome | isolation source: Crop rotation soil | place: USA: Cullars Rotation, Alabama | collected 2011
CGCGACAACTTGTCCACGTGGAATTCTAAGCTTAGGATCCCAATGTGCTGGAAAGTCGTGATCTCCGGATTCCCAGGCTGCCATGCTCAAGCCCATGGGAATTGCGCTGACAACGATCTCCGGGTGAAGGTGGGGTCCAAGCGCTCTCTGGCCTTCACGACATGCTGTGATGAAGCAAAGCGCCGCCCCCTCGGCGCTGTGCGCCACGATCCCGATCCTCTTCATGCGGCGAATCGCACTCAATTGGTCTCTCCCCGATGACAGCGCGGTCGAATACCACAGCGGGACATCTCTCACCTTCTCATACCACAGCGCCTGCCTGGAGAACACCTTGATGTCGGGCTGACCAGACGATCCCCGGCACTGTCACCTGCGATCCGGCGATGACCTCGTACAACGGCAAGCTGCACGCCGACGCGAACGCGCTGGCGAGGGCGTCGTCGAGGCCGACGTCGAAGAGCCTGAGGTCGGTGAGGTCCGCGAGCAGCGGGTGGGCCGCGAGGGCCGAGAGCTCTGCGGCCGAGAGCCGACGGCCAACCACGATGAGCGTGCGGCACAGGGCCAGCCCGGGGCCGGGGCGGCCTTCGAGGAGCGCATCGACCCACGCGCCCGGCGCCCTGCGGAGCGCGTCGGGCCAGGCCTCGAGCGCCGGGAGGGCGCGGGCCACGGCGCCTTCGAGGAGGGCGGCCGGGCAGCGATCGAGGAGCGCGGTGAGCGCTCGCCACGCGGGCTCGCTCGGGGGCGCTGCGAGGAGCGAATCGAAGGAGGCCTCGATGTCTCCCTGGGAGGGGTCGATCATGACGGCGAGCCTTGGGAGAGGCTATACTGCCGGCCGGCCGAGAGGCAAAGCGTCGAGGTCAAGGTGGGCGATCGGTTGCAGTCCGGGCAGTTGACTATCTGTGTCCGGGAGCTGTCACCGGAAGAGGAAGCCTGAGGCGGAGATCAGCTCTTCCGTCGCCGTCGCTCGGCGATCTCGGCGGTGACCTCGGCCGCCGGGACGCGTCCGTCGGCGGCGCGGGCCTCCTCCGTCGCGCGGCGCTCCTGCTCGGTCTCAGGCTCCCCGAGGGGGGCGCGGCTCCGCGCCTGGAGCTGCGGCCAGTTGTCGATCTTCATCCCCAGGGAGAGCCCCAAGCCGGCGAGGATCTCCTTGATCTCCTTGAGGGATCCGCGACCGAAATGCTTGGTCTTGAGCAGGTCCTGCTCGGTCTGCTGGACGAGCTCGCCGATGAGGGTGATGTTGGCGTTCTGGAGCCCGTTCGCCGAGCGGACCGACATCTCGAGCTCGTCGACCGAGCGGAGGAGGTGCTCGTTGAGCGGGTCGGGGATCTGGGCTTCCTTCTTCACTGGCCTGGTCACGGGGGACTCTAGCATGACATCAAGGCGTCAGGACGTCAGGACGTCACCCCTGCATAGAACTGCGTAGGGCGACACGGGACCGTGATAGAAGCAGGGCCAGGTGCGCTGCTCCGGCGCTGCCCGCATGCGCTCCGGAGCAGGCGGAGCAAGGACCACTTCTACGGCCGTTCGCCCCCCGCCCCCCACGAGCCTCACCGGCGCGCGCCTCACCGGCGCGAACGCCCTGGGAGAGCTTGCTCGCGATTGCCAGTCTCGGAGGGAAGCTCCGTCGGCGGGGCCCAACCGAGTCGCGGGCGGAAACGGTAGACGCGAGCGCGCCATCGAAGTATGTTCGATCTTTCAGCTCTACTGTCTGGAGGCCCCGATGAAGCGTCTTCTATCGTTTGCGTTTGCCTGCTCCCTCGTGCTCGGCGCCTGCGGCGTCGAACCCCCCGAGAGCGTCCCGCCGTCGGATGGCGTGTCCAAAGCCCCGCTGGACGAGGGTGCCTGTGAAACCGACAGCGAATGCGTCGCCAGGGGCTTCAAGTGCTGTGACGACGGGGTGTGCGTCTGGACAGCCTGCCCTCCCGTCGAATGATCGCCACTCGACGTGGCAAGCGGAGAGGGCGCCATTTGCGGGTTCGGGTACGAAGGTTCGGGCCGCGTCAGCCCTCTCCGTCATGGATCGCCCGGCCGGCGGGAGGCACGCGGCGCGGTTGGCAGCGGGCGTGCCGCGGAACTTGTCCTTGCTTTCAAGGCGATCGGTGCATACCGCACCTGGCGGCGCCATGGCGGGTGGCGGTACCAACCAGGGCGACGAAAGCTCGTCGGCGCCGCGCGAGGAGCGTGTGCGCGGGCGAGGGCGGCTTACGTCGTGCCCCGTGAGCTCGACGCCTCTCGTACGCCCCCCGCAGCAACCCCCGCCTTTCAGCCGACGATCGTCGCGACGCCTTCCTCCACGGTCCGCGCCCGCACGCCGAACCGCGCGCAGTAGTCGCCATCGTCGACGAGGTACGGCCGATCCCACTGCGGCAGCAGCTCGACCAACGACCGCACGTCCCGCGAGAACGGCGCCATCGCGCGCAGCAACCAGCTCGGCGCGACCCGCGCCTCGACGTCCACCCCGAGCCCCTTCGCCACGGCGGCGACGAGCGCGCGCGGCGTGACGTGCACCACCGGCGCGTGGAACACGCGACCCAGCACGTCGTCCTCCGCGAGCGCGAGATTCGCGAGCGCCTCGACCACGTCGTCGCGGTGCGAGAACGCATGCTTGGCGTCGCCATCCCCGATCACGAGCGGGCGCTTGCCCTTGCGCATCCCGTCGATCGCATCCGGCGTGATCAACGAGCTCGGGAGGCCCGGGCCCCAGAAGTCCGAAGCGCGCAGCGTGGTCGCGCGGACCGCGCCGCGGGCGTGCGCGTCCATCAGCATGTCGGCGATCTGCTTGCGGATGCGGCCCTTCGGGTTCGACGCCGTCTCGGGCGTGCGCGGCGAGAGCGGGCCCTGGTCGAGCGCGTAGAGGTAGAGCGCATCCAGCGTGACGAGGCGCGCGCCCGCGCGGCCGACGCCGTCGATGAGGCCGCGGTGCATCGGCGGCAGGTCTCGCGCCCAGACGGCAGCGTCGTAGACGCTCGGGTTCACCGCCGCGATGACCGTGCGCGTTCCCTCGACCGCGCGGGCGAGCGCGTCGGCGTCGCGGACGTCGACCGAGACGTGCTCGACGCCCACCGGCAGCTCCGCCGGCTTCGTGCGGCTCAGCCAGCGCACGCGGTGCCCGGCCCGCGCGAGGTGCCGGACGAGCGGCGCGCCGATCTGGCCGGCGCCGACGACGGCGAGGAACGAGGGGGTCTCCGTGGCGAGCGAGCGGGCCGTGACGTTCGACGAATCCATGAGTGCCTCCGATGACCAGACGATGCCGCCCGCCGAGGCATGTTTCCAATCGATGCAATCGATTCAAGCTATGCTCTATAGGCATGCCCGAACCCGTCGCCACCGCGCTCCTCCCCGCGCTGCTCGCGCTCCTCGAGACCGAAAGCGTGACGCTCGCCGCCGAGCGCATCGGCGTCGGTCAGCCCGCGATGAGCCGCACGCTCGAGAAGCTGCGCGAGGCGACGGGCGATACGCTGCTCGTCCGCGACGGGCGTCGCCTGGTGCGCACGGTGCGCGCGGGCGAGCTCCTGCCCGAGGTGCGCGCCGTGCTCGACGGCGCGTCGCGCATCCTCGCGCCGGCGATGCCCTTCGAAGCGCGCACCGCGAGCGGCGTCGTCACGATCGCGCTCGGCGACGATACGCAGGCGATGCTCACGGGGCCGCTGCTCGAGCGCTTGCGCGCGGAGGCGCCCGGGCTCGACATCCGCGTGCGTTCGATCGCGGCGTCGGTCGCGGGCGATGCGGTCCGCGGGCTGGTCGACCTCGCGGTGTTCCCGGACATGCGCGGCATGTACGTGATCCCGTCGATCGACGAGCTCGTGCTGCGTCCCGTCTACACGCGCCGCTTCGTCGTCGCCTCACGGCGCCGTCGCCGCCTCGATCTCGACGCGTTCCTCGCCGCCGAGCACGTGCTCGTGGCGCCGCAGGGCACCGAGGGCGGCTACGTCGACGACGCGCTGCGTCCGCTCGGTCGCGCGCGACGCGTCGCCGTCGCGGTGCCGACGTTCCAGGCCGCGATCGCGCTCGTCGCGTCGAGCGATCTCGTCGGCACGCTGCCGGACGACGTGCTGCGCGTGCTCGCGCCGCGGCTGCACCGCCAGGTCTGCCCCGTGACGACGCCGGATCTCGCGATGTGCGTCTGCTGGGCGGCGCGCTTCGCGAACGATGAGCGGCACCGATGGTTGCGCTCGCTCGTCATGTCCACGCTGACGGACGTGGTGCGTGTGCGCTCGCGCGCCGCATGACCCACGCGGGAAACCCAGCGGAACCACGCGCATGGCGTTGGATCTTGGGTTCCTCGCGCGTACTTTCCTGGGACTAGACTAGAATGTCACCATGGCCGACAGCCTCCGCGACGCCGTCAAGCAGCTCCCCGCCGGCCCGGACCTCGACGCCGAGGTGGGTGACATCCTCCACGCGCCCGGCGAGTATTCGCGCTCCATGATCGACGCCTGGCGCGTGGTCGAGCACTTCGCCAACCAGCAAGGCCACGGCACCAACGATCGGCTTCGCTGGGTAGGGCCGAATTTCAAGTCGGAGGATCGATACCGGACGGCCGAGGCCCTCGAGGTCGGCACCCCGTGCTGGTGCGTCGACGTGGAGAGCTACGGGGCCAGCCTCATCGCCTGCGCCACGACGCCGGCCCTGGCGATCTGCAGGGCCGCGGCGTTCGTGAGGCGCACCCGGCTGGAAAAACAGCAGCGTCGGCGTGCGCGCCTGGCCGAGCAGCTCGGGAGGTTCGGTGGGAGCGTCGTCGACGAGGTCGGCCTGGATGTGTTTCGCGTGAAGCTCCAGGCCGATCTCCGGCCGACGTTCTGCCGCGCAGACGAGACGATCGGCACGCTCGAGGGGATCTCGGCCGGCGGTTCGGTCCTCGAGGACCGAACCGTCCTCGAGGCGTTCTGCGTGCTCGTCGAAGCCGACGAGCATGGGCGCTGGCAAGCGAAGACGCGGTGACGTCGAGGCCGCTCAGGGCCGCGAGACCCGGCGCCCGTATCGAACGCCGCGGGCCTGTGCCGGCTCTTCCTGGCTGAGCTGGAAAAACGCCTCTCGCGGATGGCCCAGGCGATCGAGCGGGGGGACGCGCAGGCAATCGAAGACGAGGCGCATCTCCTCAAGTCCGCGAGCGCCACCCTCGGAGCGCTCGACATGTCCGAGCTCTGCGGCCGTATCGAACGCGCGGCGCGCATGGCGCTGGATTTGGGGTTCCCCGCGGATACTCTCCTGGGATGTATGCTGACGTTCGGGAGGGTGCTCCGAAACGCCCCGTAACTACGGCACTTTCTTGATGCTCCCGGCGACGGTCGGCGCGACCCCGATCGGCCGTTGCCGGACTGTTGCCACGACAGCCAGATGAGCTTGGTGCGGGCTACTTCGTCGGCTCGTCATCGTCGCGGCTCGGGGTCGTGCTCGGGGTCGGGGTCGCGCTCGGGGCGGGACCGCTCAGCCGATCGATGGCGTCCCGCGCGCTCCCCTTCCGGACGTGCGCGTAGCGTGCCGCGGTCTCCAACCTCGAGTGCCCGGCGAGCTCCTGCACCGTCGGCGCTCCGACGCCCTTCTCGAAGAGCTCCGTGATGAAGAAGTGGCGTTGACAATGGAAGTGAAAGCCCTCGATCTGGGCCCGCTCGGCCATCCGAGCGAACGCCTGCCCCATGCCGTGCTGCCCCCACTGCTTCCCGAGCGTGTTCAGCGCGACGGGTTCATCACGGGGCCGCGTGCCTCGGGCTTCGAGGAGCGCTCGAAGCTCGCGGGCGATGGGGATGACGCGATCGTCGCCGCTCTTCGGCTTGTCCGTGACCCCTCGGCATTTGGCGAAGCGCACGACGATCTCGTCTCGGAGGAGGTCGACGTCGCGCCAGCGCAGCGCCCGGATCTCCCCCGTGCGCAGGCCAGCGAACGCCGCGAGGGCGAACGCGAGCCGGTGCTCGATGCGGGGTGACGCCTGGAGCAGCGCGTCGACCTCCGCGCGCGAGAGCGCCAGGGCCGTCGTCTTGCTCTTCCGCGGCAACTTCGGCAGCTCGGGAGCCCTCGGCAGGTACTTCGCCTCGACAGCGAAGCGGATCACCGAGCGGAGGATCGTCAGGACGTTCCGCCGCGTCGAGGACTGTAGGCGCTCCTTCGCGAGCGACGCCTCGAGCTCGCGGACCGCGCACGCATCGATCTGATCGATGGCCACCTGCCCGAACCTGGGGAGTAACCTCCGATCGAGGACGTGGGTGTAGAGGAACCGGGTCGCCGCCTTGACGGTGGGGAGGAACGTTTCCTTGAACTTCTCGACCACCGTCGCGAAGGTCGTGCTCGCGACGGGCGGCGGCGCTACCTGCCCAACCAGGGTGGGCGCGCGGCCCGATGCAGGACTCCGCGCCCGGAACCCGCGCCCAGCCGAAAGACCACGAGCGATCGGCGTCGGCGCCCCGCGCCGTCTTCGCCGCGGCGAGGAGGGCGAGGGTGGAGGCGATCCGGAGCATGCGGCCCCGGCATCGCGCTCGTGCCGCAATGTGCCCGCGCGCGCACGCCGTACTTTCGGGGTTCTCGATCGGAAAGGGGCTTTGCATGCTCTTCTCGACCTTTCGATTGTGACATGGCCCCGCCGCCCGCGCCGAGCAGCTCGAGCGGGCGCAGCTCCGCGGGGCTCGGATCGCGGAGTCACCCTGGTAGCACCTCGCGAGCACGCCGGGGCCGCCGGTGATATCCCATCATCTCAGGATGCCGCGCGCGCTCGATCGGGGCTCCAGACGATCGCGCGCGCGTCGTGGAACCCCTTGAGCGTTCCGATCGCCATCACGACGGCGAGGGTCGTGCACGCGACGAGCGACGCGCGGTCGTCCACCGCCAGCAACGCAACCACGGCGCTGCCCAGGAGGAGCGATGCGCTCCGAAGCACGAAGGTCCACCGCCCCGGGAGCTTGCGCTCGTGGCAGCAGAGGTTGTCCAACGCGCCCGCGGTCAGCTCCGTCGCGATCAGGAGGATGAGCACGGGCGCCGCTCCTGGCATGCGGACCACCAGCATGGGGACGACGGCCCCCGCCACGACGCTCCACATCAGCCTGGCCACGTCTTGCCAGAGCCAGGCGTCCACGCGACCGACGATGGGCAGCGCGCCACATACGTACTCCGCCCCCGATGCCCCCGTGAAGACGAGGATCACGGCCCAGCAAGCGCTGATCGCATGGTTCGGCGGCAGCGCCCAGCGCACCACGAGCGCGAGCGCGACGAGGGAGCAGGCCACGAGCGAGAGCGGGTTCACGCGTCGCGTGACGACGTAACGCCAGAGGACGATCGTCGCCGTGATGGCCGCCGCGGCTCCGAGGACGGCCACGATCTCGCCGTCGCCAGGCACGCGCGCGATGAGGAACACGACGCCCGAGCCCGCCATTTGAACGGAAGTCTTGATCTTCGCGAGCGCCCTGGTCATCATGGACGTCTCTCGCAGACTCAGCGCGCTGCGCAGAGAAGTGATGAGGAACTCGCGTAGCGTGATGGCGATCATCACCCAACGCGAGCAGAGCCCGAGGCCCACGAGTGGTACGAGCACGGCGGTCATGAAGACCTTGTCGGCCACGGGATCGAGCAGCCCTCCAAGCACGGTGGGGCCATGCCGCCGAGCCAGATGGCCATCGAGCCAATCCGTCAGGCCGATGAGCGTGTACGCGATCATGGCGGCGACATCCCACGAACGAGGCCCGTACAGGAGCATTGCGCATGGAATGGGCAGGAGCAGCACGCGCAGAATGGTGACCTGGTTCGCCGTGATCAGCGGACGCCGCATAGCGGCCGCCGAGGATCGCGTTCCTCGGGGGTTCGCGGGGAGCGCGATCACGGGTGCGCCTCCCGATCCAGACGCACGCTCGGGCTGACCGAGCCCGCCGCGCGGATGTGGTCGTCGAACCGCCTCCTCACGACATCGGGCCATTCGGCGTCGGATCCCCATGCGGCGGCGACACCGCGGTGCGCGGCCTGGACCACCGCTCGCAGGAGCAGAGATTGGTCGAACGACACGCGAGACGGCACCGCTTGCCCTGGGGCGGGTGTGATCGCGTGCCATGGGATCGGAGCCGGCTCGAGCCCGAGGACGACGGCGCGATCACGGATGTCGTCGAGGTCGCGCTCCAGCCAGCGTTTCCGCGCGGCCAGGCTCACGCGCGGCATCGCAGCGGCGGCGAGCAGGCCCATGATGCGCGAGCGCGTGCACCCGCGCGTCGGCCGCGCCCGACGCGTGAGCACGGCGAGCGCGGGCAGCCGCGCCTCATGCAAGGGGACGACCGGCAGACCGATCGAGCCGTCGAGGTAGTCGACCCCGTCCAGCCTGACGACGCGGCCGTTGAGCAGCGGCACCGCGCATGCCGCGCGCACGACTACCCGCCAGTTAGCCGGCGTGAGCGCCACGTACACGATCGCGCCGCTGCACGCCGCGAGCAACGGCGTGATCACCCTCGTCCGCTGCAGGGCCAGCTCGATCGCGCGCTCGCGGCAGGTGACCTCGATCAGCGCGACGAGGCGATCCGTGTCGAATGGCGGAAAGCGGGCGCGCACGACGCTGTCCTGAAGGAGCCGGGGAACAAACGCAAGGCACTCCCCGGGGGAGAGCGCGAGGGCCGCGATGAGCGCGACCACGCCGGCCGAGGGTCCGACCGCGAGGTGCGGCGAGGGAAGCCCCGCGAGCCGCAGTCCGGAGAGCGTGCCCAGTGTGGAAACGCCACGCTGGGCGCCGCCCTCCGCAAGGAGCGAATACGGGGCCTCCATCGCCCAGCGGAGCCGGCAGCGCGGGACGCTGCCGGCGACGGAGGCGTCGACGCACGACGGCCAGTTCATCACGCGCTCCCTCCTTCGTCGTCGGGCTCGGGGTGCAGCAGGCCGATTGCGCGCATCGCCGCGAGATCGCGCGGCGACGGCCGCCGCGCGGTCCCGCGCACGAAGTCCGCACCCAGCAGGAGGTTGAAGCACGCGCGATACCTGTGGTGTATCCAATGGCCGCGAACGACCGCTTGACCGTAGCCCGTCCGGATGAACCATGCGATCCACGCTGGGGCGTCGCGCTGGACGTCGGCATACCGCCGGTGCAGATGCGGATGAACGAAGTGGCTGAGTACCGGCGGGGCCGCGAGCATGGGCAGCGCGCCCGCCAGTCCCCAACCGCCGAGGACGGCTCCGACGAGCACCGCCGCGGGGACGAGCGGCGCAATGAACGCGAGCGCGCCGGCGCCTCCGAGGCGATTGGCATAGTCCGCGCGGCGAATGAGCGCGCCGTGCTCGCCGCGTCGTCGAAGCTCTTCGTCCACGCGCCCGCGGTCCTCTGGGCTACGGAACTGCGTCACGTGATCCGCGACGAACGTGCGCATGTGGTGCACCACGTGATGCGAGTAGTGCGCGCGCAGGATCGGGGCGAAGAGCCTCGGATAGCGCCTCCAGCGCATGACGTCGATGGGACGCGCGTCGGACACGTGCTCGTGCACGGCCGACTCGATGAACGACGCCAGCGCGTACCCGATCAGCGCCCCGGCGACGACGCGCCCGAAGCATCCCACGATTTCAGCGATCATGGTGACCTCCACGCTGGGCGATGTCGTCGAACGTCACCATCCTGCCTTGCTGCTCGTCCCACAGCGCGAGCCACGCGTAGCCCAGGCTCTCCCGGAGCCCCACGCGCGCATGGGCGGCGAGATGCGGGAGCTCGCGGTGCACGAGCGGCAACCGGTGGTTCGGAACTCCGGGGTTGAGGTGGTGCAGGTGGTGGTATCCGATGTTGGCGGTGAGCCAGTGAAGCCACCGCGGCAGATCGTAGAACGAGCTGCCTTCCACGGCTGCGAGTTCGGGCCTCCACGCCACCGAGCGCGACCAGTAGCCCTTCGGGAGCTGATGCTGGATGTAGAAGAGCCACACGCCGACGCCGCCCGCCAACCACATCACGGCGAGCTCGGTGAGCAGGAAGCGCGTGGCACCGAAGGCGAACGATCCCGCTGCGAGCCACACGCCAATACCGAGGTTCGTCGCGTAGACCCCGTAGCGAGCGCTCCGCCACTCGCGCGGGAAGTAGAACGCGAAGCGCTGGACGATGCCGAACTGCACGAGCGGCGCGACGCCGAACAGGAACGCCGGGTGCCGAAAGACACGATAGGCAAGCCGCCGCGCGGGCGAGGCCGACTCGTACTCGGCGACGGTCAGCGTGCGAACGTCACCGCGCCCGCGGTGGTCGAGATCTCCGGTGCTGCGGTGATGGTATTTGTGGTAGAGGAACCACGCGGCTTGCGGCGTGAACGTGAGCACGCCCATCGCCGCGCCAACGATGCGATTCGCGCGCCGCGAGCGGAAGAGGCTCATGTGCCCGGCGTCGTGCTCGAGATTGAAAAGGCGGACCTTGAACGCCGCGCTCCCAAGTACGCCGACGAGCCACACCGGCCAAGTCCCGTAGAATCGCACGGCGAGCATGGAGCAGATCGCGAGCGGGACAACGGTCTCGACGATTTGCCAGAGCGCCTTGCAGTCGTTGGGGACGCGGTGCGGGCGGAGCCTCCCGCGCGCTTGCTCGATGAGATCCTTGCTGATCATCACGAGCCTCCCTCCTCGCGCCCGTGGAGCATCTGGTCCATCTGCGCGCGCACCTGATGCATGAGCGTGTCGATGTCGTCGGTCGTCAGCGTGGCCGTGTCGATGGGTCGACCGAACGCGATGCGCACCGTGCCGGGCCGCACTAGGCGGCGCCCGCGCGGCGCGATCTCGCGGAGGCCGTCGATCGCGATCGGGAGGACGACAGCGCTGGCGCCGAGAGCCGCGTGGAAGACACCCTTCTTGAAGGGCCCGAGATCACCGGTCTTCGTTCTCGTGCCCTCCGGGAAGACGAGCACGGGCGTGCCCTGCTGGAGCGCGCTCGCCACCGCGTCGCACGAGCGCCGCGCCGCCGCGTGATCGCTGCGATCGATGGGGATCTGGCCCCACGCCACGGCCGCGCGGCCATAGACGGGGACACGCATGTTCTCGACGGCGTCGAGTCCGATCATGTACTCGTCCAGCGCAGTGAAGACCACGAGGTGATCTAGCCACGCGACGTGGTTGCCCATCAGCAGCACACCGCTGACCGGCGGCTTCGGCGCCTGGCAAGCAAGCACGATCCGAATCCCGTAGATCCGCATCACGAGCCTGAGGGCGCGGTTGAAGGCGGTGGCGATTTGGCGCGGCGAGGCGAAGCGCAGACCGACGATCACGCTGATCAGCGAAATCGATAGGAGCGCGGTGCCGGCCGCGGTGCCAGCGAGCGAGCGCAGCAGCCCCCAGTTGAGCCGCTGGGGGGGGGCCCCGCCGCCGTCGGGCGCAGGCGTCGAACGAGCATCATCTCCGACATGCATGACGTCCTCCAGTGAGCGCCGCCGTTCGCGGAGCGATCCTCCGCTCCGGAGCGAACATGGTCCCTGTCATCAGGAACGATCGCGCGCCTCTTCGACGTTACGCGGGCCGTTCGAGTGGTCAATGCGTATTTGGCGCGAATACGTCGATGTCAATGGCACCGAATGTCATCATCGCGACCCGTGAAGCGCGCGATTCACTGAGCGTCGTGCTCGCGAGCCGTGAGGCGGGCAATCCACTGTGGTGTTGGTCATACCATCGCGCGCGGAGCGCCGCGCTCACGCTGTCGCGAGAGCGCCTCTGCACAAGTGGAACACCGATGTCACGGTGGAACAAACGGCGCTGGTGGAACGCGCCTCTTCGCATTCCACCGGGCTCGGTCGGGCGTCCCGGGCTTGAATACACCCGCGGGCCTCGCTACGGTTTGGAGTCACGACGCCGGCCGAGCGGGCGTGGAGGGTCTTCTCGTGGATCTCCGATCTCCGTTGGATGTTCGATCCCGCGTGATGCGCAAGCTTGCGACCGCGGAGGGCAGGCGAGCGCTCCTCGCGCGCGCAGACATCGAGGAATCGATGGCTCTAACGACCTTGATCGACGACGTAGCGCGACGTGCCTCTGCCGGGCGCGCGGTGGATGCGGGCGATATCGCGAGCGCTCTCCTGGAGGAGCTCTGGCGATGCCAGATGGAGATCGGGGCTCCTTCGACCTGGCTCAACGTCGTCGCGCGTAACAAGGTGCGCACGCAGCTTCGGGACGAGGCCCGTCACGCCGCCGGCGGAGGAGCTCACGACGACGTGGTCTCGCGCGCCGATGAGGCGCCGGGCAGCGAGCCGTCGCTCGATGAGCGCCCCGATCGGAGCAGGCTTGACGAGGCGCTGGACGAGCTCCCGATTGGCCTTCGGCAGATCGCGGAGCTCCTGCGTGTCGACGTCCCTCTCCCGGAAGCGGCCGAGCGGCTCGGGATCACGCTGAACGCGCTCTACGCGCGGAACTTCAGGCTGCGGCAGAAGCTCGGCGCCTACGCGCCCAAGGACCCCGAGTTCGTGGATCGCGCCGTGGAGGCGATTCAATGCGGGCCGAGGGAGGTGCGGTGGGCGCTCGCCGCATACTGCATTCAGGTGCTCGCCCGCAACCCGCCGGAGCGAGACGGCGTCGTCGAGTGCTTGGGCGTCGACACGACGCAGAATGAGATCCGGCGAGCTGCGACGAGGATGGCCGCCGAGAAGACGCTCGCGCGCTCTCTCGCTCGGCACGGGATCGCGCCGAAGCACTTGCGGTGGTTCCTGAACGCGGAGCGGCTGTCCAGGTGCCCGAAGCTTGAGTGGTACGTCTATGATCGTATCGTCAAGCCGATGGTGGCGACGCTCGTTCGAGCCACGCCGCCCACGCTCCTCGCATTCGCCATTCGCCACGAGGCGCGCCTGCACGACGCGGCTCCGGAGATGTTGCGGCGGTTCGCCGTCCACTACGAGCTGATGCTCCTCGCGGTCGGCCTCGACTGGAGGCTCGCCATCCGCGGCGCGCTCCTCTACTTCGCGGAGAGCTGCTATCGTCGGGACAGCTGGGGGCTGGACGTTGGCGACGCGGCCGGGCGCCGCCTCCGCGACACCCTCGATCGCCTCCATAACCCCGAGTTCGTCGACGAGTTCTTCAATGGCCTGATCCAAGGGAGCTCGCGGCTGCGGCCGGAGCTCGAGGCCGAGAGGTGGGTCGCGATCGCGTGCGACGGACTTCATATCGCGAGCGAGCAGCTTGGGCGCGACCGCGTAGAGGTCGTCTCTCCTCGCCGTGAGGAGTTCCTGTCAATGGCGAGGCTGTCCACGTGTTTCGCGCGCGTGGTGACGGGCTATGACGAGGAGGCCTTCGTCGCCGGGGAGGACCCGCACGAAAAGCGGCGTCAGGCCGGCGTGCGAGCGTACACGCCCGCCGTCGTCATGCAGTCACGAGCGACCGGCGGCGTGCGCTCTCGTCCCGACGAGAGCCTCCTCCCCTTGATCATGCGTTGCCTGGAAGGCGACGGCTGGGTGTCCAAGCTCGGGGGGGTGCGTCACCTCGCGATGATGCCCAGCGCGTGCATCGGGGAAGACTTTGCGCGCGAGGCTCTCCCGAGGCTGGATGCGCTCGTTCCATTGTTTCGGGGGCACGCGCCGCTCGCGCGCCTGCTCGGTAGAGTGCGCCGGGTCTGCTGGGACGTACTGGAAGGCGACGCTCGAACCTGACGCGGCCGTGCTCCCACTGCCAGCATCACGAGCTTCGCGGACGGGCCGGCGCCCACTCGCTCCCGGTCGCGTGCGACGCGCCCCACGTCCTGCGCTCCGTGCTGACCTCGATGCGCTTCCAAGTACGCTCGAAGTCGGCGAGCTTGCCCGTGAGCTCACGCTCGGCGCTCAGGTTCGACGACGAGACGTCGAGGACGTGATAGGTGTTTTTCCAGCCCAGGATCGCGGCCACCGGGCGCGCCAGGCTCTCGGGACCGGTAGCCGGCGTGGAGATGATGGACCCGTGCCATGTCAACGAATCCGCCTCCCCGACCCCGCACACGACAGCGTCGACGAGGTTCGTCACCCGGGCCTGATCGGGCTGCACGCTCATCCGACCGCCCTGCTCGATGAGCCGCACCGAGACCTCCTTGCCTGCCTTCGCCATCGCAGCGAGTCGCTCCACCATGGGCCCGAGGCAGCCACACGTCGTCTGGTGATACTCGGCCTTCCGCGTCACGACGTCCAGACGAGATCGGCCTGCCATCTTGCACGCGCGCTCGAGGCTGCTCGAGATGACGGAGACGATGCCGTTGATATCATTCGCGTCGATGATCGTGCACGCAGGCACACAAGGCTCTTCGGCATCGATCATGGCGCAGATGCGCTCCAGCTCCGCCCGATGAGCGGCCTCGTCCCCGATGTTGGACGCTTCGATCAGCTGCCCGAGGCGTTGGCGCACCGCGTTACTGTCACGTGGCGCTCGCCCGCGTTGCTGACTTCCGCTGGCACCCGTGTATCCGCCGGCCCAAGTTCGAACGGCGCGCGCGGCGTCCTTGTCGCCGAGCACCTCGTGGAGTCGGCGATCGTGCGGGTCGACGTCGAGCGTGTACCCGAGCCGCTCCACCAGCAGCGCGCGGATCGCTCGCTGGATCTCCCCATTGATCGCTGCGCGGTTGCGGGCCATGCGCACCTCCATCGCCGTGCGGCAGCACCCGCGCGACGGCGTCCTAAGGACGCGACGAGGACCTCGGATCTTATGCCGGGTTCATTGGCTCGTCACGCCCATGGACCCTTCCGGCCGGGACGCCGTGGTTATGCAATCCCTATGCCCGCCGGAGAGCGCCTGCTCGACGAGGTTTCGCCGACAGGTATCGCGGCCGGCGCTCGAGCTTCCCCAATGCCAGCAGCGATCTGGGCGGACCATGCCGCGCTCTCGACGTTGCGCCCGCACGCGCGGCGGAGCTCCGCGACGTTCCAGGCGAGCGCGCGCCGCCCCGCCCGAAGCTCGGGCATCAAGGCGTGCCTCCGTGCTTTGCCATGCGCCCCAGGACAGCTCCTTCGCAGCCGCACCGGTGCCGAGGCGAATCTCTTCTTCCTCGGCCTGGGGGAGCGTGTGCACCATCGCCCGCCACGCTTCGGGCGCTCCGCCTCCAGCTCGACGACGGCGCTTCGGTCTGTCGGTGCGGCAAGCAGCTTGCCGATCGCCTCGTGGGCGACGCGCGGCGACGGGTCGCGGGGCTGCTCCATGGCGAGCATCGCGTCGGCGGCCACAGCGGCGAGTATCGACCCGGCCCTCCGGCTTCGGCCGGCGACTCTGTCGCCATCGTGTTACCACGACGAAGCGATCGTGGACCGCCCTTCCGTGTCGTAGAGTGCCCTCGCTGGATGCGACCCACGTGGGAAACCCAGCGGAGCCACGCGCCTGGCGCTGGATTTGGGGCCCCCCGCGAGCCCTCTCCTGGGACTAAAGGCTCCGCGCCAGCTTCCTCGCCTTGGCCACGTCCTCCACGAAATCGATCTCGGTCCAGGCGATGTCGTCGACCCGCTCGTACCCGAAGGGCACCTCGGCGAAGGCGCGGTCCAGCGCCGCCTCGTACTCCTGATCGAGCCGGCCCGCGGCCACCTCCTCGTCGAGGATGCGCTTCATCGCCCGGCCGCCCTCGGGGCCGACCTTGAAGAACCCCACGCTCTCGCCGGCGAAATCCCATTCCTTGCCCACGCGGCGAGCGATCTTGAGCGCCCGGCCCGCGCGCGCGCCGACCATCATCTCCTCGCCGGACTCCTCGGAGCGGCCGTCGAGGAGCACGCAGTCATGGTGCGCCGACGCGACCAGCCGGCGCATCAGTGTGGCCGGGTAGAGGACGTCGGCGTCCATCCAGATGCCGCCGCTCTCCAGGCGATCGGCGGCGACCGCCAGCGACACGATGCTCCCGTGCACGAAGCGCGGGTTCTCCACGAGCTCGATGGGGAGCGCGGCGCTCTGCTGCGCGAGCGCGTCCTCGATGGCCTCCTTGCGGTAACCGACCACGATCGTCAGGTGCTCGACGCCGCTCTCCAGGAGGTTCGCGACGTGCCGCTCGAGCAGCGTCTTGCCCTCGATCGTGATCAGGCACTTGGGCAGATCCACGCCGAGGCGCCGGCCCCGACCCGCTGCCAGGAGGATGGCCCTCATCGGCGCGCCTCCGCGGCGAACCGGGCCGTGAGCTCCGGCGGGGACTCCTTGACGCGGCCAATGCCCTTGATCGTGCCGCCCTCCACCACGCCGAGCACCATGACCGGCCCAGGCGCCGCGACCGCGGCGCGGAGCCTGGCCTCGAAGTCCTCGAGGGACAGCGCGCGCCAGGCGTCGCGGTAGCCGGCCGCGCCCGCCACGGCCTCGAGCGCGATCGCGCCCGAGATCGTGCGCTGACCGCCGGTCGAGGCGTGCGTCTGGTTGTCGAGCACCACGTGGTAGAGGTTCGGGGGACGCTCGCTGCCGGCGCTCGCCAGAGCGTTCATGCCCATGAGCACGTTGCCGTCCCCGTCGAGCACGAAGACCCTCCGCTCCGGCCTCGCGAGGGCGAGCCCAAGGCCGATCGAGAGGCCGAGGCCCATCGAGCCGATCATGTAGAAGTTCGCGGGGCGCTCGGCGACCGTGTAGAGCTCACGGCCGATCATCCCGTTGCAACAGACCACGAGATCGTCGGGGCCGACGACCTCCATCAACGCCTTGATCGCCTGGAGCTTGTTCATTCGAGGATCCCTCCTGGGACGATGAGCGCGGCCGGCTTCCGGGTGGCGAGGAGCGCCTCCTTGGCCCACGCGATCTGCGGAGCCATCGGCTCGGAAGGCGTGAGCACGCGGTGCGGGATGTGGAGGAGATCGAGGATCGGCAGCATGATCTCCCCCATCATCAGGTGCTCCGGCGCGTCGTTGCCGCCCTCTCCGCGCCACGAGATCACGAGCAGCGCCGGGATCTCGTACAGGGTATGGAGCGAGGCCAGCGCGTTCACCGACACGCCGAGGCCCGAGTTCTGCATCAGCACCATCGGCCATTTCCCGCCGAGGAACGCCCCCGCGGCCATGCCGAGGGCGCTGTCCTCGCGGGTCGCCGAGATGTAGTGGGCGCCCTGGTCCTGATCGAGCAGGCTCACCAGCCCCTTGAGGAGCGAGCAGGGGACGCCGCAGAAGAAGTCGAATCCAGCGGCCTTGAGCCCGGCGACGAACTCAGGAGCCTTCGAGGGGGCTTTGGAGTCGTGCGACATTCGCTCACTCCTTGATGAGGGCCCAGGCGCGCCGGTAGTCCTCGAAGGTGTCAATCTCGAGCCAGCCCTTGTATACGTCGATGGCGCGCACCTCGGCGCCGCGATCGATGAGCTCCTGGAGCAGATCCGGGAACGAGGCGCGCCGGAGCGAGTCGGCCTCGTGGAACTCGCCCTTCTGGCGCGTCTCGGTGAGCTGGCGGTAGCAGTCCGTGAGCAGGCGCGCGCCCTTCGCCGTGAACATCGCCATGCCCACGAACTCGCCGTTGGCCTGCCTGGGCTCGATGGTGCGGCCCACCTTGGCGACCTGGTGCGGCGCCTCGGCCCCGAGGAAGCGGTAGCCCGCCTCCTGGGCGTCCCGGAGCACCACGAGGTCGGGCACGCCGCGCGCGCCGTCGGGACGAGCTCCCTCGTTCCAGGCGCGATCCACGACGATCGAGATGTCCGCGGGGCTCTTCAGGAGCTTCTCGAGGTGGCTGCGCTCGAAGAGGATGTCGCCATAGAGGAAGACGAACGGCCCGGCGAGCTCCTTGGCCGCGCGGAACAGCGAGAAGGCCTCGCTGGTCGTCGCGAACTCGTCGTTGTCGTAGTAGCGCACGTTCGGGACCTTGATCGCCTCCTTCTTGTACCCGCGCACCACGGCGATGTCCTTCACCCCGCAGGCGTTGAGCACGTCGATCTGCCGCTCGAGGATCGTCTTGCCCTTGATGTCGAGCATGGGCTTCGGGATCTCCTCGGTCAGCGGGAGCAGGCCCTGGCTCTGCCCGGCGGCCAGGACCACCGCGAGGACGCCCGGGCTCTCGCTCGGCATGAAGGCCGTCTCCTCCTGCTTCATCTTGTCGACGCCGACGAGCTGGTAGACGCGATCGAGCGGCACCACCTTGTCGTCGACGCTGCCCGTGAACATCTCGCGCCGGAGCGTCGAGAGCGTCTCGGTCATGGCCTTGATCGACGACCGGATCGCGTGGTTCGCGAAGATGATCAGCTTGAAGCCCGCCTCGTGGAGCTCCGCGACCTTCGTGTTCTTGTAGATCGTCGGGACGCAGACGAGCGGCGCGCTCGGCCGATCCCACTGCTTCGCGAACGCCATCACCTCGTCCGGATCCTTGCTCTTCGAGTGGATGAGGACCATGTCGGCGCCGGCGTCGGCGTAGGCGCGGCCCCGCTTCAGCGCCTCCTCCATCCCCCAGCCGGCGATCAGCGCCTCGGTGCGGGCGATGACCATGAAGTCCTTGTGGCGTTGCGTCTGCTTGGCGGCGCGGATCTTCCCGGCGTGCTCCTCCACCGGCGACAGCTCCCGCTTCACGCCCGCGTAGAAGCTGCAGCGCTTGGGGAAGATGTTGTCCTCCATGCAGATCCCGGCGATCCCGGCGCGCTCGTACTCCTCGACGCAGCGGATCACGTTGATCGCGTTACCATAGCCGTTGTCGCAGTCGGCGATGACCGGGAGGGCCGTCGCGTCGTTCATCATCCTCGCGGCGTGGAGGTTCTCGGCCATCGTCAGGATGTTCGCGTCGGGCACCGCGTAGCTCGCGGAGATCTCGAAGCCGGAGGCCCAGAGGCCGTCGAAGCCCGCCTCCTCTCCTATCTTTCCGGACAGCCCGTTGTGGGCTCCGATGATGACGATGGGGCCGGGTTGGGCCATCCGTTCGCGCAGCTTCCTCGCCTTCGTCACTTGGCTCTCTCCTTCCACACGGCTCCGTCATCTACCCATCTGAGCTGGATCAGCCCTGGACCTTCCTGGATCACCGCCTGACAAGCGAGCCGCTGTGTCGGCGGAGCGGCGAAGATCATGAGCACGTCGAGCTCCTCCTGCGTGGGCGGCGCGAGCAGGGGAGCGCCCGCGATCACCTCGACGCGGCACACGCCGCAGCTCGCCGATCGACAGGAGAACGCGACCGGCGCGCCCGCCTCGTCGCACACGTCCACCATCCGCCCTCCGCCTTCGACCTCTGCGATCACGGAGGGGCCCAGCGCCTGGCCGAGGAGCTCGAGCGTGGGCAATGCCTTGCAATTACTTGCAGGCCGGGTTCGAGGCGAGCTGATCGACCAGCGTCTTGCAGGTCGCCTTGAGACCGGCCTTGCCCTCGGCCGTGGCGCCGTTCGTCTTGAAGCTCTCGCGCGTGGACTTGAAGTTCGCCTCCATGGCCGGCTTGGCGGCCGCGGGAATCTTGGCGAGGCACGCGTCCATCTTCTTCACGTAGTCGTCGCACTCCGGGACGCCCGTGGACTCGGCGCTGCTGGAGGCCGTCTTCTCGTCCTTGCTGCAGCCCGCGCCCACCACGAACAGGCCGCCCAGCAAAGCGGCGATCATCATGTACTTCATCTCACAAGCCTCCATCGCGGGCGCCTCGCGCCACGGCCGCATGGTGCCACACGTGGGCCCTCGATTGCGCGAGAAATCACGCCCCGCGCGAGAGCAGGATGGCGTACTCGTGGCGGGGCCTTCGCTCGAACGAGCGGCCGGACGGGGCATGGAAATGCGGCCTGGGCTGCGAGGCCACTGCGCGCACCGCGAGACCTGCCGCGGGGGCCGCGGCCAGCACCAGATCCTGCGCGAACACCGGCGCGCCCGCGACGATGCTGTCCGCGAGCACGAGGATCGCCGCGCCCCGCGGCGCGAGCGCGCGGCCGATCGCGCGGAGCGCCGCGCCGAACTCCGCGTGGAACCGGTCGCGGCCCTCCGCGGGGCCGAGCGGATCGAGGCGCCGGCGCGCGCCGATCTCGGCCTGATCGAAGCGATCCGCACGGAGGCGAAGCCACCGCAGCCGGGCCGCGTGGTGCGCGAGGTAGTCGTAGTTGCCGGGATAGGGCGGCGAGGTGACGACCAGCCCGATCGAGCCGGGCGCCACGCCCTCGAGCGTCCGGGCGTCGCCCTCGATCACGCGCGCCTCGGGCGCGGCGGCGAGCGCCTCGGCCACGGCCGCGAGCTGCTCCGCGAGCTCCTCGGCCTTGCGCGTGAAGAGGCGCGCCGGGTAGCCCGCGGCGAGGCGCTTCTCCACGCTCACCCCCGAGGTGTCCGACGCCTTCTTGCTCATCTTGGTCAGGATCGAGGAGAGCACGAGCTCGAGATCGCCCCTCGTCCGGGCGTCGGGGAGCGCGTCGATCCCCGCGCGGATCCCGTCGAGCTCGAGGAGCACGTGCGGCGAGAAGAGCTCCACGTCCTCGGGGCCGTAGCGCCGCGTGGCGCCGCTCTTCGCCTTGCGCCGGGCGTCCGCGAACGCCGCGACCTCCCGGGCAGCCAGGACCAGCCGACCGCGCTCCTCGGGCCCCACGCCGCGGACCTTGAGCCACGAGAGGCGCGCCGCGAGGGGGTTGGCGTCGAACCCCACGGCCGCGCGCCCCGCGAGGCGCGCCTCCACGAGCACCGTCCCGCTGCCGGCAAAGGGATCGAGCACCGCCGCGCCCCTGGCCGAGAACCCTTCGATGAGCCGCCTCGCCGTGAGCGGGTGCATCCGCGCCGGGTAGCTGTGGAACCCGTGGACATGCGCCCGCGCGAGCGCCTCGGCCTCCTCGGAGGTCGGCACGTCGACCGCGGCCGCGAGCAGGGCCGCCGCGGCCGGATCCCCGCTGAGGCGGGCCGGACCGCCCACGTTCGAGAGCGATCGCCGCGGCCTCAGAGCTTCTTCCTCTGCTGGGCCGCGGCCTGGTCGCCGAGCGCGGCCTCCTCCTCGGCCGCCTGGGCCAGGGCGTCGGCCGGCGCGGGCGCGGCCGCGCCCGGCGTCGCGCCGATCCGCAGGCGTGGGACAGGGGCGCCGCCGATCGCGTCGTTCACGTCGATCAGGGCGAGCAGCTCCTCGGCCTGGGCCTCCTCGATGCCGAGCTTCTGCGAGAGATCCTGCGCCGAGAGCGCCCCGCTGCTCTGACGGGCGAGGTCGTTGGCGACCGCCACCCAGGCGCCGTCGAGCGCCGGGCCGATCTCCTTGCCGCTCGCGCCTGCGCGCGAGATCGCCGTCATCAGGAGCCCGGTGAAGAGCGCCGTGAACAAGAGGCCGGGGATCAGCACGAGCGGCGCGAGGCCGAACACCAGGAGCGCGATCAGGAAGGGGATGACCGTGATCACCAGCGCCACGCCGCCCGCCACCGCGGTGCCGCGCCACACGGCCCGCGATTTCCGCGCGGCGTCGGCCTTGCGCAGGAGAGGCGCCTCGCGCCCGCTCGAGGCGGTCCGGGCGTCGAGCCTCGGGGAAAG
>JADMIO010960101.1_pt1 | contig 21233 bp, 24 predicted proteins | sample 8958161 | NCBI WGS metagenome assembly JADMIO01 (sample SAMN16585339, study PRJNA669376) | soil metagenome | isolation source: Crop rotation soil | place: USA: Cullars Rotation, Alabama | collected 2011
GCCGCGACTTCAAGTCACGTGAATTCCAAGCTTCGGATCCCACTGTGCTGGAAAGGAGGCCGAGCTCATCGCCGCCTACCTCGAGGTGCTTCGGGTGCGCATGCAGACGAGGCTCAGCTACGCCATCGACGTGCCCGCGGAGCTGCGCGGCTACACGCTTCCACCCATGCTGCTGCAGCCGGTGGTGGAGAACGCGATCCGCCACGGGCTCGAGCCGAAGGTGGACGGTGGCGACGTACGCGTGGCGGTCAAGCGCGAAGGCGGGCGCGTCGCGGTGGAGATTGCCGACTCCGGCGTGGGCTTTGCGCCCACCACGCGCGGCGGCGTCGGACTCTCCAACCTGCGTGAGCGGCTCAAGCTGCTGTACGGCGAGCGGGCCGCGCTGTCGGTCACGGACGCGCCCGGCGGCGGCACCATGGTGCGCATGGAGCTGCCCGCTTGACCGCCCGCGCCCTCATTGCGGACGACGAGCCGCGGCTGGCGGAGAACCTGCGTGACCGGTTGCTCGTGCTGTGGCCGCAGCTCGAGGTGCTGCCGCTGGCCGCCAACGGCATCGAGGCGCTGCGCGCGGTCTGCGAGGACGAGCCCGATGTCGCGTTCCTCGACATCCGCATGCCGGGTCTGACCGGCATCGAGCTCGCGCGCCGCATCGATACGAAGACGCACGTGGTGTTCGTGACGGCGTTCGACCAGTACGCGGTCGAGGCCTTCGATCGCGAGGTGGTCGATTACCTGTTGAAGCCGGTCACCGACGAGCGCCTCGCTCGCTGCGTCGAGCGGGTGAGGCGAAAGATCGAGACGGCGCAGAAGCCGCCGGCGCTCGATGACGTGCTCGCGAAGCTCGCGCGCGCGTTGCCGGCCGCGAGCGGCAAGCTTCGCTGGGTGCGCGCCTCCAAGGGCGATCTGGTCCACCAGATCGCCGTGGACGACGTCCTCTATTTCCAGGCTTCGGACAAATACACGTGCGTGATGACGCGCGAGGGCGAGTCGCTCATCCGTCTTGCGCTCTCCGACCTCGCCGGCCAGCTTGACGGCGAGACGTTCTGGCAGATCCATCGCGGCACCGTCGTGAACATGAACGAGGTATCGGCGACCCGCCGCGACATGAGCGGGCGCGTGTTCGTGAAATTGAAGGACGGCAAGACCGAGCTGCCCGTTTCGCGCGCCTACGCCCACCTCTTCAAGCAGATGTAATCGCCTATAATTTGCGCATGTCCGCGCCCATCCGCATCACGGTGAACGGGGCGCCGCGCGAATTCCCGGCCGCCCTCACCTTCAAGGAGCTCCTCGACAACCTCGAGCTGGCGGGCAAGCGCCTGGCCATCGAGCGCAACGGGCAGATCGTGCCGCGCAGCACGTTCACCGAATCGCGGCTGGCGGACGGAGACCGCATCGAGGTCGTGGTCGCGGTCGGGGGAGGCTGATGGACAAGCTCGTCGTTGCCGGCCGTTCGTATTCCTCGCGCCTCCTCGTCGGCACCGGCAAGTACCGCGATTTCGACGAGACGCGCCGCGCCATCGAGGCGAGCGGCGCGGAGATCGTCACGGTCGCCATCCGCCGCACCAACATCGGCCAGAACGCCAACGAGCCCAGCCTGCTCGAGGTGCTGCCGCCGTCGAGATTCACGATCCTTCCCAACACCGCGGGCTGCTACACCGCCAACGACGCGGTGCGCACGCTGCGCCTCGCACGCGAGTTGCTGGACGGCCACGCGCTGGTGAAGCTGGAAGTCCTCGGCGACGCCGAGAGCCTCTACCCGAACATGCCGGAGACGCTCGCGGCCGCGAAGACGCTGGTGGCGGAAGGCTTCCAGGTGATGGCGTATTGCAGCGACGACCCCATCATGGCCAAGCAGCTGGAAGACGTGGGATGCGTGGCCGTGATGCCGCTCGCATCGCTCATCGGCTCGGGCATGGGCATCCTCAACCCGTGGAACCTGCAGATCATCATCGACCGCGTGCGGGTGCCGGTGCTGGTGGATGCGGGGATCGGCACGGCCTCCGATGCAGCGATCGCCATGGAGCTGGGATGCGACGGCGTCCTCATGAATACCGCGATCGCGAAGGCGAAGGATCCGGTGCGCATGGCGCGCGCCATGAAGCTCGCGGTGGAGGCGGGGCGCGAGGCGTTCCTCGCCGGGCGCATGGCGAAGAAGCCCTACGAGGCGAGCGCGAGCTCGCCCACTTCGGGTCTCATCCAGAAAAGCGCGTGACCTAGAAGCGCCAGGAAAGGCCGATGGAGACGAGGTCCGTTTCCGCTTGGGCTTCCAGCGGCGTGCCGAGCGGCGAATAACGTTCCACTTCCGCCTTGATGCCGAGCGACTTGGTGAAGTCGTAGCGCACGCCCATCCCGTAGCGCCAGCGCGTGCGCAGCGAGGTGGAATCGCCGAGCAGGGAAGTCGAATACTGCGCGAAGGCGTTGCGCGACTCGCCGCGGTAGGCGCCCAGGCGCCCGTAGAACGAAAAGCTGCGCCACGGCAGCATCGCCACCGTGTCGACGCCGTAGCCGGTGCTGCGAAACGCGGAGCCCAGGTTCGCGGTGCTGGAAAGGAAATCGCCCGAGGTACGGCCGAAATCCGTGTACTGGCTCTCCACCGCGAGGTAGCGCGAGTATTGGTAGCCGAGCTTCAGGCGGTAACCGCCTTCGCCATGCGCGTCGAGGCGTGGCGTGGCGAACGACGCGACGGGCTCGGAGACGAAGGAAACGAAACCAGGTTGCGCGGAGTCGGAAGACTTCGGCGGTTTCAAGCCGCCCACATAGTCCTCGGCCGTGGCCGCGAGCGCGATCGAAGCCAGTGCGACGGCGGCCAGCGATTTGCAGTGCGCCATTTGTTTTCCGCGTCCTTTTCGGCCAATTTAGGCCCCGCCCCCCGGCGGTGTCAAACTTCGACTGTTGCAAAAGCGCTTCGTGCCTTCCCGCCGAAAATTTGGCCGCCGACTTTTCATCTCCTGAAACCGTGACGCATCCACCCATCCGCAGCTACGTGTTGCGCCAGGGCCGCTTTTCGCCCGCGCAGCAACGCGCCTTCGCGGAGCTCATGCCGCGCTTCGGCATCTCCTACGCGCCGCGGCCGCTCGATTTCGACGCGCTTTTCGCAAGACACGCGCCGGTGGTCGTGGAAGTGGGATTCGGCATGGGTGAAACCACCGCGCGCATCGCCGCGGACAATCCCGGCACGAATTTCCTCGGCATCGAGGTGCATGCTCCGGGCGTGGGCAGCCTTCTGAAGCAAGTGGGCGAGGCGGGCCTCGAAAACGTGCGCATCATCCAGCACGACGCCGTCGAGGTGATACGCGAGATGGTCCCGGCCGCCTCGCTCGCGGCGATCCACGTATTCTTCCCGGACCCCTGGCCCAAGAAGCGGCATCACAAGCGCAGGCTGTTGCAGCCCGAATTCGTCGCGCTCGCGGCATCGCGATTGCGGCCGGGCGCCATGCTGCATGCCGCGACCGACTGGGAGGAGTACGCGCACGAGGTTCTCGCGGTTTTCTCGGCGACCCCGGGTCTCGAGAACACCGCGGCAGGATTCGCGCCGCGCCCGGCCACGCGGCCGCAGACCAAGTTCGAGCGCCGGGGGCTCAAGCTCGGCCACGGCGTGTGGGACATCGTGTTCAGGAAAGGGCAAACGTGAAGAGGCGTGACTGGATGGCGGCACTCGGGGCATTGAGCGTCACCTCGATCATTTCCGAGGCGCTCGCCAAGGGCGACGTGCCGCCCGGCATCGCGCGGCTGGAAGGCAGCGCTACGGTGAACGGCCGCGATGCGAAGGTGGGCACGCCCGTCAATCTCGGCGACAAGGTCGCGACCGCGCGATCGAGCCAGGCCGTGGTGGTCGTCGGCTCCGACGCGTTCCTGCTTCGTTCCAACACCACGATCGAGGTGCAGGGCTCGCAGGGAATCCTGCACAGCATGCTCGTGGCGACGGGACAGGTGCTGTCGGTCTTCTCGAAGAAGCCGGTGGCCATCAAGGCGGGCACCGCGTCCATCGGCATCCGCGGGACCGGCGCTTACATCGAGATCCACCCGAACCAGGTCTACTTCTGCCTCTGCTATGGCGAAGCGCTGGTGGAAGGCCCGGGCATGGCGAGCGCGCGCGAGGTGAAGACGACGCACCACGAGACGCCGCTGCTGCTGCACGAGGACGGCGGCATCATGAAAGTCGAGGCAGGCCCGTTCCAGAACCACAGCGACGCGGAGCTCGTGATGCTCGAGTCCCTGGTGGGACGCGAGCCGCCTTTCATGAAGGACGGGACGTACCCGGCGAAGAAGTACGACTGATCGGGATGGTGCGGGCGCGCCCGCGTTGTTGCGGCAGGAAGCGCTGCATCAGCTCGTTGAGGAAACGCCGGCCCCGCGCGGTGGGACGCACCTCGGCGTGGCTTCGCTCCACGAGGCCTTCCTTCTGCGCCCGATCCAGCTCGGCCGTGATCGCCGTCACCGGCAGCCCGGTTCGCTGCGTGAAGAGGTCGAGCGCGAATCCGTCCACCAGGCGCAGCGCGTTCAGCATGAACTCGAAGGGAAGCTGCGCGTCCTCGACCGTGTAGCCGTCGTCGATCGCGTTGCCGTCGAGCGCGGCGCGGATATAGGTGGCGGGCTTTCGCTGGCGCTGTTCCCGCACGATGCGATCGGGAAGCGAGATCTTGCCGTGCGCGCCGGCGCCGATGCCGATGTAGTCGCCGAAAGTCCAGTAATTGAGGTTGTGTCGCGCGCGCTGCCCGGGCTTTGCGAAGGCGGACGTCTCGTAGTGCCCGTAGCCGGCACGCGCGAGCTCGCTCTCGATCGCGTCCTGCATGTCGGCGGCGAGGTCCTCGTCCGGAAGCTTCGGCGGAAAGCGGTGGAAATGCGTGTCGGGCTCGAGCGTGAGGTGATAGGCGGAAATGTGCGGCGCGCCGAAGCGGATCGCCTCGCGCACGTCGGCGAGCGCCGCCTGGAGATCCTGGCCCGGCAGCGCGTACATCAGGTCCGTGTTCACGGTGGGGTAGATCGCGAGCGCCGCCTCGAGCGCGCGTCGCGCATCGTCGGCCCCGTGCACGCGACCGATGGCCGCCAGCCGCTCGTCGTCGAAGCTCTGCACGCCGATGGACAGCCGGTTCACGCCCGCGTCGCGATAGCCGCGGAAGCGATCGCGCTCGAACGTGCCGGGGTTCGCCTCCATCGTGATCTCCGCCTCGGGGTCCACCGTGATCCGGGTGCGCACGCCGGTGAGCAGCCTGTCGATGGCCTGCGGCGTGAACAGGCTCGGTGTCCCGCCGCCGATGAAGATCGTGTGCAGGCGCCGTCCCCACACGTTGGGCAGCGCCGATTCCAGGTCCGCGATGAGCGCGTCCACGTACTGGGCCTCGGGCACCTCCTCGCGCTTCTCGTGCGAGTTGAAGTCGCAGTACGGGCACTTCCGGAGGCACCACGGGATGTGGATGTAGAGCGAGAGCGGCGGCAGCTGGGCGAGCTTCACCTGCGCTGCGCCTCGTCGCGCGCCAGGTTCTCGATGATGGCGAGAAGGTGCGTGCGCGTACGCGCGATGTCGTCGCGCTTCAGGCCCGAGACGGCGATGCGATTCACCTCCTCCGCGACGGGCACGAGGCGCGTCTTGAGCGCGCGGCCCTTGGGCGTGAGGAACACATAGACGTTCTTGCGGTTGCCGGGCACTTGCCTGCGCCGGATGTAGCCGAGCTTCTCCATCGCCTTCAGCGCCGTGAACGTGGTCGGCTCCATCACGCCCGCTTGCGTGGAGAGCTCGCTTTGCGTGAGGCCATCGTGCTCCCAGAGGATGCGCAGGAAAGTCCAGTGGCCGAAGGGCACGTTGTGCTGGGCGAGCCGCACCTGCAGGGCCCGCACGAGCGCGCGCGTCGCGTCTTTCACCAGATGCGCGAGCCGGTCGTCGGGTACCGCTTCGCGCCAGTGGCGCAGGATCTCCTGCGTGGGCTGCTTCACAGCGTGACCTCCCGGTCCTGCCGCGACGACAGCAGCAAGGCGCGGCAGGCCTCCAGCGTCTCGCGTCCCCACGCCGCATCGTGGGCGGGTTGGCGAATTCCCTCTATGGCGTCGCAGAACTCATCGATGACCGGCGCCCGCGGGATCTGCGGCTTGTCGAGCGGCTCCATGCGCCTGGTGTCGTTGGCGTAGACCATGACGCCGTTGGGCATCGGCCGCAGGTCTCCCGCCTCGCAAGACACGACCACGACGCCGAAGTGCTCGTGCCACGGCTTCGCGTCGGATGCCGGCTGGTATCCCGATCCGCCATAGTTGTGCGCGGCCTTGGCGGCGGCTTCCGCACCTGCGTCGACCGCCGCAAGCGTTCGGCGCGCCGCGCCATACCGCCCCGGGTCCTTCTGCTGGCCCAGCTCGCCCACCCATCCCATGAGCTCGTCGGTGTCGAAGTGTGCGTAGCCGCTGTACGTGAGCGACGCGAAGGCGCCGCTCTGGAAGCAAATCAACGCCGAGTAGGCGCCCTCGGTGGGGCGCGACGCATCCCAGGAGCCGGTCATGGCCCGAACCGCGCGGATGCGGGAGCCCGCGAGGAGGCGCGCGATGTCGATCTGGTGCGCGGCCTGGCTGTACACCACGCCGCCGCCCCGCGCGGTATCGAGCTCCGCGGCGCGGCGCGGGCGAAACAGGAAATCGGTGAAGTTCATCGCGGTGATCATGCGCACCGCGCCGAACTCGCCGCTCTCGATGAGGGCGCGAGCGCGAAGCACGGGCTCGTCGAAGCTATGGCTCGGACCCACCACCAGGGCAACGCCCGCGGCGCGCGCCGCGTCTTCCATGTCTCGCGCGTCTTCCACCGTCACCGCCATGGGCTTTTCCACCAGCACGTGCCTGCCCGCGAGCGCGGCGGCTATCGCATGCTCCGCATGGTGCTCGTGCGGTGTGGCGACATAGACGGCCTCGACCGCCTCGTCCGCGCACAGCTCCTCCACCGTCGCGTAGGCACGTGCGCCCTGGAAGTCCTGGGCGAATTGATGGCACGCCTCGATGCGCGGATCGGCTGCCGCCACGAGCTGGATGCGTGGGTGCGCGCGCAGGGTCGGCAGCATGATGGTGAAGGCGCGGCCGAGGCCCGCGATGCCCAGGCGGATGCGGCGCCTCATCGGTCGATCGCGATCTCGGCGGAGCGCGCGCGCGACACGCAGATCATGATGTGCGTGTCCTTCTCGTCATCCATCAGCACCAGGTCCCGATGATCGGCGGCCCCCTCGAGGAGCGTTGTCCTGCACGTGCCGCACGTGCCGCTCTCGCACGAGCTCGGCGCGTCGTGGCCGTGGGCGCGCATCGCATCCAGGATCGACTCGCCGGGCGCCACTTCGATGCGAATGCCCGAGCGCGCGAGCTTCACCGTGAAGGGCGTGTCCGTAGGCTGCGCGGCGTGGCCCGCATCGATGAAGCTTTCGAAATGGATGTTGCCGGGCGACCAGTGTCCCGTCATGTCGCGCACGGCTTCCAGCATGCCGCGCGGACCGCAGCAATAGACGTGGGACGCCGACGGCTTCTCCAGCACCGGCCACAGGTCGCAGGACATGTGCGGATCGCCGTTGTCGTGGTGGAGCATCACCTTGCCGCGGAAATCCTCGCCGTCGAGCTCGTCGGCGAATGCGGTGTGCTCGCGCGAGCGCGTGAGGTAGTAGAGCTTGTAGCGCCGGCCGTCGGCGTTGAGCGCACGCATCATCGACATGATGGGCGTGATGCCGATGCCCCCGGCGATGAAGATGAAGGATTGCGCCTTCGCCGCCAGGTCGAATGCATTGTGCGGCGGCGTTATCGAGACCATGCCGCCGGGGCGCGTGTTGTCCACCAGGTCCACGGAGCCGCCGCGCCCGGCCGGGTCGCGTTTCACCGCGATCACATAGCGGTCCGTTTCGGCCGGGTCGTTGCACAGCGAGTACTTGCGCACGCTCCCGTTGGGCGACCACACGCCGATGTGCGAGCCCGCGGTCCATGCGGGCAGCGCCGCGGCGAGCGCCGGCCGCAGCTCGAAACGGTGGATGTCCGCGGCGATCTGCTCGGCGCGGGCGATGCGGACGGGAAGGGTGGGCTGCGGGTTCGCCATGCTAATCTTAGAGGGCTAAGTTAACACGCGCGCGCTCGTGGCGCGCACCCAGGCCATGCTCACCGCCCAGGAAAACGACCTGCTCACCCGCGTCGAAGGCGCGGCCCCCATGGGCCAGATCTTCCGGCGCCACTGGATTCCCGCCTGCATGATCGAGGAGGTCGCCGGCGCGGACTGCGACCCGGTGCACGTGCGCCTGCTGGGCGAGGACCTGGTGGCCTTCCGCGATTCCGAAGGCCGCGTCGGCTTGCTCGACGATCACTGTCCGCATCGCCGCGCCTCGCTCTCGCTGGGCCGAAACGAGGAGGGCGGGCTGCGCTGCCTTTATCACGGCTGGAAGATGGACGTGCAGGGCAATGTCCTGGAGATGGCCTCCGAGCCCGCGTCGAGCGGCCTGTGCGACAAGGTGAAGCACAAGGCGTATCCGGTCCACGAGTGGGGCGGCTTCGTGTGGACGTTCATGGGGCCGGCCGAGGAGATGCCGGCATTCGAGCCGCCGGCGTTCGCACCCGACGAGGCCACCCGCGTTTCCATCGTGAAAGTGCAGGTGCCGTGCAACTGGGCGCAGATCCTCGAGGGCGCCATCGATTCGGCGCACAGCTCGAGCCTGCACTCCACGGACATGCCGCCCGCGCGCGTCGATGGCGCCAAGGCGCAGGGCAACGTGTGGCCGCGTCCTTCCACCGACAAGGCGCCGCGCCTGCAGGTGCAGCAGACCTCGTTCGGTTTCCAGTACGCGGCGCTGCGCCGCCCGATCCAGAATTCGGCGACGCACGACTACATTCGCACCACGCTCTTCGTGGCGCCCTACACCGTGCTGATCCCGCCCAACAACCTCTACAACCTCGCGATCCTGCATGTCCCGCAGGACGACACCCACACGTATTTCTATTTCGTCGCGTGGGCGGGACCGGACAAGCCGGGCATCGATCCGGAGGCGTGGCGCAAATTCTGCGGGGCGCAGGTGGGCGTCGACGTCGACGCGAGATTCCGCAAGTTCCGCACGCGCGAGAACGGCTGGATGCAGGACCGCAAGGCCATGAAGCTCGGCGACTTCACGGGCATCCGCGGGATTCCCATGCAGGACATGGCGATGTGGGAGACCATGGGCCCCATCGCCGACCGCTCGCGGGAGCGGCTGGGCGCGAGCGATCTGGCCATCGTGGAATTCCGGCGCATCATGGTGGAGGCTGCGCGGGCATTCGCCGGCGGCGCGCCGGCGATCGGCACGCGGGAAGCGCCCGGCTCGGCCGCGCGCCTCTCGTCGTTCGAGGGCATCGTCGCCAAGGGAACCGACTGGCGCACGCTGGGAACGAAGGACATCGCGGCCGAAAGAGCCGCCGAATGAACGCAGGAGGACAGATGCGGTTCGCATACATGGTCGCGGCGTGCCTCGCTTTCGCGGGCGCGGCGCTCGCGCAGACGCCGTCGGAGCTGGCGAGCGCGATGAAGCTGAGCGGCGAGGCGCGCACGAAGGCGCTGGTGGAGGGCGCAAGTAAGGAAACCGGCCCGGTAATGGTCTACCACTCGACGCAGACCGAGGACCTGCAGCCGGTCTTCGACGCATTCACCAGGAAGTACGGCATCAAGGTGGTGGACTGGCGCTCGAGCTCCGAGAACGTGGTCCAGCGCACCATCAGCGAGACGCGCGGCGGCAAGCGCGAGGTCGATTTCATCGAGAACAACTCGCCCGAGATGGAGGCGCTGCGGCGCGAGAAGCTGCTCGCGCGCATGGAGTCGCCGCACTTCGCCGACATGCGCCCCGGCACGCTGGGCGCGCACCAGGAATACGCGACGTCGACGATGGACGTGTTCGTGCAGGCGTACAACACCGAGAAGGTGAAGAAGGACGAGCTGCCGAAGAGCTTCGAGGATCTCGCCAACCCGCGCTTCAAGGGGCGCCTGGGCATCGAGGCCGAGGATTTCGCGTGGTTCGGCACGCTTGCCGAGCAAGTGGGCGAGGCGAAGACGGTGAAGCTGTGGAACGAGATCGTCGCCCACAACGACATGTCGGTTCGCAAAGGCCATACGCTGCTCGCCAACCTGGTGGCCTCCGGCGAGGTGCCCATGGGCCTCACCGTCTACAACTACAAGCCGCAGCAGCTCAAGTCCAAGGGCGCCAACGTGGACTGGATCGTGCTGCAGCCGGCCATCGCGCAGCTGCACGCGGTTGCCGTGGCCGCGAAGAGCACGCGGCCGTTCTCGGCGGCACTGCTGTTCGATTTCTTCCTGGGCGAGGGCCAGGCGCTGCTCGCGGCGAAGAATTTCGTGCCGTCCAGCTCGAAGGTGCCTTCGCCCTTCGGCGACATGCCCATCAAGTTCATCGACCCGGTGCAGGCGCTGGAAAAGCACGACGCCTGGCTCAGGCAATTCGAGGCGATCTTCATCAAGCGCGCCCGGTAGGCCTCACGGGCGCGGTGTCGGGTCTCCCGTGCCCTTGAGCTTTGCCGTGAGCGCCGCCAACGCGCGGGCGCGGTGGCTCACGCGGTTCTTCGCTTCCGCGGGCATTTCTGCCGCGGTCTTGCCGAAGACGGTAAGGAAGTAAGGGTCGTAGCCGAAACCATTGGTGCCGCGCGGCTCCAGCACGATCTCGCCGTGCCACTCGCCATCCGCCACCACGGGCGTCGGATCGTGCGGCGAGCGCACCAGCACCAGCACGCAGTAGTAGAACGCGCTGCGATCCTGCGTCGCGCGCAGCTGCTCCACGAGCTTCGCGTTGTTGCGCGCGTCGCGCTCCTCCCGCGTGCCTTCCCTGCCCGCGTAGTGCGCCGAATGAACGCCCGGCTCGCCGAACAACGCCGGCACGCACAAGCCGGAGTCGTCCGCGAGCGCGGGCAACCCGGTCATGTTCGCGGCGTGCCGGGCCTTCGCGAGCGCGTTCTCCAGGAACGTGTCGTGCGGCTCTTGCGCCTCCTCGAAGGCGAAATCCGCTTGAGGCACAGCGTCGATCCCGATCGGCTGAAGCATCGCCTGCAACTCGCGAACTTTTCCGGGATTGCCCGACGCAATGACGACCTTCATTCTCCGTGGCTCGCTTTTGTGTCCGTGGCTCCGGGTTACCCGTCTTTGGCGAGAGCGGAGCGTTGTGCCTGGATCAGTTGCGCGATGCCTTCCGATGCGAGGTCGAGCAGCTTGCCCATCTCCTCGCGCGTGAACGGATGGCCCTCGGCAGTTCCCTGCACTTCCACGAAGTTGCCCGCGCCCGTCATGACCACGTTCATGTCCGTGTCGCAGCCGGAATCTTCGGAGTAGTCCAGGTCGAGAACCGGCGTGCCCTCGACGATGCCCACGGAAACCGCGGCGACGAAATCGCGGATCGGCTCGGCGCTGATCATTCCCTGCGCCCGCATCCAGGTGAACGCATCGGCCAGCGCCACCATCGCGCCCGTGATGGACGCGCAGCGCGTGCCCCCGTCGGCCTGCAGCACGTCGCAATCGATCGTGATCTGGCGCTCCCCCATCTTGGCCGTGTCGGTGACGGCGCGAAGGCTCCGGCCGATGAGGCGCTGGATCTCCTGCGTGCGTCCGGACTGCTTGCCGGAGGCCGCCTCGCGGTTGCCGCGCGTGTTGGTCGCGCGCGGGAGCATGCCGTACTCGGCGGTGACCCAGCCGCTGCCCTTGCCCTTCATGAACGGCGGCACTTTCTCCTCCACGCTCGCCGTGCACAGCACGTGCGTGTCGCCGACCTGTATCAGGACGGATCCTTCTGCGTGGCGGGTGAACTTGCGGGTGATGCGAACCGGCCGGAGATCGGCCGCACTGCGATCGAATGAACGTTTCAACGTGGAACCTTGCGGATGGCGTCCTGGATCTCGCTGATGGCGCGCTCGATGTCCTCCTCGCTCACGTCATCCTCGATCTCGCCGGGCGTATTGAGTTGCTGCGTGGTGTTGGACGAGGAGGCGAAGTCTTCCTCCATCTGCGTGGTATCGACCCCGCGCAGCTCCTCCTGGTTCTCCCAGGTCATGGCGACGACGGACAGGTTGTCCGATTCGCCGCGCGCGCGGCGGTGCGCCTCGCTCATGAGACCCGGCATGAGCTCCGGCAGCGCCTGCTTGATGAGCATGTTGCCGATGATGTTGGGCGGGATCTGCGCCCAGAACCCGTCGCTCGACAGCACGATGGCGTCGCCGGTCTCGAGCGGGAATTCGCGGCTCGCGGAGATCTGCGGCGGCACGACGCCCCCGAGGCAGCTGAAGATCTTGTTGCGCTCCGGGTGGCGCGCGGCCTGCTCCGGCGTGATCTCGCCCGAGTCGATCATCATCTGCACGCGCGAATGGTCCATGGTCTGCGCCACCAGCTGGCCGCGGCGCAGCACGTACAGGCGCGAATCGCCCGCGTGCGCCCAGTAGGCGCTGCCGTTCTGCACGATGCAGGCGACGATGGTCGTGCGCGGGCACTCGAGCAGGTTGTGCGCGACCGCGTGGCCGACGATGGCGCGGTGCGCGGACTGGATCGCCGACATGAGGAAGTCGGAGGGCTTCTTCAGCTTGTTGCGCGCCTCGTGCTGGAAGCGGCGCGTGATCTCGGTGATGGCGATCTCGGCGGCCACTTCGCCGTCCTGGTGGCCGCCCATGCCGTCGGCCACCGCCATCAGCAGCACGTCCTTGCTGTACGAGTAGCCGATGCGGTCCTCGTTGCCCTTGCGGTCGCCCATGCGGCTGTCCTGGAAGATGGTGAACCGCATGGCCGGCGTTACCGCTGGAAGAGCTTCGAGAGTGGCGCGTTGATGGTGTCGAAGAGGCTGCGCTTGTGCTCCTTCTCCTCGGCGGGGATCTCTTCCATGAGGAGCTTCTGCAGGTCGAACGCCGTCTGCGGGCGCTTCAGGTGGTCGATGGCGAGGCACGACTCCACGATGTCGTAGAGCGCCTGCGAGTAGGTGCCCTTGGCCAGGTTCTTCAGCGGGATCATGCGGTCCTTCTCCTCGCGCGCGTCGCCGGCCTGCGGCGGCGTGCCCGAGATGCACGTGTACATGGTCGCGCCCACCGAGTAGATGTCCGTCCACGGGCCGAGCTCGCCCTGCTGGAAGCGGTACTGCTCCGGCGCTGCGAAGCCCGCCGTGTACATGGGCTTGAGCTTCATCGCCTCTTCCGACAGCGTGATGCGCGCGGCGCCGAAATCCAGCAGCACCGGGCGGCCTTCCATGGCGATGAAGATGTTGGCGGGCTTGATGTCCAGGTGCAGCAGCTTGCGCGCGTGCACTTCGCGCAGGCCGTTCATGAGATGCGCGAAGAGGCGGCGGATGAAGTTCTCGTTGAACTCGTCGCGATGGCGCTGGATGTGGAACTGCAGCGTGCGCCCGCGCACGTACTGCATGACCATGTAGCAGGTCTCGTTGGCGCGGAAGAAATTCTCGACGCGCACCACGTTCGGGTGCGAGATCATCGCCAGCGCCCGGCCTTCCTCGAAGAAGCACTTGAGGCCGTGGCGGAAGAGCGCCTGGTTGGCCTCGTCGATCTTCACCTCGACGCCCTCGGCGCGCAGCGGCAGCGACGAAGGCAGGTACTCCTTGATGGCGTACGGGGACTCCTTCTCGTCGTGCGCGAGATAGACGATCGAAAACCCGCCCGATGAAAGCGGCTTTTCGATGCGATAACCGTTCAGCACATAGCCGGCCGGCAGTGGCTGGTTGGCCTGCGCGGGCATGGTCGGGAGTCGAGGGTGCTTCCGATATAATTCTCGGGCAATTGTCGGCACTCCCCCGCGCCTTGTAAAGGCGAAAAATCAGCAGCTTCCGCCAGGACTCGAGCGAGAAATGATCGCCAGCATGACCGGCTTCGCCGCCGCGGCCGAGGAGTCCCCCCAGGGAAGCCTCGCGGTCGAGCTGAAGACCGTGAACCACCGCTACCTCGAATTCCAGACGCGCATCCCGGAGGAGTTCCGGCCGCTCGAGCCCGCCATGCGCGAGGCGGTCGCCGCCAAGCTCACGCGCGGCAAGGTCGACTGCCGCGTGACTTTCACGCCGGCGCCACAGGCCAAGCGCTCGCTCGTGCCCGATGCCGACGCCATGGGCTCGCTGCAGGCGGCATCGAACCTGGTGCGCACGCGCTTCCCCGATGCGCGCCCGCTTTCCATCTCCGAAGTCCTTCATTGGCCCGGGGTGCTCGCCGACGCGTCGCTCTCGGCCGACGAACAGAAGGACACGCTGATGCGCCTCATCGCCAAGGCCATCGGCGAGCTCAACAGCACACGCACTCGCGAGGGCGCGAAGCTCGAAGCGATCCTGCGCGAACGCCTCGACAGCATCTCCACGCTGGTGAAGGACGCCGCGCCGCTCATGCCGGGCGCGGTGAAGGCGTTCACCGAGAAGCTCGCCTCGAAGATCGCCGAGGCGGGCGCCAATCCCTCGGACGAGCGCGTGCACCAGGAGATCGTCCTCTACGCCGCGCGCATCGACGTCGACGAGGAGCTGTCGCGGCTCGTCACGCACGTCACCGAATTCCGCCGCGTGCTGCACAAGGGTGGCGCATGCGGCAAGCGCCTCGATTTCCTCTGCCAGGAGTTGAATCGCGAGGCGAACACGCTCGGCTCCAAGTCGGTGGCCAACGAGATCACGCGAATTTCGGTCGAGCTCAAGGTGCTCATCGAGCAGATGAGAGAACAGGTCCAGAACATTGAGTAAGCCTGCGAAAGCAGGAAACCTGTTCGTCGTCGTCGCGCCCTCGGGCGCAGGCAAGACCACGCTCGTCGACGCGCTGCTCGAGCGCGAGCCCAACATCCGGCTGTCCCCGTCGTACACCACGCGCGCCCCCCGCGAGGGAGAGAAGGACGGTGTCGACTACTTCTTCGTCTCGCGCGCGAAATTCGAGCAGATGATCGCCGCCGGCGAGTTCCTCGAGTACGCCGACGTCTACGGGAATTACTACGGCACGTCGCGCAAGTGGATCGAGCGCGAGCTCGCGGGCGACCACGACGTGCTGCTGGAGATCGACTGGCAGGGCGCGCAGCAGGTCCGAAAGCTCTTCCCCCACATGGCAGGGATCTTCATCCTGCCGCCGTCGCTCGAGGAGCTGCGCAAGCGCTTGAAATCCCGGGGGAAAGACTCGCCCGAGGCGATCGAGAAGCGCATGGCGAGCGCGCGCCATGAAATCTCGCATGTTCTTGAATTTGAATATATAATTGTCAATGAAAACTTCGAGGCGGCTTTGGCGGACCTGGTGGCGGTGGTCCGCGGGGCCCGCGTTTCCCGCGCGCAGCAGGCGGTCCGGCTGGCGGCCTTGATCGACGAATTCAAGTAAACGGAGATTCCGATGGCACGCATCACCGTGGACGACTGCATCAAGTTCCTGCCCAACCGCTTCGAGCTCACGCTCGCCGCGACCAACCGCGCGCGCCAGATCGCACTGGGCGCCACCCCGCAGGTGGAGCCCAACAAGGACAAGCCGACCGTGATCGCGCTGCGCGAGATCGCCGCCGGAAAAGTGGGCAAGGAGCTGCTGAACCCGCCGGCGCCGACACCGCCGGTGCTGTGAGCCCCTGACATCGAGCGAGCGAGACCATGTCCTTGCTCGGTGTCATGCGTGGAGTCGTCACCGGGGTCAGGGGCGGCGCCTCCACCAGTACCTCCTCCCTCCCGGGTCCCGGGCCCGATGAGCTGACGGCGCTGCTGGGGTACCTCAAGCAGAAGGACGTCCAGCAGATCGAGGAAGCGTACGACGTCGCGCGTGCCGCCCATTCCGGGCAGTACCGCCAGAGCGGCGAGCCGTACATCACGCACCCGCTTGCGGTCGCGAAGATCCTCGCCGAATGGCACCTGGATGCGCAGGCGCTCATGGCCGCGATCCTCCACGATGTCGTCGAGGACACGCCCACCACCAAGAGCGAGATCTCCAAGCGCTTCGGCAAGCAGGTCGCAGAGCTGGTCGACGGGGTCTCCAAGATCGAGCGCATCGAATTCGAGACGCTGCAGCACGCCCAGGCGGAGAACTTCCGCAAGATGCTGCTCGCCATGGCGCGCGACGTGCGCGTCATCCTCATCAAGCTCGCCGACCGGCTGCACAACATGCGCACGCTGGATGCGGTGCCCGCCGAGAAGCAGGAGCGCATCGCGCGCGAGACGCTGGACATCTATGCGCCCATCGCCAATCGCCTGGGCCTGAACGCGCTCTACTACGAGCTGGAGGACCTGGGCTTCCACTTCCTCCATCCCACGCGCTTTCGCGTGCTCGACAAGGCGCTGAAGAAAGCGCGCGGCAACCGCCGCGACGCGGTCGGCAAGATCGAGGAGGCGATCCAGGCGCGGCTGAAGGAGTTCAAGGTCTCGGCGGAAGTGTCGGGCCGCGAGAAGCACATCTCCTCGATCTACAAGAAGATGCAGGAGAAGAACATCTCGTTCTCCGAGGTGTTCGACATCTACGGCTTCCGCATCATCGTGCCGGACGTGCCGAGCTGCTACCTCGCCATGGGCGCGCTGCACACGCTCTACAAGCCGATCCCGGGCAAGTTCAAGGACTACATCGCGATCCCGAAGGCGAACGGCTACCAGTCGCTGCACACCACGCTGTTCGGCCCGTTCGGCATGCCCATCGAGATCCAGATCCGCACCAAGGACATGCACAAGGTGGCGGAGGCGGGTGTCGCCTCCCACTGGATGTACAAGAGCCTGGACGGGGACTCGAAGGACGTGCAGCTGAAGACCACGCAGTGGCTGCAGTCGCTGCTGGAGATCCAGAGCGAATCCGGCGACGCGGTCGAGTTCCTCGAGCACATCAAGGTGGACCTCTTCCCCGACGAGGTCTACGTCTTCTCCCCGAAGGGCAAGATCTTCGCCCTTCCTCGCGGCGCCACCCCGATCGATTTCGCCTACGCCGTGCATACAGAAGTCGGCAACCATTGCATCGCCGCGAAAGTCGATGGAGCGCCGGTCCCGCTGGGCACCGTGCTGCGCAACGGCAACCGCGTGGAGATCCTCACCGATCCGCAGGCGCGTCCGAACCCGGTGTGGCTCTCGTACGTGGCCACGGGCAAGGCGCGCTCGCACATCCGCCATTACCTGAAGACCATGCAGCTCGCGGAGAGCGCGGAAGTGGGCGAGCTCCTCCTGGTGCAGGCGCTGCGCTCTCTCAAGGCGAACCCGGACGAGATCGGCGACACGCACTGGCAGCACTTCTTCAAGGGCGAGGCGGCCAAGACGCGCGAAGAGGTGCTGGCCGACATCGGCCTTGGCAAGCGCCTCGCGGTCGTCGTGGCCAAGAAGCTGCTGTCGATCGCGGAGCCGCCCGGCGATGGCGAGAAGCCGCCGCGCCTGGATTCCATCACCATCCGCGGCACCGAGGGCCTGGCGGTGCAATTCGCACCGTGTTGCCGGCCGATCCCGGGCGATCCGATCATCGCGCAGATCAGGAAGGGCCAGGGCCTGGTCGTGCACACGCACGATTGCCCCGCGATCCACCCGTTCCACTTCGATCCCGAGAAATGGGTCGACGTGCAGTGGGATCCGTCGGCCGACCGCTTCTTCGACGTGAACGTGCGCATGGTGGCGCAGAACCATCGCGGCGTGCTGGCGCGTCTGGCGGCCGAAGTCTCGGAAGCCGATTCCAACATCGACCACATCGAGACCGAAGCGCGCACCAGTCCGGCTTACACGTCGGTCGTCTTCACCATCCAGGTCAAGAATCGAATGCATCTCGCGCATGTCTTCCGTCGAATGCGCCGCATCCCCGAAGTCGTCCGCATTTCCCGCCTGAAAAAGAAACAATGAGATCCATCACGACGCCCGACGCCCCCGCGGCGATCGGCACCTATTCGCAAGCCGTCCGCGCCGGCGACACCGTGTACCTCTCGGGCCAGATCCCGCTGGACCCGAAAACCATGAAGCTCGTCGAGGGCGATTTCGAGGCGCACGTGCGCCGCGTCTTCGATAACCTGAGGGCCGTGTGCCGCGAGGCGGGCGGGGATTTCGACCGGGTGGTGCGCGTCACGGTCTACCTCACCGACCTCGCCAACTTCGCCAAGGTGAACGAGGTGATGGCGTCTTACTTCGCCGAGCCGTATCCCGCGCGCGCCGCCATCGGCGTCGCCTCGCTGCCGCGCGGCTGCACGGTGGAAGTGGACGCGATCATGTACCTGGGCAAGCACGAAGAGGCGCTCGCGCCGCTCGCAGCCGCCGCGGAGGCGCTGCCGCAAGGCTCGACGAAGTAGTTTGTCCGCTCCCGCCCGCGCGAAGGCTTCCGGCGGCGATGCGATGGCCGGAAAGCTCGCCAAGCTCGGCGTTCGCACCCATCGCGATCTGGTCCTGCACCTGCCGCTGCGCTACGAGGACGAGACCAGGCTCACGCCGCTCGCCCAGGCGCGCTCGGGAATTCCGGTGCTGGTCGAAGCCGAAGTCGTCGAGGCGAAGGTCGAATATCGCGGCCGCCGCACGCTGGTGGTGAAGCTCACCGACGGCGAGCGCGAGCTGTGGGTGCGCTTCCTGCACTTCTACCCGAGCCAGCAGAAGCAGTTCAAGGAAGGCAAGCGTGTGCGCCTCTTCGGCGAGGTGCGCCCCGGCTTCTTCGGCGACGAGATGGTGCACCCGCGCTATCGCATCGTGGCGCCCGGCGCGCCCCTGTCGAAGTCGCTCACGCCCGTCTATCCCACCACCGCCGGCCTTCCCCAGCACCAGCTGCGCGATCTCATCAACGGCGCGCTCGATACGCTCGACCTGGACGACTCCCTCGACGCGAAGCTGCTGGCGAAGCTGAAGATGATGCCGTTCAGGGACGCGGTCCTCACGCTGCACCGTCCGCCGCCCGATGCCACCGCCATCAAGCTCGACGACCGTACACATCCCGCATGGCGGCGCCTCAAGTTCGACGAGGTCCTCGCCCAGCAGCTCGCCATGCGCATCGCCTATCGCGAGCGCCGCGGCAAGAGCGCGCCGCCGCTGCCCGACGCGCACACGCTCACCAACGCGCTGGCGAAGTCTCTGCCGTTCCCGCTCACGCGCGCGCAGCGCAACGCGCAGCAGGTGATCGCCCGCGACCTCGCGCAGGCGCATCCCATGCGCCGCCTGCTGCAGGGCGACGTAGGCAGCGGCAAGACGCTGGTCGCTGCGCTCGCCGCCGTGCAGGCGATCGAGAATGGCTGGCAGGCCGCGCTCATGGCGCCCACCGAGATCCTCGCCGAGCAGCATTACCTCAAGCTCGCCCATTGGCTGGAGCCGCTCGGGGTGAGGATCGCGTGGCTCGCCGGCGCGTTGAAGGGCCGCGAGAAGAAGAAGACGGTGGATGCCATCGCGCGAGGCGAGGTGCAGCTCGCCATCGGCACGCATGCCCTTTTCCAGGAGGGCGTGGTCTTCGGCAAGCTCGGGCTCGCCATCATCGACGAGCAGCATCGCTTCGGCGTCGAGCAGCGTCTCGCGCTTTCCGGCCGCGGCCAGGCGGCCATCGAGCCCCACCAGCTCATGATGAGCGCGACCCCCATTCCGCGAACGCTCTCCATGACCTACTACGCGGACCTCGACGTCACCGTCATCGACGAGCTGCCGCCCGGACGCTCGCCCGTAGTGACCAAGCTCGTCTCGGAAGAGCGCCGCGACGAGGTGATCTCCCGCGTTCGCGAGAGCTGCCTGGAGGGCGCGCAGGCGTACTGGGTCTGCCCGCTCATCGAGGAGTCGGAGGCGCTCCAGCTGCAGACCGCCATCGATACCTTCGAGACGCTGCGCGAGACATTCCCGGACCTCGCCGTGGGCCTGGTGCACGGCCGCCTCAAGCCCGCCGAGAAGGCGCAGGTCATGGCGGACTTCAAGGCGAAGAAGATCCAGCTGCTGGTGGCGACGACGGTGATCGAGGTGGGCGTCGATGTTCCCAACGCCACGCTGATGGTGATCGAGCATGCGGAGCGCATGGGGCTCGCGCAGCTGCACCAGCTGCGCGGCCGCGTCGGCCGCGGGTCGCAGCAGAGCCTCGCGATCCTGCTCTATTACCAGCCGCTCTCCGAGCTGGCGCGGCAGCGCCTGAAGGTCATCTACGAGAACAACGACGGCTTCGAGATCGCGCGTGCGGACCTCGTGCTGCGCGGCCCCGGCGAATACCTGGGCGCACGCCAGAGCGGCGCGCCGCTGCTGCGCTTCGCCGACCTCGAGAAGGACACCGACCTCGTCGAGCTCGCGCGCGGCGTGGCCGAGGACCTGATCGATTCCAGGTCGCCCGCCGTGGAGAAGCACCTGGATCGCTGGCTCGGCACGCGGCAGTTCTTCCTCAAGTCATGACCCGGGCATGGGCGGCATTGCGCGATCGGCTCGACGCGTACGAGAAGCTCGTGCGCCTGGACAAGCCCATCGGCATCCTGCTGTTGCTGTGGCCCACGCTCTGGGCGCTGTGGATTTCCGGGCGCGGCCACCCGAACCTGCTCGTGGTGTGGCTCTTCGTGCTGGGAACCGTGCTCATGCGCTCGGCAGGCTGCGCCGTGAACGATTTCGCGGATAGGCGCTTCGACGCGGAAGTCAAACGCACCCGCGAGCGGCCGCTGGCGCGTGGCGCGATCCGCCCCTGGGAGGCGCTCGCGGTGGCCGCGGTGCTGGCGCTCGCGGCCTTCGGCATCGTCCTTCAGTTCAACGATCGCACGGTGATGCTGTCGTTCGCGGCGCTCGCGATCGCGGTGATCTATCCGTTCCTCAAGCGCTTCTTCTGGATGCCGCAGGCGTGGCTCGGCGTCGCGTTCGGTTTCGGCATCCCGATGGCGTTTGCCGCGCAGCTCGATGCCGTCCCGCCGCTCGCATGGGCGCTGCTCGCCGCGAACATCCTCTGGACCATCGCCTACGACACCGAGTACGCGATGGTGGACCGCGACGACGACCTGCGCATCGGCATCCGCACTTCGGCGATCCTGTTCGGGCGGTACGATGTGGCGGCGGTCATGGCCTGCTACACGCTTTTCCTGGCCATCATGGTGGCGATCGGCCAGTACATGCGCTACGGCGCGGCGTACTACGCGGGCATCGCGGTGGCGGGGGCGATCGCGCTGTACCACTACCGGCTCATCCGCACGCGCTCGCGCGAGGGCTGCTTCAAGGCGTTCCTGCACAACAACTGGCTCGGCGCCGCTGTGTTCGCGGGCATCGTGGCCGATCTCTGGACAAGGGCTTGATCCTCCTCCTGCACGCCCATCCCTACCCGCGCAACTCGCGCGCCAACGCGGCACTCCTGGAAGCGATCCGCGACGTGCCCACGCTGGAAGTGCGCTCGCTCTACGAGCTGTATCCCGATTT
>JADMIO011331868.1_pt1 | contig 21233 bp, 21 predicted proteins | sample 8958161 | NCBI WGS metagenome assembly JADMIO01 (sample SAMN16585339, study PRJNA669376) | soil metagenome | isolation source: Crop rotation soil | place: USA: Cullars Rotation, Alabama | collected 2011
GATGATCGCCTTGTCGATTTCTTGCCCGCCCACTTTCATGCGCCCAATTTACAAATTTCATCTTTCCGTGTCCAGAGAAAAGTTATGGGGCATGGTCAGCTGAGTCAGGAGGGGTGGCGTTGCGGTCAAAAAAAGATGCGATCGCCACCTCAAGCCCGCACAGACGGGGTGGTCACCTCTGCGGAAATTTTTAAGAATGCATTCCGAAACGCTACGGTTGGGGTGACCACCCCGTCTGCTCCCGATTAAGGAGCGCTGTCGCGCAAAATTTTCTTGAGGTCGCAGCCACCCCTCCTGACTCAGGAGGGGACACGCGGTTGGATACGTCGCGGTAGTTTTCACAGTCCCAAAAACAGAAGGCCGCCCAAAGGGCGGCCTTCTGTTTTTTTAAGCGGGCGCTTCTACGGAATTCCCAGCTCTTTCTTCTTGTCGGCGATCAGTTGATCCTGGCCTTCCAGCGATCCCTTCCTGTTCGTATACAGCGGATCGAGCATCTTCTTCGCGTCCGCGGTCAGGGGACCACCAACGGCGACCGCTTTCGCAAGTGCTTCGATTGCGGCATCGCGGCGATCCATCGTGATCTTGGTGTATTCCTCTTTCTTGGCCGCCGCCTTATCGACGTCGGCTTTCACGACCGGAGTCGCGAGCATGGCTTTGACCTGCTCGTCGTTGGCATTCTGCACGTTCTGCACCGCGTCGGCCATGATGTAGTAGTTCGCCACGGCAACCTGGTAGTGAAGCGCCTGATCCTTCGGATTCTGTTGCAGAGCCTGACCAAAGGTGTCGATCGCTTCCTGATACTTTTTCTGTCCCATCAGCGCTTGCGCGGAAGTGACCAGAGGGTTGGCCGCTGGTGCTGCGCCGCCACGGCCTGCGGGGGCGTTAGCGCTGGCAACCAGATTCTTCACACGGCCCATCAACGACTGGTACTGAGTCTCGGCCATGTTCTTCGGTTTCGGCAGTCCCGCTGCTTTGTTTGCGTACTCGAGCGCTGTCTTCTGATCGACGGCGCCGCTGCTGGCGAGGAAGGCCAACACCATGAAGTGATTCGGATCCGCAGCAAGAGCCAGCTGGCCGAATTCTACCGTCTTCTTCACGTTGTTCAACGTTGCGGCTGCGATCATTCCCTGGGTGTAGATCTCGGCCCTCGACTCTTTGTCCGCGCTTGGGAGACTCTGCTTGAAGTTGTCGGCGTGATTGACGATCTTGGCGTTGTCCTTGTTGGACACCCAGAACTCGATGAGCTTTTTGTCGGCGTCTGGGCGGTGCGGCGAATTGGAGTACTGCGAGATAAACTTCTCGATCAATTCCGCCTGCCGCCTTGTGTCGCGCTGGTCATCGATCGCCTGCCAGGCGGCGTTCTCGCCGCCCTGACTGAAGGCGGGAAGGGCGCATGCCACGCATAACAGCAAGCCCAGGGAGATGGATACAATTCGTTTCATTTCAGTACGGTCCTCTCGTTCGTAGTATGCCTAACTCTGAAACTACCAGCCGTTCTCCGACTTGATTTGCTGAATCATCTGATCCAGTTCGGCCTGCGGCTTGTTGAAGGCTTTCAGTTCGGCGGCCGATGGGTTTGCCGCACCCTGCCAGCCGGTGGCCATCGACGTCGCGAACATTTTGATGAGTTCATCGGTTTTGGTCGTCATGACCTTGTCGAGAGCGTCTTTGTTAGCTGTCAGTTCATCGCGTACGACCTGGTCTGCTTTGCGATTCTCATCCAGGTTTAACTTGTCCACGGCTGCTTTGTAGTTCGCGATCGAATCGGCCACCGCGGGCTTCATGGCGAGCCCCATGAGGTAGTACGCGTAGCCGTCTTTCTTGACGGTCTTGATCGCTTCCTGACATGCCGTGATGGCGTCGGCGTTCTTCTTCTGGTTCAGGAGAACCATGCATTCCGTATCGTGCAGTTGCGCCACGATGGGATTCCACTGAGCGTCGGCCACTCCCGCAATTTTCGGCGCGGCCAAAGCGCGTCGAGTGATGTCCAGGGTTTTGGTCAGGTGGGCGTCTTTAGCCGGTCCATTTGCCGTCGGCACGCTGTTAGCCAGAAGATTCGACAGCGTGATCAAGGCACCGGTATTCTTCGGATCATCCGCTATGACCTTCTCCGCATACGACTGCAGCTTGGCAGTATTCTTGACCTGTTCGGCCGCTGCCTGTCCCACGAGGTTAACGGTCTTTTTTTCGTCGGCGCTCAGGCCCGGCGCCATTTGCTGCTGCTTGTCGGCGGTTTCCAGCGCCTTGGCGAAATTCTTGGCGTTGTGGTAGCTCAGAAGAATCTGCATGTAGGTGTGGGTTACAGCGGCCGATTTCGGGTAGTCGGTGAGGAATTTTTCACCTGCGGCCGCCTTCTTGGCCGGGTCTTTTTCCTCATACACCTTCATATAGGCTGCGTATTCGGTTGGGTCATCGATCTTCTGCGCGAATAACGGCGCCGCCAGCGCCGTGAACACCATCAAGCAAAGCCCCAAGTAAGCGGTTCTTCTCATTTCCAAACTACCTCCCGATTGAGTGGCCGATTCTATATCTGAAATTCAGCCAAACTTCAATTCAATCATAGTATTCCATGCCGAGGTGCGTGATCAGATCCTCGCCCCGCAGGTAACGCAACGTATTCTTCAGTTTCATCAACTGAATGAACAGATCGTGTTCAGGGTAGAGCCCGGCGGCGCACATCGGACTTTTGAAATAAAAGCTGAGCCATTCCTGAATTCCGCGCATGCCGCAGCGTTGAGCCAGATCCAGGAAAAGTACGAGGTCGAGAACGATCGGCGCAGCCAGAATGCTGTCGCGGCACAGGAAGTTGATCTTGATCTGCATGGGGTAGCCCAGCCACCCGACTATATCGATATTATCCCAACCTTCCTTGTTGTCGCCACGGGGCGGGTAATAGTGGATTCGCACCTTATGGTGGAAGTCCTTATAAAGGTCCGGATACAACTCCGGCTGCAAAATCTGGTCGAGCACCGACAGCTTGCTTTCTTCCTTTGTTTTGAACGACTCCGGGTCGTCCAGAACCTCGCCGTCGCGGTTGCCGAGGATATTGGTGGAAAACCATCCTTCCAGCCCCAGCATTCGCGACTTCAATCCGGGAGCAAGAATCGTTTTCATCAGGGTTTGACCCGTTTTGAAGTCCTTGCCGCAGAGGGGCACGTTCTTCTCCTGCGCCAGTTGCATCAGGGCCGGAATATCCACCGTCAGGTTCGGCGCTCCATTCGCGAACGGAATTCCTTTCGAAATCGCGGCATACGCATAAATCATGCTGGGCGCAATGGCCGGGTCGTTGTCCCGCAACCCTTTCTCAAACGACGCCACGGTGGCGTGAACCGGTTCGATTTTCAGGAAAATCTCGGTGCTTCCGCACCAGATCATGACGAGACGAGAGAGGTTGTGCTGTTTGCGGAACTGCTCGATATCGTCCATGACCTGTTCAGCAAGCTCCATCTTGTTCTTGCCGGTCTTTACGTTTGGTCCCTGTAGTCTTTTGACGTAGTCCTGGCTGAAAACGGCTTTCATCGGACGTATTTTTTCGATTTCCGGGCGGACGGATTCGAGCAGGCTTTTGTCGAGGACGCCGGCGTTGGAAGCGCTTTCAAAGCAGTTGTCGTTGTAGATATCCCAGCCGCCGAAGACCAGGTCTTCGATGTTGGCGAGGGGAACGAATTCCCGGATTGTCGGAACGCGCTTGTCGGTGCGTTTGCCGAGGCGAATCGTACCCATCTGGGTCAGCGACCCGATGGGTTTTGCGATCTTCTTCTTAATGGCTTCAACGCCCGAAATGAATGTCGTGCTGACTGCGCCGAGACCGGGGATCAACACCCCCAGCTTTCCGGAGGGCGCTTCGATCTTTACACCTTTCTGAACCACGAGACCTCCTCACTAAATACCGTCGTCACGAGATGCTTCGCCGCGATCTGTCCAGCTTGCGCGAAGGTAGTCTCGATTCATGCGGGCAATGACTTCAAGTTTGATGTCTTTGGGGCAAACGGCTTCGCATTCTCCGATGTTCGTGCAACTGCCGAACATTTCCTGCTTCACCTGCGCCACCATATTGAGTACGCGTTGGCTGCGCTCAGGCTGTCCCTGCGGGAGCAGGCTGAGATGGCTGACCTTGGCGCCGGTGAACAGGGCGGCCGCAGCATTCGGGCAGGCGGCTACGCACGCTCCGCACCCGATGCACGCGGCGGCATCCATCGCCAGGTCTGCATTTTTCTTGGGTATGGGGATCGCATTGCCGTCCGGCGCGCTTCCCGTTGCAACCGAGACGAATCCGCCGGCGGCGATGATGCGATCAAAAGCGCTCCGGTCCACAACCAGGTCGCGAACTACGGGGAAAGCCTTCGCGCGCCAAGGCTCCAGGTACAGAACGTCACCGTCTTTGAACGTGCGCATGTGGAGCTGGCACACAGTCGTGCTGGGCCTCGGGCCGTGTGCGATACCGTTGATCACGAAGCCGCAGGAACCGCAGATGCCTTCGCGGCAATCGTGGTCGAAGGCGACGGGTTCTTCGCCCTTCTCCGTCAGAGTTTCGTTGAGCACATCGAGCATTTCCAGAAACGACATGTGCTCGTTGGCCTCCACCGTGTACGGAACCATTTTCCCGGGTTGCGCGGCGTTCTTTTGCCGCCAGATATGCAGAGTGAGTTTCATCGCTTTCATTGCTATTTGTAGCTCCGTTGCGAAGGGTGGACGTAGTCGAAGGTCAGCGGTTCCTTGTTGAGGACCGGCGCCTTGTCGGGGCCCGCGTACTCCCACGCCGCCACGTAGCTGTATTCATCGTCGTTGCGCTGGGCTTCGCCGTCGGGAGTCTGGAACTCCTCGCGGAAGTGCCCCCCGCAGGATTCGTTGCGATGCAGGGCATCGCGGCACATCAACTCGCCAAACTCCAGGAAGTCGGCGACTCGTCCCGCATTCTCGAGCGCTTGATTAAGTTCTTCGCCACCGCCGAGAACGGAGACCGTCTTCCAGAACTCTTCGCGAAGTTCCGGAATCCTCTTCAGCGCCTTTTCCAGGCCGGCCTTGGTTCGCGCCATGCCGCACTCGTCCCACACGACCTTGCCCAGTTCGCGATGGAAGGACGCAACGGTGCGCTTGCCTTTGTTGGTCACAAAGCGTTTTGTCTGCTGCGCAACCTGGGCTTCGGCGTCCTTGACCGCAGCGTGGTTGTTGTCAACTTTCTCCAGCTTCGTTGTGGCCAGGTAGTCGCCGATGGTGTAGGGAAGTACGAAGTAGCCATCCGCGAGGCCTTGCATCAGAGCGCTGGCGCCAAGTCGATTGGCGCCGTGATCGGAGAAGTTGGCTTCGCCGATCGTATAGAGACCCGGGATTGTCGTCATGAGGTTGTAGTCCACCCAGAGTCCGCCCATCGTGTAGTGGATCGCCGGATAGATGCGCATCGGGAGTTCGTAAGGGTTCTCCCCGGTGATGCGCTCATACATGTCAAAGAGGTTGCCGTAGCGTTCCTTGACCGTTTGTTTGCCGAGGCGCTTTATGGCGTCAGCGAAATCAAGATAGACGCCGAGGCCGCCGCCGGCTCCGCGTCCCTCGTCGCAGACCATCTTTGCGTTGCGCGATGCGACGTCGCGCGGGACGAGATTGCCGAAGCTGGGATAGCGCCGTTCCAGATAGTAGTCGCGCTCGTCGTCGGGAATCTGGTTGGCCGGCCTCTTGTCGCCTTGCTTCTTTGGCGCCCAGATGCGGCCGTCGTTGCGCAGCGATTCGCTCATCAGGGTGAGCTTCGACTGGTAATCGCCGCTGACGGGAATGCAGGTCGGATGGATCTGCGTGTAGCAGGGATTTGCCATCGCCGCGCCGCGCTTGTAGGCGCGCCAGATGGCCGTACAGTTCGAGCCTTTCGCATTCGTCGAGAGGTAGAAGACGTTGCCGTAGCCGCCGGTACCGAGCACCACCGCGTCTGCGAGATGGGATTCGACTTTGCCGGTGATAAGGTTTCGCACGACGATGCCGCGGGCTTTACCGTCGATGACAATCAAATCCAGCATCTCGGTGCGGGGATACATCTTCACCTTGCCAAGACCGATCTGCCGCTCGAGCGCCTGGTAAGCACCGATCAGCAACTGCTGACCCGTCTGGCCGCGCGCATAGAAGGTGCGCGACACCTGAGCGCCTCCGAAAGATCGATTCGTCAATGCGCCGCCGTATTCGCGCGCGAACGGCACGCCCTGCGCCACACACTGGTCGATGATGTTCACGCTGATCTGGGCCAGGCGGTAAACGTTCGACTCGCGGGCGCGGAAGTCTCCGCCTTTTACCGTGTCGTAGAAGAGGCGGTAGATACTGTCGCCATCGTTTTGATAGTTCTTCGCCGCGTTGATGCCGCCCTGTGCGGCGATGCTGTGTGCGCGCCGGGGCGAATCCTGAAAGCAGAAGCACTTCACGTTATAGCCGAGTTCGGCAAGCGTCGCGGATGCGGAGCCGCCGGCGAGTCCTGATCCGACGACAATGATGTTGAACTTGCGTTTGTTTGCGGGGTTAACGAGCTTGAGATCGAACTTGTGTCTCTCCCAGCGCGTTTCGATCGGGCCGGAAGGGCATTTCGACTTCAGTTCCATGAATTCAGTTCCTCACAATTCCGGCCAGAACAGAGAGCGGCACAGATATGAATCCGGCAATCAATAACCAGGAGAAGACAGCAGAAAATTTCTTGAGCATCGGCGTGTAGCGCGGGTGGCTGAAACCCAGCGACTGGAACATGCTCCAGATTCCGTGGCTGAGATGGAAGCCCACAAGAATCATCGCTACGACGTAGAGACCCGACGCCAGCGGATTGCTGAAGCCGTTAACGACGTTCTCGTACGCGTGGAGCTCGACGAACTGGGGATGGATGGTTCCGGTAGTGAGGTGCAGCAGATGTCCAATGACGAACAGCGCGATTACCGGACCGCTGAGCATCATCGTCCGCGATGCCCACGACGACTGCACATTGCCGGGTTTTACATAAGACACGGGGCGCGCCGCCGACTTTACTGCAGTCAGTTGTACTGCCGCCCACGCGTGCAGGAGAACGGAGAGTCCGAGAATAATGCGCGCTCCCCACAACAAATTCATGTTCGCGTGAAGAGTCTCGGCATAGTGATTCATGACCTCGCGGCCGAGGAACACCTGCAGATTGCCCGCCATGTGGGCGACCAGGAATCCAAAAAGGACCAGCCCAGTCACAGCCATCACGGCCTTTTTACCAATAGTTGAGTCGTAGAACCTTGCTACTGCAACCGTACTCACAATTGCCCCTTTCCCCCGCCAGGCGGCTCAGCATTACTTTAGAAGGATAGTGATGACAGGGTTGAGATACTGCTACGCAAACCAAACGGGTTATTGTAACCAAAAACGTACTAAGATCGCCGCACAAACCTCGTCTCAGAAGGCGAGAGGTGGTGTAGAGACACCAAAAAGTAACCCGTATTTTATGCAAAACATCGCTTATCGTCGGGCGCAGTCCGCTGACCATCAGAGCATCGTGGATTTCCAAATCGCGATGGCGTGGGAGACCGAGGCGGTGCGCCTCGACCGCACGACGTGTGCTGCAGGTGTGGCGGCGGTCTTCGACAAGCCCTCTCTCGGCCTGTACTACGTCGCTGAAAAAGATTCGCGCGTTATCGGCGTCACCCTCACAACCTACGAATGGAGCGAGTGGCGCAATGGCATCGTGTGGTGGATCCAGAGCGTCTACGTGCTTCCGGAGTTTCGCAGGCAGGGAATCTACTCCGGCATCTACGCCTTCATTCGCGGCCTTGCCGAAGCAGATCCCGAGGTTCGCGGCATCCGTCTCTACGTCGACCGGAGAAACACCGCCGCACAAGAGGTCTATACCCGCCTTGGCATGAACGGCGAACACTACCAGGTGTTCGAGTGGATGAAATGAAGGTTGGTCACGATCCTATCTATGACGTGATTCGAGGAATCCCGCGCGGCCGGGTCGCAACCTACGGCCAGATCGCCGACCTGGCGGGTATCTCCGGTCAGCCTCGCCGTATTGGTTACGCCCTCAGCGCGCTGCCTCCCGACAGTGGCGTTCCCTGGCATCGTGTCATCAACGCGCAAGGCAAGATCAGTTTTCCTCCAGGGTCGGCACACGCCAAACTCCAGCGGCGTCTTTTGAAGCAGGAAGGCGTCATTTTCAATTCTTCAGGACGCATCAACCTTTCAGTCTTCCGATGGCAAGAGAGATAAAACCGTGGGTCGGCGCTGCATTGTTACTGGCGATGGCGGCGCTGTTCCTTGGTGCCAACCACGCGGCATACAGCGGCTATTTTCAGGACGACGATCTGGACAATCTCAGCTGGACTCCTCTTTTACCGTGGACAGTGTATGCGGAGGCGGCCCTCACGCCGCGTTTCCAGGCGAATAACTTCCGGCCGGTGGGCCACTTTTTCTATCACGCGATGGGACTGAATTTTGGTCTCGATTTCTCCAGGTACATCATTGCGATTCACGCGATCCACCTGCTGAACGTCTGGATTCTCTGGCTGCTGGTCCGGAAACTCGGGGCATCACCGCTTGCGGCCTCGGCGGCTGGTCTGTTCTTCGGATTCCACATGATGCTGTTCGATATCTTCTGGAAGCCGGCGTACGTCTTCGACCTGCTGTGTGGCTCGTTTGTCTTGCTCAGTCTGCTGCTCTACGTGAAAGGGCGGTGGGTTGTGAGTTTCCTGGCGTTCTGGCTGGCGTACAAAGCGAAAGAGGTCGCGGTGATGCTTCCGTTCGTGCTCGCGATTTACGAAATGTATTTCGGGGAACGGCGCTGGAAGCGGCTCATTCCATTTTTTGCCGCGTCGCTTTCTTTTGGGCTGCAGGGAGTATTGCTCAATCCAAACCGGGACAACGACTACACGTTCAGGTTCACGCTTCCTGCCGTGTGGGCGACCGTATCGTTCTACGGTTCAAGGCTGCTGCTTGTTCGCTATCTGGGATGGATCGCCATTCCTTTCGCCGTATATTTTGGCGGCAAGCGAACCCGCTTCGGACTTCTCGCACTTCTGCTGTTCTTCATGCCGATGTTGTTTCTTCCGAATCATCTCTACTTCGCATACTGCTATGTTCCGTTTACCGGCGCAGCGATTGCGATTTCGGAAGTGGTGGAGAAGCTGCGGCCGAGAACGCTGCTTATCGGGATGGTTCTGTGGGTGGCGGTGAATTCATACCAGGAATATCGGACAGAAGGGCGCGTGCTGCCGTTGATGAACGACATCCGTACCTATGTAGCGACCCTCACCGACTTCGTAGGCCGCGCTCCGGAGATCGACTCGTTTGTTTATGACGGTGCGCCAATGGGGTTTCGCCCCTTTGGGATTCCGGGTGTGCTGCGATTTCTGCGGGGTGGACGCGATGCCCGCGTGGCGTGGATCAACGACGCGAGCTCCGCGCGGGAAATGGCAGCAGGCCCGGTCGCGGTTCTGCGTTGGGACGCCTTAACGCATCGGCTCTCGATCGATGTTTCGCGCTCCAGGCTTTAAATCGTCATGATCGCCGTGACTGTGGTGCGATAAGCCACCTGCGCATACGCGTCGAGCATGTCCTGTATCGGAACCACCAAAGTCGCGAGTGCCTTGGCGTTGTACTGGCCACTTTCCAGGTAACGCACGAAGCGCGGAATATCGCGCAACGGACTGGCACCTCCGGCCTGCCCGCCGTGATGGGTAACGCCTCCGATGGAAAATAATGTCCCGGGAAGCGTGATGTTGCCGCGAACCAGGCTCGTAGTGATGACATGACCGCCGAGCGCGCAGATCTGATACGCCTGTTGCATCGGCAGAATCCCCGTGGGATCTGGTCCCGCTTCGAGTTTTGGTGGAAACTGATCCGCACCCGCGGCTTCGATGACGAAATCCGCGCCGGCGCCCGGCCGTCGTCCTGCGGGATTCCTTCCGCCGGCCCACAGGCGATCCGTTGGCCAGGACGTGAGTTCTCTTACCTTTGGAATGAGCCCATCGCGTTCGACATTCGGATCCAGCGCATGCGTCGCGCCGACGCGGAGCGCGAGTTCGCGGCGGGCGCGAATCGGATCGATTGCGATGATTGTCGCCGCGCCGGAGATTCGCGCGCCTTGGACGGCGCTCAGTCCAAGCGGTCCGCAGCCCACAACCGCCACACCTGACGCCGGCTCGACAGGCGCGAGATTGGGCGACGTCGCAGCAGCAAGCCCCGCCACACTCACGCAACTACAGACCATGCCGAGTTCCACGCTGTCGGCCTTCGTAAACAGCGGAACGATCCATTCTTCGGGCGCGACCATCAGCTCGGCAAGTCCGCCAATATGGGAATTCTCGTAAACGGGTGTCCCGTCGTTCAATTCGCCGATGGCAACCAGGTCGTCGGCACCGATTGCGCTGAGAAACTGGCACATGTCCGAACGTCCTCTGACGCAGCGATAGCACGAGCCGCACTGAGGAGTTCCTGAAACGCAGACGCGATCGCCCACCTGAACCCGTCGCACTTCCGGCCCGACAGCTTCAACCACGCCGATGCCGCCGTGTCCCTGAATCACCGCCATATCGTTCATGCGGCGGGCGCCGGACGCCGCGGCGAGTACGGATTGCGGGGCGGGGGCGCCGGTTGGCGGGGCCTGGCCGAGCACTGCAGGAGAATTGGAATAGCAGAGATTCGTCGCTTCAGTCCGAACCAGCACCTGCCGGCCGCTGATCGGACGCAATGTCACCGCTTGAAGGGTAGTTCGACCGGGACCGTCGCCGCGCGAAATCCATGCGCGGAATCGTCGATGCGTTACGACCGCCGGTGGCGGTGATGGCTGTTGCGCCAACAACGTTGCCGCACTGGCTGCCGCGGCTACACCGCCTTGAAGAAGCTTCCGTCGCGTCACGCCTTTTGATCGCTTCATGAGAGTTGCCCTCCCCACTATCCCAAGTCTAGAAGGAGTTTCCCAGCCAGGGAAGCATGTGACCGCAGAACAAAACGGCCACCCAGACCACGATTCCAGAGGCTGCAACCAGCCGAGTCGCGATTCCGCCGTCGTCCTTGTCACGCAACATGAAATAAAGCAGCTGAATGGCGCCGACAACGACAAGGGTCATCTTCAGAAAGAACAGAAATCCGGTGTATTGCTCCGGCGTGGCGGCGAAGAAGATCATGCCGGTAACCAGATTCAGCGCGAATCCCAGCATGCCGACGGGCAGCAACTGTCGCAGCGATTCAAAAGGCAGCAGCGATTTGCCCACACCCAGCATCCGCAGGTTGTAAATCAGCACCACTCCGAACAACAGGCAAAGCCCGATGAAATGAATCGTTTCGCAGGCGGGCCACATCCAGGAATGATCCTGGTTGAAGAGTGTCAGCGCGCGAGACAGCGGGGGCACGCCCGGCTCGATCGGAATGGACTTCGCTGCCTCTGTTTCGGGATGCCGGATTGCGCCGCCCATGTACCCCGCTCGAGCCATGAGACCAAACGCGAGTACGGCAAACACCAGTACGATTCCGGAGTTCAAGCGGGCGAACGGTGAAGGCCGGTCCCAGGTCCACAATCCGATCCACGACAGGAATCCCGTAACTTCCATGAGCACCAACGCCACCAGGGCTGCACTTTCGTGAGCCTGCATCAAGTCGTCCGAGATGCCGGGAGTTTCCCTGAGGGCTTCGCGCGCGTCGTTGCCGCTGACGTATGTGGGGATCGAGAGTGCGGCCGTAAGGAAAAAGATTACAAGGCAAACACGCCGCAGATACGCCTCCTTAAAAAGAAGGGCGCAGATATAGAGCGCCAGCCCAATGGCGAAGCCGATCGTCGGGAGATGGTTCAACAGGAGGTGAATGCGTCCGGGATTCATGGCACCTAGAACACGCCGCGTCCCACGTATGCGAGCAGACGCCCCGACGTGATCGCGCCGAGCCAGAAAACTATTGATGTAACGGCCAGTACCTTGATGCCGGCAGGCAGGGAACTTTCTTCGGCAAGCAATGCGCGCCGTCGAAGCACTTTCACGTTTATTACCGCGAGAGTAATGAATGCGAGTTTGACGTAAAAGTCGGGGTTGTGGGTGAGCTTCGTTGCATTCACGCCCAACAGGATCGCGCCGGTGACGGCGTTAATCCAGAACCCGAGCCACATGACCGGGAAGAATCTTTCAATGGCTTTGAGGCTTACCGATGGGGCAAAGCCGAGAACTCGAAGATTGAACATCGCGCTGATGCCGACTACCAATCCCATTCCAATCGTGTGCAGGAGGAGTATGCCCGGAAAAGCAAAAAGAGAGTCGGCCTCCCGCACCCATTGCGAGAAGCCGCTCTCTTCGATCTTCAGTAGGAAATCCAACTACTGCCGCTGTCCCTGCGGTGCCGCGCCGCCGGCCGCCGGTGCACCACCGCCGCGTCCACCTCGTCCGCCTTCGCCCGGAGGGGGCGGACCGCCGGGGCCAAACAACGGAATGTAGTCGCGATTGTTTTCGCAGACGAATTCCATAACCTTGTTTACGCCGGGACGCGCGTCGCGAACGTACGTTGACGGATTCTTCTTCCACTGACCGGTGGCCTTCTCCGGATCTTCGTACATGATCTCGTAATAGATGTTGGAGCCGCTGATGGGCGTGAGGCGCTCGACGGTGTGGAACTTTTCGCTAGGTTCCTGAATTCCGCCGATGACGTGCTTTCCGTTGTATCCAATGGTGTCGATGACCAGCGTATCGCCTTCCCAATGCGCGACGGAGTCGCCCATCCAGGTGGGGTCATCCGCGGCGTCCGCGCGATGCGGTACGTCGATCGGAATGACGCGAAAGTTGCCTGGATATTCGTTGAGAATCACGACGTGCGTTTTGTTCTGGATGACCTGGAAGGGATACGGCACGCCGAAGGCGGTATCTGCCGGCAGCGGCATGCAATCGGCTGTGCCGCCGGCCGGAGCAGGCTTGGCCCGGTTTTCAACGCCCGGTTTCAGCGTTGGCGTCGTGGGAAGATTAGCGAAAGGCGATGCCGGTGGTGTCGGAGCTGGTGCTCCTCCGCCCCCGCGGGCGCCAAAGCCGGCCATGCCGGTAAAGCCGTACATCCCCGTAAAATCCGGCTTGCCGTCGATGCGCGCAACCGGTTTGGGAGCTGAGGCATCGGCCGCAGCTGCAGGGGCAACAGCGGCTGTTCCTGCAACGCTCACGGTCACGGATCGCTTCACATCTCCGTTGTTCGTGAACCCAAGGGTATAGGTTGTTGTCGCTTTCGGCGTGACTTTGATCGTTCCATGAAGCGGAACAGGGCCAATACCGTTGTCGATGGTGGGTGTTCCCGCCTCCGTCGCCCACGACAACGTGAACGATTCTCCAGGCTTGATCGAAACCGGGCTAGCCTGGAAATTAACAATTCGCGGCGTGAGTGGAGTTCCTCGACCACCGCCGCCTCCTCTTCCTGCTTGTGCGGCCGGTGCAGCGGGTGCGCCTGTCGGGGCCTGCGGCGCCTGCCCCCAGGCCACGCAACCCAACACCGCGAGGACTAGCCCTGAAGTTAACGCGCGTTTCATGTACACCTCCTCAGGTACGGCGATGCGACTAGGACTGAATGTCGCGACCGTCCGCAAGTTTCATGCGGCTGGCGATCATCGAAGGATCGCCGCTTTTTGCGAACGCTCCGGTTGCCGAGATCGTGTCCCCGGTCTTCACGGTTTTTGCCGTCCAGCCATAGGATCGGAGGTGGTTCAAGCTCATCATCTCGCAATCCCAAACCACGGTTTTGCCGCCCTCGTCCTTGGTCTCGATATAGATGTGAGCATGAGGATTCGTCCACTCGAATTTCAGGACCTTTCCGGTAACCGTCTTTGATCCGGTATACATCGCAGTTGAATGATGCGCGCTCAATGGCGCGGCAACGATTAATAGGGCGCAAACCACGAGTAGCGCCAACGTTCGTTTCATAGCTGATCCTCCAAATTCTTGGTTACGGTGCACGACGTTTCGCTTGGAGCAATACCATGAATTGGCAAAGGCGGGAAACAAATATGTTGCATTAGCCGGCAGCATCTATATGGTTCTGTGAGAAAGAGCGTTTGGGAGGTTTCGCGTATGAAGATCGTCACGAGCATTCTCGTAGGTCTGAGTCTCTGTTCTGTCGCGCTGGCAAGGCAACGCGGTGCAGCGATCGAGCCGCGAATCCTCTCTTTTGAAGCCAGACCCGCGACGATCCGCCCGGGAGAATCGGTCCAGCTTGTGTGGCAGACCGAAGCCGCGCGCGGCCTGACGATCGATCCGGGAGTGGGCCCGGTTGAAGTTCGCGGCAGCAAACAGGTCTCTCCGACCCAAACGACAACTTATACTCTGCGCGCCAGCGCCACCTTGACGAAAACGGTGACGGTGACTGTTGCGGGAGCGCCGGTCGCGAAAGCCACGAACGCAGCGACGGCCAGTCATCCGGATTTTACCGGCGTGTACGGAAGCGCGGGGCTTCCGCAAGGCGCTACGCCTCCGCCTCTGAAACCGGGTGCGGAAAAGCTGCAGATCGTTCGGACAGCCAACGACGTTCGCGGCAGAACAACGCTTGTTCAGGAGTGCGTCCCGCTGGGTATCCCGCAAACCTACATCACGCCCTACCCGTGGCAGTTCATCCAGACGCCGAAGATGATGGTTCAGGTGTTCGAGTATCCCAGCGCCGTTCGCTTCATTCCGCTGGACGGTCGGCAACTTCCGCCGGATCCCGATCCGGCATGGATGGGTACCGCCGTCGGTCGCTGGGAAGGCGAAACGCTGGTGATCGAGTCGGCGGGTTACAACGACAAGACGGAGGTTCACGGCTTCCTGCATACGGAGGCTCTTCACGTTATTGAGAGATTCAAGAAACTCGAGAACGGGAATCTGCAGTATGAAGTGACCGTCGAAGACCCGAATGTCTGGACGAAACCCTGGGCGATACCCGCGAGAACATTCCAACTTCGCCGGGAAGCCGAATACGTGTCCGAATTTGTCTGCGACGCTCCGCCGGTCGATTACCAGAAGCTGTTCGGGAAGAACTAGGAGCCGCTCACAGCCCGGCAATGGCGGAGTTGATCAAGCAGTCGTGGGTGTTTCCTGTCATTCAATCGATCCACATCATCGGCCTGACCATGCTGGTCGGAACAATCTGCCTGGTGGACCTGCGGCTGCTGGGTGTCGGGTTACGCGGCGAGGCCGTTGGTAGTCTCGCCTCGTCTCTTGCGCCATGGACGTCGGGTGGCCTGCTGACCGTGTTTGTCACCGGGCCGCTATTGTTCGGGGCAGACCTCACGCGGTACCTGAACAATCCGGCGTTTGTCGTGAAGATGGGATTGCTGGGCGCCGCACTCGCCGCGCACTTCACGCTACACCGCAGCGCCGTCAGGCAAGAAGTGCCTCCGCGCAGCGCGCGCCAAAAGTTGGTGGCCATCCTGTCGCTGATTCTGTGGAGCAGCGTAGTTCTGGCGGGGCGAGCCATCGCGGATTTCGACGTGGCCTGATGGAGTGGATTCAGGAAGCCTGGCTGAGCCGGATCATCAGCGAATCGACATGGGGCTTTCCCATCGTCGGAGCTCTTCATGTTCTGGTTCTTGCGCTCTTCGGTGGCGTCGTGTTGATGAACCGAGGCGACGAACTCCGATGGTTTCGACGCGTCGGCCTGGCTCTGCTCCTTGCGACGGGATTGCTTCTGTTTGCCTCTGGCGCAACCCACTTCTATGAAAGCACGTTCTTCCGGATCAAGATGATCCTGCTCGTTCTTTTGCTCTTGAATGCAATTGTCGCCCGGGATGATCGTAGGAAGTTACACGCGGCTGTGGCACTGGCGTTGTGGGCCGCGGTCATCTTCGCGGCGAGGGGAATCGCCTTTCTATGATTCTTGAACGCTTGAAAAAACTGTTCTTCGGTGCGAAGCGGCCCCAATCGCCTGGAGCCGGCAGCGATGACGGCGCGTTCCTGTTGAACAGCATATGGTCTGCTCAGGACAGCAGTCCCGGATTCGACACACCCACATCGGGAAACGGCGACGCACCCGCACCCGACTACGATTCGTCACCAGATACCGGGGATAGCTTTGATGCGGGCTCATGCGACTCCGGCTTCGATGGTGGCGGGGGAGATTCCGGCGGCGGTGGTGCCTCCGGCGATTTCTAGTCCCCGCCGGATAGCGTTCACGGTAGCGAAAGAATCCGGATGGCCGACAATTTCTCCCCCGCTTTTGATGGCGGTGGCGGAGCCTCGGGCGATTACGTGCGAGTGCCCCTCCTGGCCAGGCACAGCTGTCCAAATTAGCGTTTGACGGTTGTTCGCCCGCCCTAAACGTTGGGGCAGGCGTGTCCCCTCCTCTGCGAGGAGGGGGGGGGTGTGCGCTCAAGGAATTTCGCGCGATAGCGCTCCTTAAGGCGCAGAGACGGGGTGGTGCGTCGTTCCAAAATGTTTTGGAAGTTCGCACCACCCCGTCTGCTCCGTCTAACGGCTTGATGTCGCAGCCACCCCTCCTCTCCGAGGAGGGGACACGCCGACTTCCGAGACCCTCATCGTTCAAAACAGCTTGGAAGCCGCGCCAGTACTGCATCTCAGCAATGTGCAAATCGCTAATTTGGACGCTTGTGCCTGGCCAGGAGGGGTGATCGCATTAATGATCGAAGCGAGCCTCCGCGGCTGGCTTGCCGCGCATCGGAAGGACGTCGTGGACCTCCAGCTTCTTGATTCCTGCCCGAAGAGCCTGATGTTTGGGGCAATAGAAAGTTTTCCGCAGGAATTTCCCTAGGCTCTCCTTCGCCAACTTTACACCGCACAGGGGACACGTGCTCGCCCGATAGACCTGCCAATGCTTCCTTAGCTCGTACTTCTTTTTCCATTCGTAAAAGTTCTCGCAATACGCACGAACAGCGCGCGTCAGAACAGGCCAGTCCTTGCGGGAGATCTTTGAAAGCTTCGTCAGTGGATGCCGGCGGATATTGAACAGGACTTCGTTCTTGACGATATTCCCAGAGCCGGCGAAGACTCGCTGATCCAGGAACAGATCGCAGAGATAGCTGCTCTTCCTTGCTTCCATCAACTCGACCACATGGGCTTCGTCCCATTCTTCCGACATGAGATCGACCTTGCGATCGAGCGCCTCAAAATATTCCTCAGCGCCGAATCTGATCGAGCAGCTATAGAAGTAGACGATGCCGTTCTTGAACTTCAACTCAAGCCGCGGGGCGCGGTCGGGCTTGGGATCATTGATGCGATAACTGCCGAACATGAGGAAGTGTGTTTTCGTCATGATCGGCGGAAGAACACCTTTTGAAGAAGCAAAGGTGAGGAACAGCACCTTTCCCCAGGTTTCGATGCGTTGAAGAATTCGGCCTTTCAGCGATTCCTTCGCCTGCGTCGTGTTGCCGGAGACCTTCAGGACTTTCTGCCGGCAAAACGGTTCCAGCTCTTCGCGCAGGATTACAAGCGAAGGGCCTTCCATTCAAAGCTGGTCCCTGAGCAGCAAGGCCGTGGCTCCCTGAATTCTTGAAATCAGACCCCGCTTCTTCCAGCTTTCCAGATCGACTCGGGAACAATCCGCGAGGTCGTCGAAGAAAATCCGTTCGAGTTGTTCCGCAAGGCGGCAGTCGTAGACCGAGACGTTGCTTTCTTCATGAAGCGCAAAGGAGCGATTGTCGAAATTTGTCGTGCCGATCGTGACCCAGGCTGCATCCGCGACCATGGTCTTCTGGTGCAGCATCGTACGGTTGTACTCATAGATCTCGACGCCGGCTTCCAGCAGCCGTCCATACAAATGGATTCCGCCGTAGCGTGCGAGCCTCATGTCGTTATGGATTCCGGCAACCATAAGCTTGACGTCAACGCCGCGCTTGCGGGCACTGATCAGGATATCGACACCGGATTCGTCCGGTATGAAATAGGCGGTCGCGATGTAGAGTTTGCGCTGGGCGTACACAATCGAGAGGTAGTACATGATGAGGACCGCTGACGATCCACCGGCCGGCGAACTCAGGATTGTCTGAACCGCGAGGGGACCGGCAGGGTCAACCTTCGGAAAGTATCGCGGGCCGGTGATCACTTCGCCGGTCGTAGCCAGCCAGTTTTGGGCGAAGCCGGTTTGCAGGGGGACGGCCCCCGGCCCTTCCAGTCGAATCTGGACATCCCGCCAGTGTTTGGGATTCTGGGCGTTGCCGAGCCAATGATCCGCTATCCCCGCACCGCCGGTGAAAACAACCCGGCCATCGATGATCAGGGATTTACGATGCGTGCGATTATTGAATCGTCCGATCGTCCTCCAGAACATTTTGTTGTACCACTGGACCTGGCAGCCACTCTCTTCCAGCGTCGTCAGGATCTCCTGCCCGATCGTTGAAGAACCAACAGCGTCGAGAAGAATCTTCACCTCAACTCCAGCATTCGCTCTTTCAGCGATGGCTTGGGCGAATTTCCGCCCGATATCTCCCGCCCAGTAGATATAGGCCTCGATCGTGATCGACTGCCGTGCCTGGTGAATTTCTTTCAACATGGCGGGGTAGAACTCGTCGCCGTTATTGAGGACAGTGATGTTGTTACCCGCCAGGAACGGCACTCCCGTCGCACCGGTCAGCGTGGCCAGAAATGCCTCGGACCTCAGCGGTGAGCTGGGTTCAAGCCCGTATGCGGGGCTGACGGTTGGAGGAGTAACCAGATAGGTGAAGATCACCACCGGCAACAAATAGATCGCCGTGTGCCAATGTGCGGTATACGCGGCCGCAATGGCGATCAACGTCCAGACCCACCACGCCCAGAATACACGGCGGCAATATCCCCAGAAACTCAGCCGGCCTTTTCGTTTTGCGGGCCGAGCTCGCCTCTGCGCAGTTGTCCGCTTGGTGGCGGTTGCCGAGTCGCTTACCTCGAGAGCCACGCTGTGCTAAGAGCACGCGAGAGACCAAAGCTACTCCTTAAGCGTCACCCACACCGCCTTGTGATCGGAGAAGGCTATATTTTCTGTACCGGCGGCGATCGTTTTCAGGTGTTTGGGAAATATCCAATCGAGGTGCAGCGGAATTCCAGCCAGCTTGAACGTTGTTCCCGCGCCATCGAGCGGCGATTCGAATCCCTGATCCACGAACATGTCGCGAAGCGCCCGAGTGTGACTTTGAACAAAAGGAACCGGCACAACATTCCATATCCAGCGAAGGTTGGATGTGTTGAAGTCTCCGCCCACGATTACGGGTTGCGTCGGCGAGTCCGCGTTCTTCATCACCGCGCCTGCCTGGAGAAGGCGTTGTTGCTGACTGATACGGGTATCCAGGTGGACGTTGACCAGCCGTATCTCACCTGCCGGACGTCGAATCACTGCAGATAACGCGATGCGGCAACGTGTGTTGAAACGCAGGTTGTAACGGGGTAGATCGGTCCGACCGGAACGTTCCAGTGGGTACCGGCTGAGTATTGCCAGGCCGGAGACGCTGTTGTCGCGAAACTGGTCCGCGGACGCATAAATGTAGTGGACGCCCAGGGCCTTCGCTACATCGGCCACCGCGGGCCTGGCCTCCTGAAGCAGCCAGATATCGGCCGCTTCGAAAAATGCGGCACGACGGATGTCCTTCAGGATCCGCTCAGGACTCGCCTCCTTTGCCATATTCAGGCTGACGACCGTAAGGTCCTCATGGCTGGGTTCTGACGGTACTGTAGGTTTTCCGTACTGGAGGGGCATGTTCGGGCACTCCGCTTTGCCATTCAGTTCGAGGAGCCCATAAGTAAGCAGAAGAACTGCCGGAACAGCAGCGAACTTACGTCGTAAGCGAAAGATCAGAATGACCTCCCGCGACATCCTGCAACCGTCGCTCTTTCGAGTGTACTCAACATGCTTTGAGTGTGCGACTATACAGCGCGAGTTTTCTCAAATATGTCTCGCTTCGCTACCGTCGTCATCGATCCTCAACCTGCGCACCTGGGTATCTATGAATCGGTACTCGAAGAGCTGGGTGTCGAGTGCGTTTGTGTCTCGGCGCAGACGATGCCTCGCATCGACGTGGCGCAGCACTGCATTGGTATTCTGCTGGATCTGACCGCGCGATCCGGGGCTGCACTAGAAGTAGTTGAACAGATACGCAGGACTCTTGGGTTCGAACGAACACCACTCGTACTTCTTGTCGATGCTCCTGTCGAGATCACAGAACTCGGCCTGGTCGATTGTCTTCTCCTGCCTTTGGTGCCGGCACTTTTGCGGAACAAGATCGGGATGTTTCGCGAACTGCGGGCGCGCGAGGAGCGCTTTCGCGACATGCTCGAGCACCCCATGGAAATTCTCTATCTGCTCGAGGCGGTGCGCACAGTTACAGGAGAGATTGAGGAATGGTGTTGCATTGATGCGAATACGAACGCCGTCAAGCTGCTGGGTCTGACACGCGAGACTCTGATTCATAAAAAGCTCAAGGAGGTCGTACCGGATCGCGCTGAACGCTTGACTGCGCTTTGCACGCAGGTTCTCCAAACCCGTTCACCATACCAGTACGAGGCCAGCTACGGCGGAGCAGAATTTCTGGCGCGTATATTTCCAGTTGGTCCCAACTCCGTGGCCGCTTCGGGCGTCGATATCACAGCCCGCAACCGGGCTGAGCGCGAGGTGCAACGCCTGATCGAAGCGCTCCATGCGAAAAATGAGTGGCTGTTCGCCGCCCTGAACAGCATCCGTGACGAGGTCTACTTTACGGATCCGCAAGGTCGATACACGTATGCCAACCCCGCGGCGCTGCGGGAGTTCGGCTATTCCTCCGTGGAGGGAGTTGCGGTGGAGAGAATCGTGTCGAACCTGGAGGTTCTGCGTTTGGACGGGACGCATCGCCCGCCTGAAGATGCGCCTCCGCTGCGAGCCCTGAAAGGCGAGGTAGTCAACGACGAGGGACAGATCGTTCGCATTCCGCGAACAGGCGAGCTTCGCTATCGGCAGGTGAGCTCTGCTCCTGTGCGTAACGCCGAAGGCACGATCATCGGATCGGTGTCGGTTGTTCGGGATGTTACGGAGAGTAAACAGGCCGAAGTTCGGCTGCGCGAGGCCGTTGAGCAGGCGCGGGCAGCCGAAGCCGAGAGCCGCGCGGCGCTCGCGGCAGAACTCACAGCGATGAAGCGTTTGCATGACCTCAGTACTGCGGCTATCCAGTCGGGTGACGAGCAAACGCTTCTGGAAGAAATCCTCGAGGCCACGATGGCATTGCACGCCGCAGACTTCGGCAATGTGCGGCTTTTCGACGCGAAGTCGAACACACTGCGTATCGCGGCCAGCACTGCAGGAAAGTCTGCTTTCCAGCACATTGGGATCCTAAGCTTAGAATTCCACGTGGACAAGTTGTCGCG
>JADMIO010792809.1_pt1 | contig 21232 bp, 19 predicted proteins | sample 8958161 | NCBI WGS metagenome assembly JADMIO01 (sample SAMN16585339, study PRJNA669376) | soil metagenome | isolation source: Crop rotation soil | place: USA: Cullars Rotation, Alabama | collected 2011
CTTTCCCGTGTCGATCCGGGCCGGTGCGGCCTTCCACGGTTTTTTGGCCGCCGGAGAACGGGCCGCGAGCAGGCCGAGGGAGGTGAGGGCGCGCGCGCTGTTGACCGAGATGAATTCGGTCGAGGTGTTGTGGACATCGGTCCAGCGGTCGTAGATCGCGTAGCTTTTTCCGTTCTCGTCCTTCGGGTAGGAAAGATCGGCCAGCTCAGTGCCGTAGGCAGGGAGCCGTGGCAGCCCGACGCCGATGTTGCCGATTGGAAAGCCGGAGGGCGGGAGGATCCGGCGGTCATTCTGCGCGAACTGGCTGACGATCTCGCGCTGGCGGCGCACGCCGAGTCCCGAGATGTAGCTCATGTTGAGCGGGTTCGTGCCAGCCTCGTAGTTCATGGCGCTGACGACGGCGTCGAGGAACTCGGCCTTGGGTTCGATCTGGTACGCGATGGCGGCGTCCGACGCCTGGTCGAGGGAGAAATACCAGCCGCCGCCGAGGACGCGCTTGGTCTCAACGGGGAACGGTGTTCCATAGGCGCTTTTTTTCGACCACGTCACGACGTCGTCCCCGGCGGAGAGAATCTGGCCCTCGCAGATGGCGAGATAGCGGGGATCGAGGGCGGAGGCGGGAAGCCGGCCGCTGCGCGCCGCAAAGGCGTAGCTGCGGATGGTATTGCCCCAGCACTCCGACATGCGCCACCAGCCCCAGCGGAAAGTCGCGGGGTCGGCGGGATTGGGAAACCACTCGGTGAGTTTCTGCTGGTACTGGCGCTCGCCCGTGGCGACGAAAAGTTCGCACGCGGCCCAGGCGAGCTCGTCGTCGTGGGTGAAGTGGTCCCCGTAATGGGTGATCTTCTGGTAGGCGCCGTCCTTCCCATATTTGGCGATCGCGTTCATCAGGAACTGCCAGCCGAGCTGGGCCTGCCTCAGGTAACGCGCGGCGTCGGCGGGGTATTGTTTCTTGAAGCGCGGCGAGGAGGCAGTTTGCGCGAGAGCGGCGACGGCGGCCGCGGTGGCGGAGGTGGTCTTGGGCCAGACGACCTGCGCATCGCCCTTGTCGGGGGTGACGTTCGACTCGTATTCGCGGCCCTTCGGGTAAACCAGGAAATAGAAACCGCCATCGGTATCCTGCAGCTTCGAGAGGAAGTCGGATTCCCATTTCGCCTCCTGCAGGACGTCGGGAATGCCGTCGCCGCTCTCGGGGATCCCGAGGTTGTCGAGGTCAGCCACGCCGGCGACCGAGTCGACGGAGAAGACGAGATAGTGGATCAGCGCGGCGCTATTGATCGTGTATTTGCTGTAGTCGCCGGCGTCGTGGTGACCGCCGGAAACGTCGATCGCGCCGCGGCGGACAAATGGGTAGAGCTGGGCAGCCTCGGAGGTGAGGGCCGGGGCCTTCTGGGGGGACTGGCCGGAATCGACCTTGTTCGCATATTCCGCGATCTTGCTCCAGGTGAACTCGAACTGGCTGTCGGACTGCGGCGACGGCACCTGGGCGGGGGCGACGTGGTCGATGTCGTGCGCGAACCGGGTGTACGGCAGCCCGATCGCGGTGCCGCAACGCTGGGTATAGAGCCCGAGCAGGTAGGTGCGCATGAAACCCATGGCGATGCCGTCGTCGACGACGAAGGGCAGGGAGGCGCCCAGGCCCGGGACCTGGAGCCGATATTCGCCCGGCTGTTTGAAGTCGCTGAAGTTGGCCTCGAGCACATCCTGATACGGAGGCGGACTGCCGGGAAATCCGGAATCAGGGCGCAGGGCAAGAGGACCCTTGAAGACCTCGGCACCGGTCCTGGCGTCATTGATGGTGAAGCCTGAGGCCGGCGTCAGCTCAAGTTCGCCCAGATCGCCCAGGTAGTAGCCGACCATGGCGCGCTTGGGCAGGTCGGGCGCATAGCCTTCCTCGTTGACGTGGATGGCGGGATTCAAGCGGCGAGCGTCAAATTGCGCGGTGACCTTGCGAGGCGTCTTCAGGAAAGCGCCGGAGTTGTCGACGACCTCGACGGTCGCGGCTGTTGTCCCGGCGGCGATGGGCTGGGACAGCTCCAGATACAGATAGGTGGCGTAGCGCAGGTCGCGGTGGGCCAGCGGGGCGTAGAGCACGCGGCGCTTCCAGCCGCTGGACTTGATGGCGGCGGGTTTCCCATCGATGGAAACCTGGATCTGGGAAACGGCACCGAGCGGGGAATCGAGGACGGCGGTGGTGGCGCCGGGCCGGCCCGCGGGGGTGGCGCCGTCGGAGGTGCCGATGCGCGTAAGCTGCAGCATCGTCGGCGACAGGATGGCGAGCGAGGCTTCGCCGACGGCAGGTTCAGCGAGGGCGCGGGTATCCACCTCGTTGCGCAACTGCGCGCGCGAAAAGGGCGCGACCAGGGCGGTGGCGCACGCCAGGAGCAGGACTCGGTTGAGCACGGAACCGCCCACAGACCGCGGCCCGCCGCGCTTGTTCGAGCAGGCGCTGCGATCTGTCGAGGTAGATGAACACCCCACCGGCCCGGACCGAAACCCTTTGTCTTCGAATGGCGTGACCCGAGAATTTGAACCACCCCGCATGAAAAAAGTGAAGGCATCCCCAGAGGCGCGCCCCGGACCCAGCCTGCCCAAGAGCCTGACCGGAATCCAGGGCCTGGATGAGATCACCGGCGGCGGCCTGCCGCGCGGGCGGCCGACCCTGGTCTGCGGCAGCGCGGGCTGCGGCAAGACGCTTTTTGCGGCCGAGTTCCTCGTGCGCGGGGCCTCCGAGTTCGGCGAGCCCGGCGTGCTCATGTCGTTCGAGGAAACGGAGAAGGAATTGACGGCCAACGTGGCGTCGCTCGGCTTCGACCTCGCGGACCTGGTGCGCCGCCGGAAGATCGTCCTCGACTACGTGCATATCGACCGCAGCGAGATCCAGGAGTCCGGGGAGTACAACCTGGAGGGCCTGTTTGTGCGGCTGGGGCATGCGATCGACTCGATCGGTGCCAAGCGGGTGGTTTTGGACACCCTGGAAGCGCTTTTCTCCACGCTGAGGAACGAAGCGATCCTGCGCGCGGAATTGCGCCGGCTCTTCCGCTGGCTGAAGGACCGCGGGGTGACCACGGTCATCACGGCCGAGCGGGGCCAGGGCCAGCTCACGCGCAACGGGCTGGAGGAATACGTCTCGGACTGCGTCATCCTGCTCGATCACCGCGTCTCCGAACATATCGCGACGCGCCACATGCGGGTCGTGAAATACCGGGGCGCGCTGCACGGGACCAATGAATTCCCGTTCCTCATCGGGGACACGGGCATCAGCGTCCTCCCGATCACCTCGCTCTCGCTGAATCACACGGTCTCGCGCCGGCGCGTCGCCACCGGCATTCCCCGGCTGGACGCGATGCTGGGCGGCCGCGGCTTCTTCCGCGGCAGCAGCATCCTGCTGACCGGCACGCCCGGCACGGGCAAGACGATCATGGCCGCGAACTTTGCCCAGGCGGCCGCGCGGCGGGGGGAACGGGTGCTCTTCTTTTCGTTCGAGGAATCGCCCGACCAGATCATCCGCAACATGTGCTCGATCGGCCTGCGCCTGGCGCCCCTGGTGCGGAGCGGCCTGCTGCAGTTCCAGTCGGCGCGGCCTTCCCTCTACGGCCTGGAGATGCACCTGGCGACGATGTTCAAGAAGATCAGCACGTTCGACCCGCACGTGGTCATCGTCGACCCCATCACCAGCCTGGTCGACGCGGGCAGCGAATTCGAAAGCCGGGCGATGGTCACCCGGATGATCGACTACCTGAAGGGACGACTGGTCACGTCGCTCTTCACCAGCCTGACGCACGGCGGGCACACGGCGACGCAGAGCGAGATGGGGATGTCCTCGCTGATGGATTCCTGGCTGCTGCTGCGGGACTTCGAGGGCAACGGGGAGCGCAACCGCGTCCTCTACGTGCTCAAGGCGCGCGGCATGGCGCACTCGAACCAGGTCCGCGAGTTCCTGATTTCCGACCGGGGGATCAACCTGGTGGACGCCTACATCGGGCCGAACGGCGTCCTGACGGGCTCGGCCCGGGCGGCGCAGAACGCCCTGGAGCGGGCGCAAAACCTGGAGGCGGAAAGCCAGGCCGCCGAGCGCCAGCGGGAGCTGGAGCGCAGGCGCACGGCGCTGGAACGACGAATCAACGAATTGCGGGCCGATCACGAGAGCGAGACGGCCAACCTGCGGCGCCTCGACGAGGAGGCCCAGACGCGAACCCTCCGGCTGGCGAACGAACGGATAGCCTCGCGGCGACTCCGCCATGCAGATGCACAGGCAACGCCCGGCCCGAATGGCCGGTCCTCCCACGGGAGGAGTCATCGTTGAAGTCCAAAAATTCCCAAGCAATGAACAGATGTACCCTGAAATTATTCGTCGCCGGCGCGACGGCCCGCTCGCTGCAGGCCGTCCTCCGGGTCCGACAATTCTGCGCGGAGGAGCTGAAAGGCTCCTGCAACCTGGAGGTGATCGACATCTACCAGCAGCCCCAGCTGGCCCGCGAAAAGCAGATCATCGCCACGCCCACCCTGCTCAAGGAAACGCCCGTCCCGGTGCGCCGCTATATCGGCAGCCTGGTCGACATCTCCGAGCTGCGGGTGGAATTGAACCCGTCCGGAGCGGGTAAGACCGCACCTTGAACCGGGCCTCAGCGCCCGGCCTGGACGAGACCCGCGCCCGCCTGGCCGAGGCGGAGGAGACCCTGCGCGCAATCCGCAGCGGCGAGGTGGACTCGGTGGTGGTCGGCGGCAAGCAGGGCGACCGCGTCTTCACCCTCCTGGGGGCCGAGCACGCCTACCGCGTGCTGATCGAATCCATGAACGAAGGCGCGGTGACCCTGACGCGCGCGGGACTGATCCTCTACGCCAACCGCTGTTTTGCCGTCATGGTCGGCCAGCCCCTGGAAAAGGTGATCGGGACCTCCTTTCACCGTTTTCTCGACGCCGAATCCGGCCGGAACCTGCGCCCCCTCCTCCGGCGGGCGGGGAAGGCGGGATCGAAGCTGCAGGCGGTCGTCGGCGGGGAGGGCGAAACGCCGCGGCCGGCGCAGATCTCGATCCGGCTGCTGGCCCGGAACGGATTCAACCAGGAGACCATAGGCCTGGTGGTGACGGACATGTCGGAGGCGCGCCGTTCCGAGGAGATGCTCCGGGCGCTGACCAACCGGGTCGTGGAGGTGCAGGAGGCGGAACGCGGTCGCGTGGCGATCGAGCTGCACGACAAGATCACCCAGCACCTGGTGGCGGCGCTTTACCGCAGCCAGAAGCTGGCCGAGACCCTGGTGGCGAGCCAGCCGACGGCGGGGCGCGAGGCGGTGAAGCTGCGCCAGCTGCTTGGCGCCATCGTGGCGGACGTGGAACGAATCTCGCGCGACCTTCGGCCGAGCATGCTGGACCAGCTTGGCTTCTCCGCGGTCCTGCGCGACACCGCGCGGGGGTTCTCTTCCCGGACGGGGGTGCCGGTCACCATCAGTTCGAGCCGGTTCTCGGAGCGGATGCCGGCCGACGCGGAGCTGGCCTTCTATCGGATTCTCCAGGAATCGCTGAAGAACATCGAGAAGCATGCCCGCGCGCGCCGCGTCCATCTGAGCCTGAGGACGCTCGGCGACGTCGGCGTGCTGGGCATCAGGGACAACGGGGTCGGCTTCAACCCGGCCCGCCCCGCCCGCCCGAGGAAAAAGGGCAGCCTGGGCCTCCTCGGGATGCGCGAGCGCGCAACCTATCTCGGCGGGACCCTGCGGGTCGTCTCGCGCCGCGGGGCCGGGACCAGCGTCGAGGCCCGGATTCCCTTGGCGGCCAGGATCCCGGCCGCGAGCTGAACGGGGCCGGGGGCGTCGGGATCGCCGGCGACCTCGGTCAGCAGGAGAAAGGCCTGGTCGTCGTCCATGGGCGCGGTCCCCCGGAACCGCTGCAGCTCCGCGGCCAGCCGGTCGCGCAGATCGGCGGCCGGCTGGCCGGAAATGGCGTTGGCGCTGAGCCAGCCGATGAGGCGGTGCTGGCCGAAATGACTGCCGGCCGCATTGCGCGAGTCGGTGACGCCGTCGGTGTGCAGGAGCAGCGTGGTCGGCCGGCCAAGGACGGCCGAGACCGACTGGTAGACGGTGTCGGGAAGGACCCCGATGGGAAACCCCTTGGCGGGAATGGCGCGAACCGCGTGGCGGCCCGCGGTCACGCAGAGCGGGGGACAATGTCCGGCGCTGGCCACGGTGATTGCCCGGGTGCGGAGGTCGACGTGCACGACCTGGGCGGAAATGAACATGTTCACCGCGGAAAGATCGGCGTAGAGCAGCCGGTTGAGTCCCTCGAGAATGGCCGCCGGGTCGTCGCTGCGCATGGCGAGGCCGCGCAGAAGCCCGCGCATGGTGGCGGCGAAGAGCGCGGCGGGGACGCCCTTGCCCATCACGTCCGCCACCATCAGGATGACGGAGTGCTCGCCCACCGCGAGCGCGTCGTAAAAGTCGCCGCCCACCTGGCGGGCGCTGTGCCAGCCGCCGGCGAGGCTGAAGCCGCTGGGCTGGGGCAGGGTGCGGGGCAGGAGCAGCAGCTGGATTTCCTGCGCGATTTCCAGTTCCCGCCCGAGCACGCGGTTCTGGAGCTCCTCCTTGTGGTGGCGGAGATTGATGGTCTGGATGGCCAGGAACTCGGCGAAGACGCGGATGACCTCGTCCTGGGTTTTCCCGAGCGGAAAGTCGCCGCCGCGCCGCCCAACCGCGATCGTGCCGACGAGGACGCCGCCGAAAACCAGCGGACAGGCGAGCCCGGTGGCCTCGGGCCCGACGGCGCGCAGCGGCTCGGCCGGGTTGCGGTCATCCCGCAGGTCAAAGCGGACCGCGGAGGCCCTGGCGGCCACGCCGACCTCGATGCCGCCGGTCCCGGCGCCGTTGGCGGGAAGGAGCAGAGGCTCAAAATTCATCTCGGCGGCGGAGGCGGCGGTGACCGCGAGTTTGCGGCCGTCGGGCGAAAGCAGCCGGAGGATATACCAGTCGGCGGTGGTGAGGCGGGAAAGGTCGGCCATCAGCCGGCGGCCGAAACCGTCGGAAACGGCGTCGGTGCGGCCGAGCTCGGCGCAGCAGCGGAAGATGGCGGAGAGGGTGTTCGAGGCAAAGAGGAGTTCGCCGGCCAGGCGCGCGCCGGCGGTCTTCGACTCGGTCAGCTGGCGCCGGCTTTCCTTGAGCGAGAGCTGTCCGGGAGCGGCGCCGCCGGTGACAGGAGCGGCGGGCTGGCTGGCGCGCCGCCGCTTGCGCATGATCAGGACATTCTCCCCGGTGCCGCGCAGGTAGCGCACCTCGTCCATCATCGAATGGATGATGAAGATCCCGCGGCCGTGTTCGCTGCGCGCCGGGGGCAGCGAGGCTTTTTCCGGAAGGACGAGGCCGGCGGTGTGGTCGGTGACCCGGAGCTCGACCTGATCGGGGGTGACCAGCGCCTCCGCAACGGGCTCGAGCTGCCGGGCGGGGCCCGCGGCGTGGGCGACGGCGTTGTAGCAGGCCTCGGCGACGCACAGCTCGTAGGGGAACAGCTCCTTTTCCGGCACTCCCTGCTCCGCCAGGAATTGGCGCACGGCCACGGAGGCGGCGCGGGCCGCCGCCACTTCCGGGTCGAAGGCCAGCCGGATGGTGGATGACCGGACCTGCCGCGCGAGGGCGCTCGGGGAGGGGGAAGCCATCGGCGGCCGTTCCGCTCAGTAGGCCCCGGAGCCGAAGAGCACTGCGCGCGGGGTGCGGGCGAGAATCCCGATGTCCCCCGTGAAGCTCTGGTTCTCGATATAGTCGACATCGAGGAGGACCTGCCCGGGAAAATCGATCTCCGACCGGCCGCCGACCTGCCAGGTGCAGGTGAGGCCCGGCTTGACGAAAAGGCGGCGGCGCTGGGAGACGGTATAGAGGGCGACCTCCCGCGGGACGGGGGGACGCGGGCCGACCAGGGACATGTCGCCGATCAGGACGTTGTAGAACTGGGGCAGCTCATCGAGCGAGAAGCGGCGCAGCCAATGGCCGATGCGGGTGACGCGCGGGTCGTGCCTGATCTTGAAGGTGACGTTGCTCCCGTGCTGGTTGTCGGCGAGGAGGGCGGCGAGGTGCTTCTCGGCATCGGGCCGCATGGAGCGGAATTTGAACATCCGGAAGGTGCGGCCGTGCCGCCCGACCCGGACCTGGGGAAAGAAAACCGTGCCGCCATCGAGCCGCACCAGCAGGGCGATCGGCACGAGGAGGGGGCTGAGGGCGAGGAGGGCGGCCAGGCTGCCGACCACGTCGACCGCGCGCTTGAGGAGGTCCGACCCCTCGATGAACCAGCGCCAGGCGAGGCGGTGCGCGGCCAGGCCGGTCCGCAGGCGCCAGAGGCTGGTCGAGGTTTGAAAGGCGGCGAGCCGCTGCAGGAGCCGCGGGTCGGGCTTCGCCCGGAGAGGGGCGTTCAAAGGACGGAAAAACGGGTGGAGGCGTGGTCCGGCGCGAACCACTCGCCGGGAGCCGCGGCGGAAACGAGTTCCGGGCAGGCCAGGACGAGCTCGGCGCGGAGCCGGCTGCGGGCCCGGGCGATCCGGCTCTTCACCGTGCCGATGTTGATGCCGAGAGAGGCGGCGATGCTGACGTAGGAGTCGTTCTGCGCGCTGCGGCGCTGGAGGATCGAGCTCTGGCAGGGGCTGAGCCGGGCAAGGCATTTCTCGATCAGCTGCGCGTGCTCGTTGAGCACCGCGTCACCCACCGGGCCGGGCTCGGCGCTCTCGACCCGGTTGGCCAGGGTGGCGTCGGAGTCGGGGGAGAGCGGAGTGTCGAGCGACTGGGTCAGGTGCCGCCTGCGCCGGAAATAGTACCAATAGCGGTTGCGGGAAAGATTGAGCGCGATGCGGTGCATCCAGGTGGCGAGCGAGCAATCGCCGCGGAAGGCCGCCAGGCCGCGGTGGGCGCGGATGAAAGTATCCTGGGCCACCTCCTCGGCGTCGAAATGGTTGTGCAGGGCGGCGAAGGCGATGGAGAAAATCTTGCTCCGGTAGCGCTCGACGATCTCGACAAACGCGCCTTCATCGCCGTCCTGCTTGAAGCGGCGGACCAGCGCGCCATCGAGCCGGGCGTTTTCGCGGGCGGTGGCGGTGCGGGCTGAGGCCGGGATGTCGAGGTTGTCGGGGCCTTGGGGAAGATTGGAAGTGACCATCCCGCAGGCTACACGATTCAGCCGGCGGGGGAAATGGGGTGTTGTGCTATCGCGTCGGGGGCGGCGCTTTGCGGGTGCCGCGGGAGCATTTGGTTCTGGAAGGCGTAGTGGACGAGCTGCGCGTTGTTGGCCATGCCCATCTTCACGAGCAGCCGGGCGCGGTAGGTGCTGACGGTCTTCACGCTGAGGCAAAGCTCGCGGGCGATCTCGCCCACGGGCTTGCCCGACGCGATCAAATTCAGGACGAGGAATTCGCGGTCGGAGAGTTTTTCATGCGGAGCCTGGGCGGCGTCGTTCACCAGGAGCGCGGCCATGCGGTCCGCCAGCGCGGCGGTGATGTAGCGCCCGCCGGCGACCGCCTTCCGCACGGCGCCGACGAGCTCGTCCGGCGCGCTCTCCTTGGTCATGTAGCCGGCGGCCCCGGCCTTGAGCAGGCGGATCGCGAATTGATCTTCCGGATACATGCTGAGGATCAGGACCGGGAGGGCGGGCTGCTGGCGCTTGATCTCGGCGAGAAGGGAGAGGCCGCTGCGGCCGGGCATGGTCAGGTCGAGGATGGCCACGTCCCAGCGCTCCTGCATGACGCGCGCGAGCGCGGCGGAGGAATCCGCGGCCTCGCCGAAGGTGGCGCGCCGGAAGGATCCGGCCAGGATCTGCTTGAGGCCCTGGCGCACGACGGCGTGGTCGTCGGCAATGAGGATTCTCATGGGGCGGTGGCGAGGAGGGCGGCGGCGGGGAGAGGCATCCTCACGGTGACCGTGCTGCCCAGGCCGGGCCGGCCGAGAAACTCGATGGCGCCCCCGACCTGGGCGGCGCGTTCCTTCATGCCGATCAGGCCGATGGAGCGGGCATGGGAAATTTCCTCGGAGGTGATGCCGCGGCCGTTGTCCTTGACGGTGAGGACGAGGTCGCCGCCGTCCTGCCCCAGCCGGACCTCGACCCGCGTGGCCCCGGCGTGCCGGATGATGTTGGTGAGGGTTTCCTGGAAGATGCGGAAACAGGCGGTGCTGAAATCCTGCTCCCAGATCACCTCGGCGACCTCGATGCTCATGTGGCAGCGGATACCGGTGCGCTGCTGGAATTCGTCGGCCTGCCATTCGATGGCTGCGGCCAGGCCGAGATTGTCGAGCACGCCCGGCCGCAATTCGGTCGCGATGCGGCGGACGTTCAGGATGGTGGCGTCGACCTGGGCCGACATCGACCGGATCTTGCGCTGCAGGCCCCGGGCGCCGCGCAGGCGTCCCGACAGCCAGGAGAGGTCCAGCTTCAGTCCGGTCAGGTCCTGCCCGAGCTCGTCGTGCACCTGGCGGGAGATGCGGGTGCGCTCCTCCTCCCGCACGGATTGGAGGCGCCCGGTCAGGGCCCGAAGCTGGTCGTGAGAGCGGCGCAGGCTGTCCTCCGCCCTTTCGCGCTCGCGCTTCTGCTCGGACTCCGAGATGGCCCGCTGCACGGCGGAGGGCAGCCGGGTCAGCCGGTTCTTCAGCACGTAGTCGGTGGCGCCCTGCTTGAGCATGTCGATGGCGACCTCCTCTCCGAGCGTGCCGGTGACAAAGATGAAAGGCACGCCGGGCCGGATGCGCTGGGCGAGCTCGAGCGCCTTGCCGCCGTCGTACGCGGGGAGGGCATAGTCGGAAAGGATCAGGTGTGGCGGGCACCGGACGAGCTCGGCCTCGAAGGCCTCGCGGGTGTCGACGTGGATGACCTGCACGTCGCGCCCGGAGCCGAGGAGAATGCGCCGGATCAGCGCGACATCGGCCCGGCTGTCCTCCACGAGGAGAATTCGCAGCATTCCGGAGGGCGGGGGGCGGATGGGCTTTTCTTCGGGTGGGTTCATGAAAGCGGTCGGCGGGCGGCCCGCGCGTAGACCCCGAGGGTCGCGGCCGCGGTGGTCTGCCAATTGTATTGGCCGGCCCGGGCCAGCCCGGCGGCGCGAAGCGTTTCGCGCCAGGGCGGGTCGGCGGCGGCGCGGGTGAGCTGGGCCTGCATCTGGGCGGTGTCGTCGGGCTCGAGCAGGCCGGCGGCGGTGCCGGCAACCTCGGCGAGCGCGCCGCGGCGGGAGGACAGCACGGGGCAGCCGCAGGCCATGGCCTCGACGAGCGGAAGGCCGAAGCCCTCGAAGAGGGAGGGAAAGACAAACGCGTCCGCCGCGCGGTACCACTCCGGGAGGTCCCGCGGCGCGACGAAGCCGAGGCGCCGGATGTCCCCGGCGAACGGGGACGCGCGGATCCGGTCGTGGATTGCCTCCGCGCCGTGCCAGTCGCTTCCGGCCAGGATCAGTTTCCAGGCGGAGCCGGTGGCGGCCTTGAAGGCGTCGTAGGCCGCGATGAGCCGCGCGTGGTTCTTGGCCGGGTGCTCCAGCCGGGCCACATAGAGAAAGAAGGGATCGTGCAGCCCGCGCGGCAGGCAGACGGACGCCCGGGCGCCGTCCCGGGCGCCGGGCCGGAATTGGTCATGGTCGAGCCCGTTGGGCACGACGGTGACGCGGCGGGGATCGACCTGGAAGAATTCCGTGAGGTCGCGGGCCGTCCACTGGCTCACGGCGATGACCTGGTCCTGGCGGCGGGCGAGGCGGCGGGCGACGACGCGACCGTAGAACATGCGGGCCCGGTCGTATTTTCCCGGCAGGCGGAAGGGGGCGAGGTCGTGGATGGTCGCGACCAGCGGGCACGGCCTGGGCCAGAGCATGCGCCGGTAGCTGGGGACGTGCAGGACGTCGAGGCGGGCCCGGCGGGCGAGACCCGGAAGCACGGCCTGGTGCCAGAGAATGTCGCGCACCGCCGGACGATGCCGCTCCGAGACAGGCACGAGGCGCATCGCGGGGTGGGCAAAGGCGAAAAGCGGCAGGTCGTCCTCGAGGATGAAGAGGGTGAACTCGTGGCCGCCCGGGGCCTGGGCCAGCGCGCGCACGAGGGAGATCACGTACTGGCCGACGCCGGAACGCCCCTGCTGGATGACCGACGTGGAAAGGCCGATCCTCAAAGGTCCACCTTCGAGGTCGCATCCAGCTTCGAGAGCCGGCCCTCGGCATCGGTGATGATGAACTGATCGATGAGGCGCATCTGCCCGAGGGCGGCGAGGACGGAGGCACTGGGACGGTAGAGGATCAGGTTGCGCTGCGCCTGGGCGAGGTGCCGCTGCCAGTGGGCGAGAAAGGCGAGGCCGGTGCTGTCGATGGATTCGACGCCGGCGAGGTCGACGAGGCAGTGGCCGTTCTCCGCCAGGACCTGGGTCCAGAAGGAGGGCGCGCGTTCCAGGCCGGAGCGCTGCATGGACCCGGAGGCCTGGACGCTGGTGCCGAAGGCGGTGGCGATCGAGGTGGGGTCCGCGGCCGCGGAGCCTGGCTTCGTCCGCCGGGAACGAAGGCGCCACAGCTGCGAGGCGATCGCCGGGGCGAAATGCATGAGGTCGCCTGCATAGCGCTGGAAGAGGCGGCGCGGTTCCTGCCAGAGCCGGAAGAGGGACTCGGTCCCGGTGCGGCGCATCCACGACGGCGCGCGGCGCAGCCGGCCGGCGAGAAAATCGACGGTTCCCCCGGCGCCGATCATGACCGGGCTTCCCGCGGCGCGGTAGTGCTGGAAGATCCATTTCTCCTGCTTGGGGCAGCCGAAGCAGACGAGGACGATGTCGGGTTTCGCAGCGCGGATGCGCGCGATGATCGCGGGACTGTCCATCTGGGCCAGGGAGCGCAGCGGCGGCGAGTAATGCGCGACGGAGGGCAGCAGCGGATTGGCCTGGGCGAGACGGCGGGCGGCCTCGGCGGCGACGCCTTCGGCGCCCCCGAGAATGAAAATCTTCCAGCCGCGCTCGGCGGCGCGGCGCACGAGAATCGGCACCAGGTCGGATCCGGCGACGCGTCCGGGGAGCGTGTTTCCCAGCCATTGCGAGGCCCACACGAGGGGGCGGCCATCGCAGAGGACGAGGTCGGCCTGCACGAGGATCTGGTGCAGGAGGGGATCGCGCCGGGCCTGGACGAGGAAATCGACGTTGGGTGTGACGATGAAATGCGGGCGAGCGGCGCCGATCATCGCCTCGACCCGGTCGGCCGCGTCGGCCAGGGTCAGCGGGTCGAAGGGCACGCCGAGAATCGCGACCGGCCAGGCCGGCGCAAGAGCCGGCCGGACGCAGGTGGGAGGCGATCCAATGGTGCTCACGGGTGCGTCGGACCGCCGCTGCCCGGCGTCGCGGGTGGGGTCGACACCCGCTTTAGGTGGCCGCGCCGAGGCCGTGGCCGGCGATCCTGTCTCCCACCGGGGCGAGGTAGCTCAGCTTCAGCCAGGCGGCGAGGCCGAGCGCAAGCTGGGTCAGGCCGTCGAGGCTGCCGGGCTTGACCAGGTAGGAGTTGGCCCCGAGCTCGGCGGCGCGCTCGATATCCTCCACGCGGCTGGAAGCGCTCAGGACAAAGACGGACAGTCGTCGGAGGGTCGGCTGGCGCCGGATCCAGGCGAGAACCTCGAAGCCGTCCACGCGCGGCATATTGAGGTCGAGCAGCAGGAGAGTGGGGAGGGGGAATCGCCGCCGGTCGCCGTACTGGCCGTCGCCGCGCAGCCGGGCGATCGCGTCCTCGCCGCCATTGGCGAACTGGAGCGGCTCGGCAAATCCAATGCGGTCGAGAACCTTGCGCATCATCAGCGCGTCGAGCGCGCTGTCGTCCACGAGAAGGATGCGGGGATCGTCGGTCATGGAGGGCGGCCCGGTCAGGCGGTGAGCTCGAGCAGCGGGGCCCGGGACAGCTCGATCCAGAATCGGCTGCCCTGGCCGGGCAGCGAAACGACGCCGGCGCGCCCGCCCATGCGTTCCATGCCTTTCTGGACGATGGCCAGTCCTATTCCCGTGCCGGCATAGGCGGTGGTGTGCAGGCGCTCGAAGACCTGGAAGATGCGCTCCTGGAATTCCGGGGCGATGCCGATCCCGTTGTCCTCGACCCAGACGCGGATGACCTGCCGGGAACGCTGCTCGGACCGGAGCGTCACCTCGGGAACACGGTCGGCCACGAACTTGACGGCATTGCCGATGAGGTTGACCAGCACCTGCCGCAAGGTGGCCGCGTGGGCGAGGACGGGGGGCCAGGGCGCGACCTGCCGGATCTGCGCGGGCTGCGCGCCGGGCGCGGGCTGGCAGGCAGAGATGGCGCTGCGGACGGCCTCCTCGAGAGACACCGGGACAAGGGCCATATCCTGTTGGCTGAGGCGGCTGAAGGAGAGCAGGTCCTCCAGGAGCTGGTTCATGGTCACGGCCGCCTCGTTGATATAGTTGGCGTACTCGCGTCCTTCCTCGTCGAGGCGGGCGGAATGGTCCTGGACGAGGAGCTGGGCGAAGCCCTGCATGGCCCGCACCGGGGCGCGCAGGTCGTGGGCGATCGAGTAGACGAAAGTCTGGAGCTGGGCGTTGCTGACGTTGAGCTCGGCGGTGCGCCGGCTGACGGTGGCCTCGAGCTCGTCGGCGTGCCGGATGAGCTTGAGGTCGGCCTCGGCCAGGGCGGCCTCCGCCTGCTTGCGGGCGGTGATGTCGCGGACGTTGCACTGGATGATCCAGGCGTCGCCCTCGCGGTAGCGATTGCTGATGAACTCCACCTCGACGCAGCGCCCGTCCCGGGCCTGGAGGGGAAGGTCGTCGTAGCGGATGTAGCCGCGGGTCTGCAGTTCCAGGAACGCGGCCCGGCTGGCGGCCTCGTCGTGGAGCAGGCCGATCTCGAAGAGCTCTCGGCCGATGAACTCCAGCCGCGAGTAACCGAGGAACTCGATCATGAACGGATTCACGTCGATGATCCGGCGGGTGGCGGGGTCGACGAGGAGGATGCCCTCGTGGGCCGTCTCGAACAGGCGGCGGTAGCGCAGCTCGGAGGCGCTGAAGGCGGCGGTGGTCATGCGGGGAGGCGGCCCGCCGTGGATTTGTTCAAGCCCCGAGGATACCACCGCGGGCGCGCGGGCGCCATTGGCTGATCACCCCAGAATTCCGCTGCCGGCGGCTAAACCACCGTCACCTGCACGCTGCTCTCGATCACCCCGGTGGCGATGGCGAAGCGGGTCAGGCCGGCGATCTCGTGGATATTCAGCTTGTTCATCAGGCTCTGCCGGTGCTTTTCCACCGTCTTGATGCTGATGCAGAGGGCGGCGGCGACCTGCTTGTTGGCCGAGCCCTCGGCGACGAGCTGGAGGACCTCGGTTTCGCGGGAGGTGAGCTTGCGCTTGGCCTTGACCATGCCGTTGCGGTCGCGCGCCTTCCCGATGTCGAGGAAAAGCCGCTTGGCGATGGAGGGGCTGAAATAGGCGTTGCCGGCGGCGACCTCGCGGATGGCCTTGGTCAGGCTCTCGGCCGAGGACTGCTTCTCGAGGAAGCCGACCACGCCGGCGGCGCGCGTGTTCTCGAGGTAGCCGTCGTCGCTGTGCGCGGAAAGGATGATGATCTTGGCGTCGGGGTTGGCGGCGATGATCTGGCGGGTGGCCTCGAGGCCGTTGAGGATGGGCATGGCGATGTCCATGAGGATGACATCGGGCTTGAGCCGCTCCGCCATCTGGACGGCCTCGCGCCCGTTGCGGGCCTCGCCGACGACGGAGAAATGCCCGTCGAGGTTAAGGATGCCGCAGAGGCCCTCGCGCACGATGGCGTGGTCCTCGGCCAGGAGGATGGTGATCTTGTTTGGGAATGTCATGATTTGGTCTTTTCCGGGGTGAAGGGGATCTCGACCCGCACCCTCGTGCCGGTGCCGGGGGTGGACTCGATGTCGAGGCTGCCGCCGACGATCTCAATGCGCTCCCGCATCCCGATGAGCCCGAGGCGGGAGGGGTTCTCCTTGGAGAGGAACTTGGCGACCTCGAAGGAGCGGCCGTTGTCGCTGATGTCCATGCGGACCCGGCCGGCGACCTGGGTGAGGTCGATCCGCGCCCGGGTGGCCCCGGCGTGGCGGGCGACATTGGTGAGGGCCTCCTGGGCGACGCGGAAGAGGACGGTCCGCTTGGTGCCGGCCAGGGCCTCGACCCCGCGGAATGCGGTAATGCTGATTTGAATACGCTTCCGTTCCGCCAGGTTGTTGCAGAAGGAGTGCAGCGCGGGGATCAGGCCGAGGTCGTCGAGGGCGGCCGGGCGGAGCTCGCGGGCAAAGCGGTGGACGGCCTCGACCGAGGTCTGCACCAGGCGCTTGGTCCGGGCGATCCGGGCCTGGAGCTGGCGGCTGGCCCCGGCGACGCCGAGGGCGGAAAGCTCGACGTTGATGCCGATGAGCAGCTGGACGACCCCGTCGTGCAGCTCGCGGCTGATATGCTTCCGCTCCTCCTCCTGGGCCATCATGACCTGGTGGGTGAGGCTGCGGAGCCTTTTCTGCATCCCCTGGGATTCGATCAGGAGATTCTGGAAATGCTCGCGGCCGCTGCGGATGATCACTTCGCCGGCCTGGCGGCGGGCGATCTCGCGCTCGAGCCGGCGATTGCCCTTGGCCAGGGCTTCCGTGTGCCGAAGGAGGATGCGGTTGTGTTCCTTCAGATTCTGGACGGCGAGCCGGGCGGCGCGGATCTCATGGGGAGGGGTGGTCGGAGTCCTGCGTGCGCCATTGCGTGGGCTGTTTGCCATCGGGCCGGCAGTATGCACCGATTGGCGACGGTGCGCGAGTAGGTATAACCCTCACGTCCGCGAGCCGACGCCCGCGGTTGCGGTCGAGTGCGCGACTCGGCGTGATCCGACGGGCGCTAAGCCGGCAGGGCTGATGCGATGGCTTCCAGGAGCTGCGATCTGGTGAAGGGCTTCTCGAGCGTGGCTTGGGCGCCGACCAATTGGGCGATCTTGAGGTAGTTGCTGGCCGTCTTGGGTCCGTAGGCGGACATGGCGATGACGGGCACGTTGGCGCGATGTTTTTGCAACTCGATCATGATATCGACGCCGTCGGTGCGCGGCATGCGCAGGTCGGTCAGGACGAGATCGATTTTTTCGTGGGAGAGCCGGGCGATCCCTTCCTCTCCCGTGGCGGCGGTGACGACCTTGTAGCCGGCCTTGCTGAGGATGCGCTCTGTCGCGGCGCGCGTCGCGTCGTCGTCATCGACGATCAAGATGGTTGAAGACATGGAAGCGCCCACGGACCACAAGATTGCGATTTGGGTCCATGGTGGGCGCGCAAAAATATGTCAGGACGATGCGAAGCGGGGTAGGGAAAGCGGGGGCGCCACCGGCGTTAATTCGGGATTTCCGGCTCTACCAGGTTCGCCAGTTGCCCGAGCGAGTCCTGCCAGCCGAGGTAGCAGGCCTCGGCGGGGATGGCCTCCGGGATTCCCTCCTGGACGATGCTGATGTCGGTGCCGACGGTGACTTTTTTCAGGCTGATCGTGACGGTGATTTCGCCGGCCATGTTGGGATCGTCGAACTTGTCTGTATAGCGAAGGCGCTGACCGGGGACCAATTCGACGTACGTCCCGCCGAAGGCGTGGGCCTTGCCCGTCGTGAAATTGGTGAAGGACATCTTGTAGGTGCCGCCCACTTTCGCATCGACGTGGTGGACCTTGCCGGTGAACCCGTGCGGGGGAAGCCACTTGGCCATGGCGTCGGCATCGAGGAACGCGCGGTAAACCTTGTCGGGAGCGGACTTGAGAACGCGGTGTAGGCGGACGGTATTGGTGGGCATGGGAAAGCTAAAGGAGCACCAACTTCTTTTTTGCGAAAGTTAAAAGTTTGGGGGTTGGGATTTGGATTCGGTATTCAAGATTCAAGATTCAAGATTCTGACTCCTGACTCCTGACTCCTGACTCCTGACTCCTGACTCCTGACTCCTGACTCCTGGCTCCTGTATTACCTGTAACCGCGCCGGTTTGCCGGTGTATCAAAAGGGAGCACATTTCGCTCCCTGATGAAATCCAAGCGCACTTACGTCATCGCCGTACTCCTCCTGGCCGTGGCCGGGCTGGCCTTCCTGGACTGGCGGGATCGGGCGGAGCTGGCGGATCTTCGAAACGTCAAATCGACAGCCAAGGATACTGCGGCGTTGGAAAAAAAGCTGTGGGATTCCGAGCAGCGGGTCCGGCAGCTTGAGGGTGACCTGACGCGGGCCCGGGATGACCTGGCCGCGGCCAACGCGAATGCGAAGGGATCGCAGCCTGGCCTGCCGCAGATGCCGGCCAACATCGGGCAGAACATCATGCAGGCGATGCAACAGCTGATCAACCGGCCGGAATTCCAGCGGGCGGCCTTGAGCCAGATGAAGGCGCAGGTGGACGCCCAGTACGCCGCTTTCATCCGGATCGCGGGACTTAGTCCCGAGCAAGGCGACCAGATGAAAGCGGCGATCATCGCGCGCAATACCGCGATGCAGGACGCCTATGCGGCTGCCCAGGCCTCGGGCCTGGACCCGCGCACCCCGGAGTTCCGCGATCTGCTCAATCAGGCGACGTCGCAATCCAACGCCGATCTTCGCGCCAGCATTGGGGACGCCAATTATACGAGCTTCCAGAATTACGAGCAGACGCAGGGGCAGCGAAGCACGGTCACAGCGCTGCAACAACAGTTGGTCCAGCAGGGAGCGGGCGCGCTGCTCACCGACACGCAGTCCGAGCAGTTGGTCCAGGTTCTCGCCAATAACAGCCCGGCCAGCGCGAACGCGGGGGCCGCGGGCGGGCTGGGGCAGTTGATGGCGATGGGCACGGGCATTCCGGGGATGGCGGCAGTGCCGATGCTGGGCGGGGCCGCCACGCCCCCGCTGAACGAGGCCGCGATGGGCCAGGTGCAGCAGATCCTCAATCCGCAACAGTTCCAGGCTTTTCAGCAGATGCAGCAGGCGCAGCAGAGCCAGCAGGCGTTCCTCCAGCAGATGACGCAGGCGGCGCTGCGCGGGCAGCGCGGGGGACAGCAGCAGCGCGGGGCGCCGCAAGGGGCGCGGCGGGGAAACTAAAGCTTCGCCATCGAACACCCGACGCCGAACGCCGACTTCCCAGCTCCGAATTTAATCTCGGCGGCGCTTGCGCGCGGGGCCCTTGTCGGTGAAGCGGAGGCGGTAGGCGCCGGGGGCTTCGCCCATCAGGCGATGAAACTCGTTCGTGAAATGGCTTCGGTCGGCGAGGCCGAAGTCCATGGCAATTTCCGAAAGGCGCTTGTGGGAGAAGACCAGGGCGTGGCAGCTCAGGCGCACACGCACGTTCCGTATGTAATTGTGAGGCGTGATGCCATAGCTCTCGGTGAACTTCCGCTCGAAGTCGCTGGAAACCATCGTCTCCAGGAGCTGGGCCGGGCCCTGCGGAGTTTTTTTCCTCAGGGAAGGGAGGGCCCGTCAAAAAAAAATAGCTCGAATTCTGCAATACTCCGTTCCAGCAAGGAGGTAGGCTCCCGGCGGACCGTCCCCTTTTCCGTTCGCCCGGCCCTGCGCCGTGCGCCGTTTCCCAAGTGATCCCGCCCTGATCCATGACCCTTCGCAACGCGAAGCCTTCGCGCTCTCGCGCCGGCCTTCCCGTGCCGGCGGGCGGCGGCGGGACCTGCCTGTTGCCGGCGGCCTGGTGAGCGGCCTCACAATCTCCGAGTTCGCCTCCCTCCTCGATCACCTGCAAACTCTCTCCGCCAAACAGCCCGCCGAAAGCCCATGAAAACCAAACTATTCGTCTACTGCGCCGCGCTCGCCGCGATCATCGCCGGCGTTTCCGTCTCGATCGTCGCCCGCGCCGCGTCCGCGCCGGCCCCGTTGCGCATCCTCCTCATCGCGGGCGGCTGCTGCCATGACTACGCCAACCAGCCGATCATCATGAAGGACGGCCTCGAGGCGCGGGCCAATGTCGAGGTCACGATCATGTATTCGCCCTCGACGACCACGAAGACGGAGTTTCCGGCTTACTCCAGTCCGGACTGGGCCAAGGGCTACGACCTCGTGATCCACGACGAGTGCTCGGCCGACGTGACCGACGCCGCCACGATCAGGAACATCCTCGGCGCCCACGCCCAGGGAATCCCCGCGGTCCTCCTGCACTGCGCGATGCACTCGTATCGGACCGAGGGTTGGGACACCGGGGCCGTCACGCCGTGGTTCGAGCTGAGCGGGCTGCAGTCCAGCGGGCACGGCGCGCAGCAGCCGATCGCGCTCAACTTCATCGACAAGGAGAACGACATCACCAAGGGCATGGCCAACTGGACCACCGTCAACGAGGAACTCTATAACAACTACGCCGGCGGGGTCCTCCCCACCGCCAAGCCCCTGGTCCTGGGCAAGCAGGGCGCGAGCGAGACGGTCGTCGTCTGGACCAACATCTATAAACAGAAGACCCGCGTCTTCTCGACCACCCTCGGGCACAACAACGCCACGGTGCAGGATCCGCGCTACCTCGACCTGCTGACGCGCGGGGTTCTCTGGGCCGCCAACAAGTTGAACGACTCCTATCTCAAGCCTGTCCCCAAGGGCCAGGTTGAGTTCCGCCGGCCGACGGTTCCAGCCGAGCCCGTGGATGTTGAGGCCGGCTGCACGTGCCAGGGCGACCTGGCCGAGGTCGAATAAGGCGGAGCGGCGCGTCCCTGCGCCGCCGGTTTGAATCCCGAACGTTCCCGGAAAGCAGCGCAGGGACGCGCTGCTCCACCTTGAAATCTCCCTCTCCATGAAACGAATCCTCGCCGCGTCCGCGGCCGCCTTTCTTGCCCTTGCCACCGCGCTCAACGGCGCGGAGCCGAAAAAGCTGCTGGTGGTCAGCGCCACGGTCGGCGCGAGGCATGCCTCGATCCCGAACGGGGAGAAGATGCTGCGCGACCTGGCGGCGAGATCGAACGGGCAGTTCTCGCTCGTGATGATGTCGGATGCGCCGGACTACCCGTTCTCCCGCGTCCCGGGAGGCGGCGGGCGCGGCGCGGTCCCGGGTTTTCCCGGCGCGGTGCCGACGGCGATGATGGCGCAGCAGGACGCGCTCTACCTCGCGGGGACGCCGATCGCTCCCCTGATGACGGCGCTGGCGGCCGCCCAGGCGGAACTGTCCGCCGCGACCTATGGCCAGCCTTCCGCCATCGCGGCGAAGGCGGAGGCGGTGAGCGCGGCGGAATTGAAACTGGCGCTGGCGCGGGCGGACGCGCTGCAGAAGATCCAGGCGACGCCCAACAGGCTCACGCCGGACCAGGTGCTGGCGCTGGCCGGCCGGGCGCCCGCCGCCGCGGGACGCGGGGAAAG
>JADMIO010796604.1_pt1 | contig 21230 bp, 17 predicted proteins | sample 8958161 | NCBI WGS metagenome assembly JADMIO01 (sample SAMN16585339, study PRJNA669376) | soil metagenome | isolation source: Crop rotation soil | place: USA: Cullars Rotation, Alabama | collected 2011
CTTTCCCGGTTCGCCACCGCCTTCCCCGCCGCCCGCCGCGCGGATCTGGCCGCGTCCCTGAGCCTGCCGGCCGTAGCCCTCGACGCCTTCCCGCTCGCCGGGTGGAAGGCGGACGAAGGGTGCTGGACGTTCCCCATGACGGACGCGGCCGGGAAGGTGGTGGGCATCAGCCGGCGGTTCCCTCCGGGGCAGACACCTCCGCGGCTCAGCTCGAACAAGGCGGTCATCCAGGGCGGGACGCAGGGCCTCTACCTGCCGCTCCGATGGCGGGTGGGGGGTGGCCCGCTGCTCGTCGTGGAGGGGGCGAGCGACACCCTCGCCGCCACGCACGCCGGACTGAAGGCGGTCGGTCGTCCGAACAACAGCGGAGGGGCGGAGCTGCTGACAGCGCTGCTCGCCGACTGGCCGGCGGGCCGGCCCATCGTCGTCTTGGGTGAGAACGACCGCAAGCCGGCAGGCGGGTGGCCGGGACGGGAGGGGGCGGAGAAGGTGGGCACGGCCTTGGCCGCCAAACTCCGCCGGCCGATGCTCATCGCCTTCCCGCCGGTCGGGGCGAAGGACGTGCGGGCGTGGCTGACGGCGGACGCCCGGAGTTCGACCCCGTGGCCGGACCGCGGCCGGGAGTTGCTCGCCCACCTGGAAGCGACCGCCGAGCGGATCGAACCGCCGGAGGCCACCCTCCCGCCCACACCCTTGCCACCCTCGTGTGAGTCGCGGCCGGAGGTGGTGGTGACGGTCGAGTTGCACCAGACGGCGAGAAAGGTGCGGGAGGTTCTCTCCACCGCCCCCGGCGTCTACCGCCGCGGCAACACGCTGGTCCGGGAAGATGAGGGCAGGCTTGCCCCGCTCAGGGCCGACGCCCTGCCCGAGTTCCTGTCCGAACTCGTCCGGTTCAAGACGCGGACGGTGAAGGGGAACGGCGACGCGGAGGAGAAGCGGGTGAAGCCGCCGGCCGACGTGTGCAAGGCGGTGTTCGCCCGCCCCGACTCGCCCATCCGCGAGGTGCGGGCGGTCGCCGCCCACCCGGTCATGCTGCCCGACGGCCGGATCCTCACCCGCCCTGGGTACGACGCGGCCAGCGGGTGGCTGCTGGCCGGCACGTCCGCACTCGCCCTCGACCTGCCCGAGAACCCGACCCAGGCGGACGCGCGGCGGGCGGCCGAGGTGCTGCTCGCCCCGTTCGCCGACTTCAGGCTGGTGGACGACAACGACGACGACCCGGAGAAGGGGGAGAAGGGCGGTTGTTCGCGGGCGGCCATCGCCGCCGTCATCCTCACCCTGCTCGCCCGCCCCGCCATCGACGGCCCGACCCCCTTCTTCCTCGTGACGAAGAACGTGCCGGCGGCCGGCGGGTCTCTGCTGGTGAAGGCCGCCGGCCGGATCGTCACCGGCGGCGAGTTGCCCGCGGCCAGTTACGCCTACGACCCCGCGGAGATGAGCAAGCTGCTCACCACCTGGGCGGTCGAGGGGTGGCCGGTGGTCAACCTGGACAACCTGGCGGGCGACGTGGGCGACGCCGAGCTGTGCCGGGCGATCACCTGCACGAAATGGTCCGGTCGGATCCTCGGTGCGAGCAAGACGTTCGAGGGGTCGTTCGCCACGGTCCTGATCGGCTCGGCGAACAACGCCCGCCTCGCCTCCGACATGCCCCGCCGCACGCTGGCCATCCGCCTGCGGGTGGACGACCCGCGGCCGGAGGCCCGGACGGGGTTCGCCTGGGAACTGCCGGGCGGGATCGACGCCCACCGCCCGCGGCTCCTGTCCGCCGCCCTGACCATCCTGAAGGCGTGGGTGGCTGCCGAACGCCCGCGTCAAACGCTCCCGGCGTTCGGCAGCTTCGAGGCGTGGTCGGGGGTCGTCCGGCAAGCTCTGGTGTTCGCCGGGCTGAGCGACCCGTACCGCCCGACCACCGACCGTGAGGACCGCCGCCGTCGCCTGCTCGTGGCCATCGCGGGCGGCATGTCGGCCCTCGATCCCGACCGCCGCGGGATGAGCGCCAGGGCCATCGTCCGCCGACTCACCGCCGCGACCGATGGTGACGACCCCGCGGTGAGGGAGGCGGCGGACGCCCTGGCCGAACTCAGTGACCGCCAGACGGCCGCCTCACTCGGGCAGATTTTCGCCAAGGAGCAGGGCCGGAACTTCGGGGGGCTGAGGATCGCCGAAGCCCCCGCTCGGGACCGGACCAACAACGCCCGGTGGGTGGTCGAGGATGCCCCCCGTCACAACACGCCGGCGGTCGAACCCACCGCGGAACTTCCTGCGTTTCCTGCAAACGATTGCTCGTTCGTCCATTCGATTGCAGGAAACGCAGGAAGTTCGGGGCGGGGGGCAGCCGGACACACGGCCGGGCCGACGAGCCGAGAAGCATCGGGCGAGTCGCCGCCCATCAGCCCAACCGAGTTGGAGCGGCTGCTCCGCACCGCCGGGTGGGGGATCGAGCGGGCGGCCGAGTGGATCGACAGCCGGGGTGGGTTCCTGGACACCTCGCACGGCGTCGGCTCGCTCACCCCGGCCGAACGCCGCCAGCTCGCCGCCCAGTTGGAGGCTGTGATCGCGGAGAAAGGCGGCGGGCGATGACGAACCCCGCCACCCCCGGCGTCATACGGGTGTTCGTCCGCAAGCCGGGCGGCCGGTGGAAGCTGCTCGGCGAGTTCACCGACCGCGCGGTCGGGTTCGCCGCCGCCGACGGGTGGCCCATCGTCTACCTGAACGACCAGCCGACCGCCGACCCGCCGCCGGGGTTCGAGACGATGGCCAGTTCCTCGCCCGGCGCGGGCGGGGGGGCGAGCGCCGGCAACCGCTGCCGCCCGTGACGGCTGACCGGCCGCCGCAGCAGAGGCAACGCTCCCAGACCGCACGAGCGCTATCCCCCTTCCGGCATCGGCGGGGTAGACTCGACACCCCCACCGGCAGGAACACACGATGGCCAGCCTGAGCACCGACGCCAACGGCAACGTCACGTTGCAGTTCGTCGCCGCCGACGCCCGCCGCCGCACCGTCCGCCTGGGCAAGCTGACCCGCAAGGCGGCGAACGAGGTGAAGCTGAAGGTGGAGGGGCTGAACGCCGCCCGCATCCACCACCTGCCGATGGACGCGGACCTGGCCCGGTGGGTGGCCGGCATCGGGGACGAGCTGGCGGCGAAGCTGGCGAAGGTGGGGCTGATCCCGCCGCGGAACACCGCCACCCTCGGCGGGTTCCTGGCCGAGTACGCCCGCGGCCGCGAGACGGACGGGAGCACCAAGCCGGCCACCATGATCACGATCCGCCGGGTGACCACCGACCTGTCCGCCGTGCTCGGGGCGAACACCCCGGTGCGGCAGGTCGGCACCCCCGAGGCCGAGAAGTTCAAGCGGCAATACCAGGAGCAGGGGCTGGCCGGGGCGACGGTGTACCGCCGGCTGAAGATGTGCAAGATGCTGTTCGCCCACGCGGTGAAGCTGAAGCTGACGGCGGAGAACCCGTTCGCCGACGTGAAGGGGAAGAACGCCAACCCGGCCGCCCGCCGGTGCTACATCCCCGCGGCCGACGCCCTGCGGCTGATCGACAAGGCCAACCCCACCTGGCGGGTGATCGTGGCGCTGGCCCGGTTCGCCGGGCTGCGGTGCCCGTCGGAGGTGCTGTCGCTGCGGTGGGCGGACGTGGACCTGGCCGCCGGCCGGATGGTGGTGCGGTCGCCGAAGACCGAGCACCTGCCCGGGAAGGAGTCGCGGGTGGTGCCGGTGTTCGCCGCCCTCCGCCCGCACCTCGAAGACGCCTACGAGCTGGCCGAGCCGGGCGAGGTGTACGTCGTCGGCGGGCCGCAGGGGGCCGGCTACCGAGCGTCCGCCCAGAAGCCGGGCGGGTGGGTGAACACCTCCCTCAGCTCCACCTTCCGCAAGCTGATCAAGCGGGCCGGCCTCACCGCGTGGCCGCGGCTGTTCCACAACCTGCGGGCGAGCTGCGAGACGGACCTGATGCAGAACCACCCCATCCACGTCGTCACCGCGTGGATCGGGAACACCCCGAAGATCGCCCTCGCCCACTACCTGCAAACGCTCGACGCGGACTTCGCCAAGGCGGTGGGTGGCGCTGCACTTCCCGGTGCAGCGGCGCTGCAAAACGCGCTGCGGAGCGGGGCGGAGGTGGTCGGAGAGGAACGGAAGGAGCGGGGCGAACACCCTGAGTTTTCAGGTGTCCGCTCCGCCCCTCTCCGACAGGCTCCCGCCGGCTCCTACTGTACAATTGGCCAAGGTGGGACTTGAACCCACACGGGTTGCCCCGCTCGATTTTGAGTCGAGTGCGTCTGCCGTTCCGCCACTTGGCCCGTCTGAGGCACGATACCGGTAGGGAGGATGGCGGACAAGGGGCGAGCGTGGGGCGAACTCGCGTCCGGTCAGGGGTGTCCGGTTGGCACGCCCTCGGAGGCCAACGTGAACGCAACCCTGTCACACCCGACCGCTCACACCGTCCCGATGCCGGTGCTATTCAACGCCTGGAAGCACCACGCCGGGTGGGTGCGGGGGAGAATTGCGGCGGCGGCCGAGCGGGATGACGATGGGGTGCGGGAGCTGGCCGAGGCGGTGGTCGTCATCGGTATCAAGCTGATGGACTTCTACACCGGCCGTCTCACCCCGTGGGGGGTGGCCGAACGGGTGGTCGAACAATTGCGAGCGGCCGGGCGGCTCGACCGAATCCCGTTCCAGGCGTGGGTGGCCGAGGGGGGTGAGTATCGGATGGCCGAGTTGTCCGACGACGGATCGCGGTGGGTTCTGCGGTTGGGCGACGGGGAGCGGTACGTCCACCTGCACACCGCCCGGTACTCGCCGCACTCGCGCCGGATACCGGGGGTGTCGCTGAAGACGGCGATCGTGGCGAACGCGCTGGCGCTCACCCGCGGGCAAGCGGTCGCGGATTTGCCAACGGTGAACGAGGCCCGGCGGCGGTTGCTCGACCTCCCGCCGGTGGCAAAACTGACCGATTGCGGCGGCCTGGGCGAGGTGCTGCGGCTGTTGTCACCCGCCGGTTGATCGCCACTCCGCCCAGTCCTGCTCGATCAGGTCGGCGAACGACTTGGCCGCCTCCGTCAACCATCCCTCGGGCCTGTGGTCGAGATCGGCGAGGACTGTCGCGGCCGCGGTCGGCGTCCCCAGATGAACGTTCCCCACCTCGGCCCCCATCGCGGTGAGCAGCCGTCCCACGTCCGCCGCCTTCAACTGGCCGAGTTCAATTCGGCACGACCGCGGGGCGAGCCGCCGGACCACCCACCGCGCACCGGGACGGTAGAACGGGTCCGGCGCACGGACAACGCGGCCCGCCACTTCCGCCGTGCGGCACGCGGTGTTCACTCCACTCGCCCAGGCGGTGGCCGGGGGTGCGGTCGCCTTCGCCTCCCGGCAGACCCACCCGCCGGCCCATTCCGCCATGGCGACGTACCGCGGCCGGCCGAGGCTGCCCATCCCCGCCTTCGGCCGAGGTCGATACTGAATCTGTAGGTCAGTCGCCGGGAGGACGGCGTCGAGCGCGGTCCGCACTTCGTCCGCCGGGTGTGCCGGTGGCAGGTCCAACAGCTTCGTCATCTTCGCCCAAAACGCCGCCGGCTCGCGGTCGGCCGCCGTCGCCACCGCCCGCAGCTCGGGGTGCTCTTCCTCCAACACGAACGGCCGCCCCCCGGCCCGGAGACACTCCCGATACCCGCTCAGTATGGCGTCGCAGGCGTCGCCGAGTTTCACGCTCAGCGCCCCGCCGTGCTTGGCCACCCGCACGCTCGCCGCCAGCCGCACCAGGTCGTGCGGCCACGGCAGTTCGTCCACCTCGTCGAAGTCGTTCACCCCCCAGCAGAGCCGGCCGTCGGCGTCCCGCCAAGTGCCAAAGTTCTCGACGTGCAGGTCACCGACCGCCAGCACCCGCGGGGCGGCGGCCAGCGGGCCGGCGGCGACAGTCCAGCGCCCCGCCCACAGGTAGTAGGTGCCGCGGAAGAAGGGGAACGGCTCGTCCTTCCCTATCTGGTCGTGCTTGAAATCGACATCGGGCCGAACCAGCGGTTCCGGCATCTGCCGGGCGAGCCATTCCTCATACTCAGCGGTCGCTCGTCGGACGTTCACGGGCGTCTCCCGTCGGCGGGTCGGCGGCACGATAAGGGCAGTGCCGGCAGCCACTGCCGCAACACGTGCCACGTGCGAGCAGGAAGCGGGCGGTGAGCACCAACCGCCCGCTCTCGAAGTAATAGTCCAGCCCCTCGATCCACGTCGGCGGCGGAGGCGGGTGCGGTGTTCCGGTCGGCCGATCCATCCCGGCAGTGTATCATCACCTTCTTGACCGAACCCTCCGCGTCGCTCCTGCCATGGCTCACACCTTCGCCCGGTCCGCCGGACTCCTGTTGCACCCGTCCAGCCTGCCCGGTCCGTTCGGCATCGGCGACCTGGGTCCGGAGGCGCACCGGTGGGTGGACACGCTCGCCGCCGCCAAGCAGCGGTGGTGGCAAATCCTCCCCCTCGGCCCGACCGGGTACGGCAACTCGCCGTACCAGTCGTTCAGCGCGTTCGCCGGGAACGTGAACCTGCTCAGCCCGGAGCTGCTCGTCCGTGACGGGCTGTTGTCGGACGACTTCTTCGCCGGTCATTCGTTCCCCGCCGACCGGGTGGATTACGACCATGTGCGGGCGGCGAAGGGGGCGATGGTGCGCGAGGCGTGGGGGCGGTTCAAGGCGTCGCCCACGCCGCACCTGCGGGCGGCGTTCGACGAGTACCACGAACGGGAGAAGGGGTGGCTCCACGACTACGCCCTGTTCACCGCGGTACGGGACGCGCTGGGCGGGACGGCCTTGAGCGGGTGGCCGGCCGACCTGCGTCGGCGTGTGCCGGCGGCGGTGGCGGCGATGGAAAAGAAGCTGGCCGGCGAGGTGGTGATCCACGCCTTCGCCCAATTCCTGTTCGACCGCCAGTGGGCCGGGCTGCGGGCGTTCGCCCGGTCGAAGGGGGTGCGGGTGATCGGCGACGCGCCCATCTTCGTGTCCGGCGACTCGGCCGACGTGTGGGCGCACCCGGAACTGTTCCTTCTGAACGCCGACGGTGAGGCGAGTGTGGTGGCCGGCGTGCCGCCGGATTACTTCAGCGAGGACGGGCAACTGTGGGGCAACCCGCTGTACGACTGGGCGGCAATGGAGCGAACCGGGTACGCCTGGTGGGCGGCCCGCTTGCGGCGGCAACTGGCCCAGGTGGACGTCATCCGCCTCGACCACTTCCGCGGGTTCGCCGCCGCCTGGCATGTTCCGGCCGACCAGACCACGGCGAAGGTCGGCGAGTGGGTGGACGGCCCGCGGGAGAGATTGTTCCTGCGACTCCAGGCCGACCTGGGTGCCCTCCCGCTCATCGCCGAAGACCTCGGCCTCATAACCCCGGACGTTCACGCCCTGCGACGGTCGCTCGGCTTCCCCGGCATGCGGGTGCTCCAGTTCGCCCTCGGCGGTCCAGACAACCCGTACTGGCCGCACAACTACGAACCCGACACCGTCGCCTACACAGGTACGCACGACAACGACACCACCGCCGGCTGGTGGGCCGGCCTATCGGAAGCCGACCGGAAAAAGCTGGGCGAGTATGTAGGGCATCCGCTGGGTGAACCGCACTGGGAACTGCTCCGCATGGCGTGGGCGAGCGTGGCGGTGATCGCCGTCGCCCCGCTGCAAGACCTGCTCGGCCTGGGCACCGAGGCGCGGATGAACGTGCCGGGGGTGGCGGGGGGCAACTGGGAGTGGCGGTTCCGCCCGGACCAGTTCCGGGCGGGCGCGATCGAGCGGCTGGCCGAGTGGACCGCCCGTTACAACCGCCTGCCCAAACACCCGGAATAACTTCGGCGTATCAGGGTCGTGGGTGTACGGTACCACCCACCGGAGGGCGTGTCATGCGTCGTCGCCTGTATCTTCTGGGCTGGATCGGGATGCTGGCGGTGGTCGGGTGCGGGGCGGCTTCCCCCCAAGCGGCGAAACCCGCCGACGGAGACGGGGGAGTCAACAGGAAGATGGAAGCGAACAAGGAACTCGCCGCCCCGCCTGACGGGGGCGAGAGGGGCGGGGGCAAACCGGGGCTGGAGCAGAAGCCGATCGACCGGAAGGTGATCTACTCGGCCACCGTCGAGGTGGTGGTAAAGAGCGTGGACGATGCCCGCAAGGAGGTGGAAGCGCTCACCGAGGCGCACAAGGGATACGTCGCCAAGTCGGACGTGAGCGGCACCGCCGGCACCCGCCGCACCGCCACCTGGACGCTGAAGATCCCGTCCGACAAGTTCCGCACGTTCATCGCCGGGCTGACCGACCTGGGCAGCGTGACCAAGAACTCGTCCGACTCGCAGGACGTGACGGAGGAGTACATCGACCTGGAGGCCCGCATCAAGAACTTGAAGGCGGAGGAGGAGATCCTCAACAAGTTCTTGAGGGAGACGGTGAACAACGTGGACGGGTACATCAAGACCCGCGAGCAGATCAAGGGCGTGCGGCTGGACATCGAGCGGGCGGAGGGGCGGCTGAAGTACCTGGCCACCACGACCGCCCTGTCCACCATCTCGTTCACCGCTCGTGAGGAAGCCCCGTACACACCGGAAGCACCGCCGACCGCCCCCACGTTCGGCGACCGGCTGGGCACCACCTTCGGCGGATCGTGGCGGGGGCTGGTGACGTTCTTCGAGGGGGTAGTGCTGGTGCTGGTCGCACTGCTCCCGTGGTCGCCGTTCCTGCTCGTCGGCGGGTTGATCGGGCGGGTGGTGTGGAAACGGGCGGCGGCCCGGCGGCGGGAGTTGGAGGAAGCCGACCGGCGGGAGGATGAGGCCCGCCGGCAGGCGAAAGCAGAGGCGGCGAAGCTAGGACCGGTCACTGCTTGACCGCACCCGTTCACATCACTTGATGAGGCGGCCGTCCAGGTCGCGGCCGGTGAGGGCGGAGAGCCGCGCCCGCGCCCGCTCGGCCAGCTTGCTGCCGGGGGCCACCTGGATCACCTTCTCGAAGAACCCGGTCGCCTCCTTCGTCTTCCCCTTCTGCTCCCACCCCTCGGCCACGGCGAAGTACGACGCGGCGAACTTGTCGTCCAGTTGCTCCCCCGCACGCGACAACTTGGCAGGGTCCGACTTCACGCTCGCCACCAGCCCGACCGCTTCCTCGGCGTCCGGGGTGTTCGGGTGGGCCGCGGCGACCGCCTCCGCCCGCTCCAGGCACTCGGCGTACTGCTCCGCCTTGAACGCCGCCTTCGCCTGGGCGAGCATCTCCTTCGGGGCGGTCACGCTGATCTTCCTGTCGTCCGGCTGCGGGCGAGCCACCAGCACGGCGTCGGCCGGCTTCGGCTTCTCCTTGCCGTCGGCGGCGGCGATCAGGTCGAACGCTTTGGTCGCCTGGCCGCGGAAGTCGGTCGGCCCGACGTACCCGGCGAGGTAGGCGAAGATCTTGCCGTCCGCCCCGGCGATGACGGTGGTCGGGTACATGGTCACCCGCATGGCCCGGCAGAACTCCGGCTCCTTGTTGGCGTCCACCTTCAGCAGCACCACCTTGCCGGCGAGCATCGCCTGCGTGTCCTTGTCGGCGAAGGTCGTGGCCTCCAGCTTGCGGCAGTAGACGCACTGCTCGGTGCCGACCACCACCAGCAGCGGGAGCTTCTTCTCGTCGGCCTCCTTGCGGGCGGCGGCGTAGTCGGTCCGCCATTCCATCGGGTCGGCGGCCGCCGCGAGGCCACAGAACACCAAGGCGGCGGACGCGAGCGTGGCCCGCGGGAAGGGGTGGCGCATAACTGTCCTCGGCAGGCCCGACCGACAACGGCCGCGGCGTGCAGGGGTGTCCCGATCGGGACGATAACGTCGCGGGTCCGTGCGAAGTGCGGCCGAACAGTCCTGGCCGTGGCTTACGCTCTGGGATGGGCCTTCTGGTACGCCTCGTTCAGTCGCTTGGCGGTCACGTGGGTGTACACCTGGGTGGTGGCCAGGCTCTTGTGCCCGAGCAGCTCCTGCACCCCGCGGATGTCCGCCCCGTTGTCGAGCAGGTGGGTGGCGAAGCTGTGCCGGAGCGTGTGCGGGGTGGTGCGGGGGTCGAGGCCGGCCCGCTTCAGGTGCTTCTCCAGCAGCCGGCCGACGCTGCGAGTCGTCAGCCGGGTGCCGTTCTTGTTCAGGAACACCGCGTCGGTGGTACGGCTCGCGCCGGTCAGCACCTCCGGGCGGTCGGCCAGCCACGCCCGCAGCGCCGCGGTCGCGTGCTCGCCGATCAGCGCCAGTCGCTCCTTCATCCCCTTCCCGCGGATGGTCAGCACCCCGTCGGCCAGCGCCAGGTCGGGCAGGTTCAGCCCCACCAACTCCGACACCCGCAACCCGGCCGAGTAGAGCACTTCGAGGATGGCCCGGTCGCGGCGGCCGAGCCACGTCGCCCGGCCGGGCACGTCGAGCAGCCGCTCGATGTCTTCGAGCGTCAGGAAGTGCGGCAGTTTCTTCTCCGGCCGCGGGCCGCGCAAACCTACCGCCGGGTTGGACTCCAGAACCCCCTGCCGGCAGAGGAACTTGCCGAACGTCCGCACCGCCGCCAGCCGCCGGGCGACGGTGGACTTGGCGTACTTCTGCCCGTGCAGCCACGCCACGAACGCCCGCAGGTGGCGGGTACTCCAGTCATCAGTCGGCAGGGCTTGTTGTTTGGTCAGGTCTCGCAAAAACTGCAACGCCTGCGACAGGTCTTCGCGGTACGACTTCACTGTCTGGGGGGACGAGTTCTTCTCCAACCCCAGGTGAGCCAGGAAGTCGGCGAGGGCCTGTTCGAGCGTCAAATGGTGAACCTCAAAGCGTCACATCCTGGACGGGTGGTGATCCTCGGCCGGCTGGTGCAATTCAGCCTGCTTCCTGGCCCGTTCGGTGAGCACCGCCGCGTCGAACCAGTTCAGGCTGACGGTCGGGTCGGCGGCCTGGTCGCGGATGGCGGCGATCGTTTCCTCCCGGCTGGCGTCGTCGTACACGAACACGAACCGTTCCGCCCCCTTGACGAGCGCGAGCACGTTCAGGTCGGTCATGGCGGACGGCCTCCGAGCCGGGATGGGGAGACCATCGGGCGTGGCCGGGGCGAACCTGAGCGGAATTGAGCCGGTGGCGGGATGCGGGGGAACACCGGGGGCGGCGCAACCGGAACGGGCTGCGCACTTTGAAATCAGGCGTGCCGGTCAGGATTTGCTGGCCCGTCCGCGCGGCGGTTGGTATCATCCCCACCACTTCACGGGCGCTCTCCTCCCTCGCACCCCTTTCGGAGTCTCTCCCGCTATGGCCACTGTCTCGGCCCCGTCCGGGCCATCCACCGGCCAAGCCGTCGGCTTGAACGAGAAGTTCCTGTTCTGGGCCAGCTTCTTCACGCTGATCGCCGCCGGCATCGGGTTCTCGGTCCGCGGGTTCATCCTGAAGGACTGGGGCAGCCAGTTCGGGTTCACCCAGGCCGAACTGGGCGGCATCACCGGCGGCGGGCTGATCGGGTTCGGGGTGGCCATCATCTTCTTCAGCTTCTTCGCCGACCTGTTCGGGTACGGCAAAATCATGCTGGTGGCGTTCATGCTGCACGCCTCGTCGGCGGTGCTCACGTTCGCCGCCACCCCGGTGTACAACGCCGTCGGCAAGGACGGGGCGTACATCTGCCTGAACCTGGGCATGTGGCTGTTCGCACTGGGCAACGGCACGTGCGAGGCGGTCATCAACCCGCTCACCGCCAGCCTGTTCCCGCGGAACAAGACGCACTGGCTGAACATCCTGCACGCCGGCTGGCCGCTCGGCCTCATCCTGGGGGCGGTGGCCGGGCTGGTGTTCAAGGCCATCGAGACCCCTGACACCCCGCCGATCCGCTGGGAGATCAAGCTGGGGGTGTTCCTGGTGCCGGTGCTTCTGTACGGGCTGATGATGTTCAACCGCCCGTTCCCCAAATCGGAGGCGAAATCGGCCGGGGTGTCGGTGCCGAACATGATGGGCACGGTCGGGCTGCTCGGGTTCGCGGTGGCCGCCGTGTTCCTCGGGCTGGCGCTGCCCAACCTGCTCGAGGCCGTCGGGCTGAAGCTGCCGGGTCTGGTGGGGAGCATCGTCGGGTATACGGCCGCCGCGGTCATCTGGCTGGCGTACACGGTGTACAGCCGGTTCGCGCTCGGCAGCCTGCTGATCGCCTGCATCTACATCCTGCACGCCCTAGTGGGATACGTCGAACTGGGCACCGACAGTTGGATCACCAACATCACCGAGCGGGTGCTGAAGGACGAGACGACCGCCTTGATCGCCTTCATCTGGACGAACGCCCTGATGTTCACCCTGCGGTTCTTCGCCGGGCCGATCGTCCACAAGATCAACCCGGTCGGCCTGCTGCTGGTGACCGCACTGCTCGGCACCCTCGGCCTGTTCCTGCTCGGCCAGCCGTTCACCAACACCATGTGGCTGTGGATGGCGGCGGTGACAGTGTACGCGCTGGGTAAGACGTTCTACTGGCCGACCCTACTGGGGGTGATCTCCGAACGCTTCCCGAAGGGCGGTGCGCTGGCGCTGGGTCTGAGCGGGGGAATCGGCATGCTGGCCGCCGGACTGCTCGGCGGGCCGGGCATCGGGTACAAGCAGGACTTCGCGGCCGTCCAGCAGCTCCAGCAGACCTCGAACGACACGTACCTGCGGTACGCGGCACGCGACCCCGAAAAGGGCAACGAGCTGAAGCCGAGCGGGTTCCCGATCGTGTCCGCGCTCTCGCACGAGATCGCCCCGCCGGTGGCCGGGCTGGACAACGCCAAGCTGAAGGTGTTCGACGACCACAAGGTGAACCTGGGCAAGGTGAAGTTCTTCGACGACAACAAGGACTCGGCCGACCCGAAGGTGCAGGAGAAGGTGAAGAAACGCCCCGTGCTGTTCAGCCCGCGGGCGGTGCAGTGGCTAGACAAGCTGGAGAAGGCGAAGGGCAAGCCGCTGGACGGGGTGAAGTCGGACCTGATGGACGAGTACGTGAAAGCCTACGCCGAGGTGGAGAAGGAGAACGAAGGCAAGCCGGAGGGCGAGCGGAAGCCGCTCCCGTCGGCGGCGGCGGCGGCGTTCGGCATCGCCCGCGACCAGTTCGACGCGGAGAAGAAGGCGGCGGAGGAGAAGGTGAAGGCGGGTAGCGAGAAGCCGACCGACGTGCTGATGACCACCGCCGAGGCGGACTTCGGCACACTGCTGAATGAGAAGGCGGCGAACAAACCGGTGCCCAAGAAGCTGTACGACGAGCTGACCGCCCGGCTCGACTGGTGGTATCACGACGGGCTGGCGAAGTACGAGACAGACTCCGAGCCGCTCGAAGCGGCCCGCGTCCACGGGGCGAAGACCGCCCTCTTCTGGACGGCCGCGGTCCCCGCGGCCCTGTCCGTGGGCTTCCTGCTGCTCCTCCTCTACTTCGGGGCGACCGGCGGGTACAAGCAGGTCCACCTGGACGAGCACGGAGGGAACGCGGAGATGTCCACACCGCGGTGACGGGTGGCATTCACGCGAACCCCCGGCGTGACCCGCCGGGGGTTCGTGCTTAGAATGGCCGGATGGCCTCGACCCGAACACTCGTCGTCCTCGGCTGCGGCACCTCGATGGGGGTGCCGATGATCGGGTGCGACTGCCCCGTCTGCACCAGCCCGAACCCGCGGAACAGCCGCACCCGCCCGTCGGTGCTGCTCCAACTGCCCGCGGGCAATCTGCTGATCGACACCGGCCCCGAACTCCGCATCCAACTGGTGCGGGAGCGGATCCCGCTCGCACACGCGGTGCTCTACACGCACTACCACGTCGATCACCTGTTCGGACTGGACGACGCCCGCCTCTTCCCCGTCGCCCTCGGCCACCCGCTGCCGGTCTACTGCACCGACGAGGTGGAGGAGGTGATCCGGCAGGCGTTCAGCTACGCCTTCCACCCGCCGCCCGGAGACGCCCCGGCGTTCGTGCTGCCGTCGCTCGCCTTCCGCCGCATCGACCACACCCCGTTCGACGTGCTAGGGGAAACCGTCACACCAATCCCCCTCCGGCACGGGCGGTTCAACGTGCTCGGCTTCCGCTTCCGCGACCTGGCCTACTGCACCGACGTGAACGTCATCCCCGAGGCGAGCTGGCGGCTGCTGGAAGGGCTGGACACGCTGATTCTGGACTGCCTGCGGCCGGGGCACTCGCACCCGTCGCACTACGGGCTGGACGACGCGCTGAAGGTGATCGAGCGGGTGAAGCCGAAGCGCACCTACTTCACCCACATGTCGCACAAGTTCGATTACGACCACCCGCCGCCGCTGCCGCGCGGTGTGGCCCTCGCATACGACGGCTTGAGGATCGAGTTCTGAGTATGACCGACTTTCCGTCTGACTTGTTGGGTACGCTGAAGGCCCACGGGCAGGAGCACCTCCTGGCCAGGTGGGAGCGGCTGACCGCGGCCGAGCGGGCGGCGTTCATCGCCCAGTTGCGGGCGCTCGACATCGGCCAGTTGGCCGAGTTGTATGCGAAGCGGTACGACAAGGCCGCCGCCCTGCCCTCGCGGGAGCGCATCCGGCCGCTGAGGGTGGAGCAGCCGTCGGCAAAGTCTGCCGTCGTCGGGGAGGCGGCACTGGGGCGGGGGGAGGTGGCGGTGCTCGTGGTAGCCGGTGGACAGGGCACGCGGCTGGGGGCGACGGTGCCGAAGGGTCTACTCCCGGTCGGGCCGGTGAGCGGGGCGACGCTATTCCGCATCCACGCCGAGAAGGTGCTGGCCCTCTCAGTACGATACGGCAAGCCAGTCCCGCTGATGGTGATGACCAGCCCTGCTACACACGACGACACGGAAGCGTACTTCCGTAGCGAACGCAACTTTGGGCTTCACGCTCAACAGGTGGGGCTGTTCCAGCAAGGAACGATGCCGGCGCTTGACTTAGCCACCGGCAAACTGCTGCTCGAAGCCCCCGGCAAGTTGTTCCTCAGCCCGAACGGGCATGGGGGTTCACTCACCGCGCTCGCGGACAGCGGGTTCCTGGCGAAGTTGAAGGCGGCCGGCATCCGACACGTCTTCTACTTCCAGGTGGACAACCCGCTGGTGGCCGTGTGCGACCCGGCGTTCGTCGGCCGTCACATCGAAACGGGATCGGAGGTGTCGAGCAAGGTGGTGTTCAAGGAGCGGCCGGAGGAGAAGGTGGGCGTGCTGGCCGAGATCGACGGGCGGTGCGGGATCATCGAGTACAGCGACATGCCGAAGGCGATGACCGAGGAGCGGGCCGCGGACGGGTCGCTGGCGTTCCGGGCCGGCAACCCGGCCATCCACCTGTTCGCGGTCGAATTCCTGGAGCGGGTGACATCGGGCCGTCAGTCGCTGCCCTTCCACCTCGCCCGCAAGAAGGTGCCGCACTTCGACCCGACGACCGGCACCACGATCACCCCGGCGGCGGAAAATGCCCTCAAGTTCGAGCGGTTCGTGTTCGATGCGTTACCGTTGGCCGGGCGGTGGCTGGCGGTCGAGTCGAAGCGTGAAGACGAGTTCGCCCCGCTGAAGAACGCCACCGGACCCGACTCGCTGGAGACGGTGCAGGCGGCGATGACGGCGCAAGCCCGTCGGTGGTTACGGGCGGCCGGGGCGACGGTGGCGGACGACGTGCCGGTTGAAATCAGCCCGCTCTTCGCCCTCGACGCCACTGAACTGAAGGCCAAGCTCTCGCCCGGCACAGCGGTGAACGAGCCGACTTATCTCACCGAGAGATGAAATGCTGCACGTCATGATTATGGCCGGGGGCGGTGGGACGCGGTTCTGGCCCCGCAGCCGGAACGCCCGGCCGAAGCAGTTCCTCACCTTCAGCGGCGAACGGTCGCTGTTGCAGGCGACCTTCGACCGCACCGCGCCGGTGGTGCCGGCCGACCGCACCTGGGTCATCACCGGTGCTACGTATGTGGGTGAGACCGCACGGCAACTGCCGGAGCTGCCGGCCGACCACATCGTCGGCGAGCCGTTCCGCCGCGACACCGCCCCGTGCGTCGGCCTCGGGGCGGCACTCATCGCCGCCACCGACCCGGACGCCACCGTCGCCGTGCTGCCGGCCGACCACGTCATCGAGCCGGAGCGCGAGTTCCACCGGGCGTTGCACGCCGCCGAGCAGTTCGCCGCCGACTCCCCGGAGTGCCTGTTCACCTTCGGCATCCGACCGACGTTCCCCAGCACCGGGTACGGGTACATCCACCGCGGCGAGCGGGTGGGCGAGCGGAACGGCGTGCCGCTGTACAAGGTGAAAGAGTTCAAGGAGAAGCCGTCGGCGGAGGTGGCGGCGGGGTTCGTAGAGAGCGGGGACTACGACTGGAACAGCGGCATCTTCGTCTGGAAGGCGAAGACGATTCTCGACCAGCTTCGCACCCACCGGCCGGACATCCACGCGGCGTGCGTGAACATCGCCGAGGCATGGAACACCCCGAACCGCAACACCACCTTTCGTGACATCTACGAGAGGATCAACGGCACCAGCATCGACTACGCGGTGATGCAGGAGGCGGGCCGCGCCGGGCTGGTGCGGGTGTTGCGTGCCCCGTACGCCTGGGACGACGTGGGCAGTTGGTTGGCGCTCGAACGCCACAACCCGCAGGACGCCGCCGGCAACACCCTCCAGGGCAGCGGCATCCTGATCGACGCCAGCGGGTGCGTGGTGTCGGCTGATCCCGGTCACCTGGTCGCCGCCATCGGGGTGAATGATTTGGTCATCATCCAGGCGGGGAAGGCGGTGCTGGTGGCGCGGAAGGAGGACGAGGCGCGGGTGAAAGAGGTGGTGGAGCACTTGAAACAGACCGGATCCGACCACCTCTAGGAGTGTCTCTCATTGGTTCCGGCGGACAGCGCCACCCCCCTGCCGGAACCAATTCGCTCGGCGGGAAGAAATAGTATTAGAGTGTCTGTTGCACGCAGTCGTCGCCGGAAGTTGAACGATGGACGGCACATCCGACACCCCAGAACTACCCCCACCGCGTCCGTCCGGCCGCCTGCTGGCCTTGGACGTGGGCGACGTGCGCATCGGCCTGGCCGTGTGTGACCGCGACCGTCGGATGGCGTCGCCCTACGACCAGTACACCCGCCGCTCGCCCGAAAAGGACGCCGAGTTCTTCGCCCGGCTGGTGAAGGACGAGCAGATCGTCGGGCTGGTGGTCGGCCTGCCGATCAACATGAACGGCACCGAGGGGCCGAAGGCGGTGGCCTACCGCAAGTACGGCGACTGGCTGGCGGGGGTGCTGAACCTGCCGGTGGCGTTCGTGGACGAGCGGCTGACCACCCACGCCGCCCAGGGGATGCTCCTCGACGCTGGCTTGAGCCGCCAGAAGCGGAAGGAGCGACTCGACAAGCTCGCCGCCACGCTCATCTTGCAGGCGTATCTGGACGCGCAGCACTCGTGACAGCGCGTACTTTCGCAACCCCGCCCATGACCTCACTTCATCTGAACTTGGCCGCAAACCATCGCCGCACCCGCACAACCCCCACCACCGCCAGCCCGATCCCGGCGAGCGCTCCGGTGAACGGCTCTGCTGCTTCCCGCACCGTCACAGTCAGCGGGACGTCGTAGTCCTCATCGACCTCGGTCTCGAAACGGTACTCGTGCCGGCCGAGTCGCAGCCGGGCCGAGAAAGGTTCAGGGGCATGCGCGAACAGCCGGTCGATGTCGCCGTACTGGTTGATGTCCACCGTCACGCGGTACCCGACCGCGAATTGTCCCACCTCCCCGGACAGCTCGTCCGTCACCGTCACCGTCACCGGCCACTCACCGATGTCGCCGAGAGCGCCCGCCGGCGGCGTGCCGATCACCTCCCACCGGCCGTCAGCGAAAAATGGGGTCGGCTCGCCGGGGTTCGACTGCTTGGTGCCCTGATCGGGTGTCAGCCGCAGGAACCCTTTGTCCACCCCGGAACTGGAGTAACTCCACCGGATCGGTTCGGCCGAGGCCATTGCGGGCAACACCCCCGCTACAGCCAAGGCCATCGCAACGCCTCTGAAAACACGGCTCATTGTTGTCCCCGTTGGTATCTCCAACACCGGGCAGAAGGGTAACACCTGCCCACGAAGGTCGCCAGCCCACCCGCGAACCGGCAGCCTCGTTCCGCTATCCTGTCCGGTATGACCGAGCGCGAGTTCGCCACCGAAGTTGTGCAGCGGTTGCAGCAGGCCGGTTACGTCGCGCTGTTCGCCGGCGGGTGCGTGCGGGACGAGTTGCTCGGCCTCACCCCCGCCGACCACGACGTGGCCACCTCTGCCCGGCCTGAGCAGGTGCAGGCGCTCTTCCGGCGGAGCATCGGCATCGGAGCCAGCTTCGGCGTCATCGAGGTACTCGGCCCGAAGGACGCGAACGGCGAGTGGCTCAAAGTGCAGGTCGCCACGTTCCGCAGCGACGGTGCGTACTCCGACGGCCGCCGCCCCGATTCGGTCACGTTCAGTACGCCCGAGGAAGACGCCGCCCGCCGCGACTTCACCATCAACGGCCTATTCCGCGACCCGGTGTCCGACCGGCTGCTCGACTTCGTCGGCGGTGAGGCCGACCTACGGGCGAAGGTGCTGCGGGCGATCGGCAACCCGGAGGAGCGGTTCACCGAGGACAAGCTCCGCATCCTGCGGGCGGTGCGGATGGCGGCCCGGTTCGAGTTGGCCGTGGACCCGGCCACGCTCGCGGCGGCACTGCGGATGGCGAGTCAGATCAAGGTGGTCAGCTCGGAGCGGATTGCGGAGGAGCTGCGGAAGATCCTGAAGCACCCCACCCGCGGGCGGGGGGTACGGCTGCTCGACGAGTTCGGGCTGCTCGAACCGATCCTGCCCGAAGTGAACCGCGACCCGGCCGAGCGGGACCGGACCTGCACCACCGTTGCCGCACTGCCGCCGGAGGCGTCGTTCGAGGTGGCGTTCGCGGCTCTGCTCCGCGGGGTGCCGCCGAAGGCGGCCACAGCCCTGTGCAAGCGGTTGCGGCTGTCCAACGACGAACTCGAACGGGTCGTGTGGCTCGTCACGCACCGCACCGCCCTGGCCGATGCCGATCAGCAGCCGAACAGCAGACTCTTCCCTCTGCTGGCGCGGGCGGGCATCGGCGAACTGGTCACGCTTCACCAAGCCGAAGGAATCGACCCGAATGCCGTGGCGTTCGCCGCCGGACTGCTCCGCGACAATCCGCATGAGACGTTCGACCCCCCGCCGCTCCTCACCGGCGACGACTTGAAGGCGATGGGGTTGCAGCCCGGGCCGAAGTTCAAGAAGTGGCTCGATCAACTTCGAGCGCTTCAACTCGACGGGCAGTTGAAGAGTCGGAGTGAAGCCGAGGAAAAAATTCGGGAGTGGGTCAGGGCTGATTCCGTCGTGTAAGAAGCAACCCTTTCCTCGGGTATCTCTTACGTCGGCGGTGTTCTACTTCTGAGATTCCGTCTCATGTAAATCGCACTCGACTGGTGCGATTCATCCGCCTACAACTCTGTGTAACGAGTACGCTGCCGCGGGGTGAACCCATGACCTTGCTGAGTCGGAAGGCCGACTACGCCCTGCTCATTCTCCAGTACCTGCACACCCAACGGACGGGGAACGCGCGCGAGATCGCCGAGAAGTTCGGCCTCAGCCGGGCGTTCGTCGCGAACATCCTGAAGGAGCTCGGGAAGGCGGGGTTCGTCCACAGCACCCGCGGGGTGAAGGGCGGGTACGTGCTCGCCCGCGCCAGCGCCACCGTCACCCTGGCCGAACTGATCGAGGCGATGGAGGAGGGGTTCAAGCTGACCGTCTGCACCGACCACACCCCGGCCGGGGCGTGCGACGTGGCCCACATGTGCCCGGTAAGGGCGTCGATGACCGAAATCCACCGCCGTGTCATGGACGTGCTCCGCGGGGTGACGCTGGCCGACGTGTTCGCCCCGCCGCCGGCCTCGCCCCCGGTCCTCGCCACCCTCGGGCTGCTGCCCCCCCACCCGGAACCGGCCGCCCACCCGAACGCCTGACCCTGTAGCCGGCCTCTGTGAGGCCGGATCCCGACCGGCCTCACAGAGGCCGGCTACAACTGACACCGACACCATGAAGCTGCCGATCTACCTGGACAACAACGCCACCACCCGCACCGACCCGCGGGTGGTGGAGGCCATGCTGCCGTTCTTCACCGAACACTACGGCAACGCCGCCAGCCGCAACCACGCGTTCGGCTGGGAGGCCGAGAAGGCGGTGGACGACGCCCGCGACCAGATCGGCAAGCTGATCGGGGCGACCGGCAAGGAGATCATTTTCACCAGCGGGGCCACCGAGAGCACCAACCTGGCGCTCAAGGGCGTGGCCGCCATGTACAAGAAGAAGGGCAACCACTTCGTCACCCAGGTGACGGAGCACAAGGCCACGCTCGACACCTGCAAGCGGCTGGAGCGGGACGGGTGCGGCGTGACCTACCTGCCGACCGACAAGTTCGGCCGGGTGAGTGCCGAGCAGGTGCGGAACGCCCTGACCGACAAGACCATCTGCGTCAGCATCATGGCGGCGAACAACGAGATCGGCACCATCCAGCCGGTCGCCGAGATCGGCAAGGTGTGCAAGGAGAAGGGCGTCCTGTTCCACTCCGACGCGGTGCAGGCGGTGGGCAAGGTGCCGGTGGACGTGCAGGCGATGGGCATCGACCTTCTCAGCCTGAGCGGGCACAAGATTTACGGGCCGAAGGGCATCGGGGCGCTGTACGTGCGGAAGAAAGACCCGCGGGTGCGGCTGGAGCCGATGATCGACGGCGGCGGGCACGAGCGGGGGATGCGGTCGGGCACGCTGCCGGTGCCACTGATCGTGGGCCTCGGCATGGCGTGCGAGCTGGCCCGCACCGAGATGGCCGACGAGATCGCCCGCACCTTCCAGCTCCGCGAGCGGTTGCGGAAGAGCATCCAGGACCGGCTGCCCGAGACGTACCTGAACGGCCACCCGACCGAGCGGCTGCCCGGCAACCTGAACCTCAGCTTCGCCTACGTGGAGGGCGAGGGGCTGATGATGGGCATGAAAGATGTGGCGGTGAGCAGTGGGTCGGCCTGCACGAGCGCCAGCCTGGAGCCGAGCTACGTGCTGCGGGCGCTGGGCGTCGGCGACGAACTCGCCCACAGCAGCATCCGCTTCGGCATCGGCCGGTTCACCACCCAGGAGGAGGTGGACTTCGTCGCCGACCTGGTGGTGCGGGAGGTCTCCCGCCTGCGGGAGATGTCCCCCCTGTACGAGATGGCCCAGCAGGGGATCGACCTGAAGTCCTTTCCAGCACATTGGGATCCTAAGCTTAGAATTCCACGTGGACAAGTTGTC
>JADMIO010957483.1_pt1 | contig 21225 bp, 18 predicted proteins | sample 8958161 | NCBI WGS metagenome assembly JADMIO01 (sample SAMN16585339, study PRJNA669376) | soil metagenome | isolation source: Crop rotation soil | place: USA: Cullars Rotation, Alabama | collected 2011
CCGCGACTTCAAGTCACGTGAATTCCAAGCTTCGGATCCCACTGTGCTGGAAAGGAGAGTTACGTTCACCCGTTGACTGTGCTTTCAACTTTGCCGACAGCGCTGGTCGGTGGATTGTTGACATTGCTCGTCTTTGGACAGGAAGCGTCGCTTTACGCGTTTGTCGGCATGTTCATGTTGATGGGCATCGTGAAGAAGAACGGCATCATGATTGTCGACTTTGCGCGCCATCGCGTCGAAGCGGGTGAGCCGGCGGACAAGGCGATTCACGACGCGAGCATGGATCGGTTCCGGCCGATTCTGATGACGACGCTGGCTGCAGTGTTTGGCGCTATACCGATCGCGCTCGGTTATGGCGCGGATGGCTCTTCGCGGCGGCCGCTCGGGTTGGTAGTGGTGGGCGGACTCGTGGTTTCGCAGTTCATTACGCTATACATCACGCCCGTGATTTATCTTTATCTCGAGCAGTTCCAGGAGAGAGTTCTCGATCGCACCTCATTCTTCCGGTCAAGAAGATCTCAAAAGCAGCCAGCAGTCGTTGAGTCGTAAACATTTTAACCACAGATTACACGGATAGAAATCCGATTTTTTATCCGTGTCATCCGTGGTTAAATGTCCTCATGTCAAATGAACCTGAACCGAATGCTACAAGCACTGCAACACTCATAGTTGGCCCACAGGACCTCGCGAGCTCTATTGCAAGCGTGACCGGCGATTCGTTTCCACCCGTATTTGCCACTGCTCGGATGATCGCGCTGATGGAGGTCGCTGCGTCGCGCGTGCTCGTGCCGTTGCTTGGCCCAGGAGAGTTGTCAGTCGGCGTCACTGTCGATATAAATCACACCGCACCGACACCGCTCGGCGCGGAAGTCACGGCGACCGCACGTTACCACAGCCGTGAAGGCAAGCTCTTTTTGTTTGAAGTTAGTTGCGCTGATAAAGGCGGTGAAGTTGGTCGAGGATGGCACAAGCGGGCGATTATTTCGAGTGAACGGCTACAAAGCGGCGCTGCAAGACGTGCTGGTTGAGGTGTGCCATGGCAATTGTCAGACGACGAACGGACGGGGACGTATTCGAGCGTGAATTTGGAATCGAGAGCCTGAAGAGCGAGCGGCTGCGCGTCACGATCCTGATCGGCGCGATCGCCAGCTCAGTCGCACTCCTCCTGTTGATGACGCTGCTCTTCTTCGATCAATTTGACGCTACCTTTCGCGGCAACGCGAGGAGCTTTTTGTTTGCCGCCGCCGTGCTCTTCACCGTAAACGTCAGCTACTTGCTGGCCGAACGGATCATTCTCGGGCGTTTGATCAAAAAGCAGATGAAGCCGATTCCCGCGCTGAAGTATTTGAGCGCGTTTGTCGAGACGAGCATTCCTACCGCGGGACTCATTATCGGTTCATACTTTCTTGGTCCAATCTACACATTCTTCACACCGGCCGCATTTATCTACCCGTTGTTTATCTCGTTGTCGGCGCTGCGTCTGAATGTAAGACTATGCATTTTCACGGGTGCGGTGGCGGGATTGGAATATACGCTACTGGCCTTTTATTTCGTGCGACAAGCTGCGGGCGCGCCGGTCGATCCGGTTCTTGTTGCACTCCCACAGCACGTGTTCAAGGGATTTCTTCTGTTCCTGATGGGCGTCGTCACTGGGTTTGTCACGATCCAGATTCGCAAACGCATTCTCAATGCTTTTTCTGTGGTCCAGGAGCGCAACCGGATCTCGCGGACGTTTGGTGAGTATGTTTCGCCGGAAGTGATGAGCAAGCTGCTCGACCTGAAGCCGGATCTCAGGAGTGAGAGCAAGAATGTTTGTGTGATGTTTCTCGACATTCGAAACTTCACGGGATTTGCGGAGAAGAGAAGTCCTGAGGAAGTCGTGCAATATCTCGAGTCGTTGTTTGAGTTCATGATCGAGATCGTGAACCGTCACCACGGGATCATTAACAAGTTTCTGGGTGATGGTTTTATGGCTGTGTTTGGCGCGCCGCTCTCGGATGGTAGAGATTGTGCGAACGCGCTGGATGCGGCGCAGGAGATTCTCACGCGTGTGCGTGATGAGGTTGAGGCGGGGACGATCCTGCCGACGACCGTGGGCATTGGGCTGCATGCCGGTGAAGCCGTGACCGGGAGTATTGGATCGGCGTTGAGACGCGAGTACACGGTGATCGGAGACGTCGTGAATCTCGCGGCGCGGATTGAGAAGTTGAATAAGCGGTTTGATTCGCAGTTGTTGATATCGGAGATTGTTTGGCAAGCGGTTAGTGATGATTCCGGGAAAGCCGTGCCGATGGGTGAGGTTGAAGTTCGCGGAAGAGAGCAGGCGATTCAGATTTACCAGGTGGCGTAGATGCGAGATCAGTTTTAGACAGGATTTGCAGGATTGACAGGAATGTATCTTGGCAATCCTGCAAATCCTGTAATCCTGTTAAAGGCTACTTTCCATCTCTCGCAGCTTCGATTCTAACCGGCGCGTAATCTCTCCTGCCGTTTCTTCAGAAAACGTTATCGGGTCGCCGAAAGTAATCGACACTGTTCCCGGTTTGACGAACCGCTGCTTTCGTTTTTTCACCTCGAATAATCCATGCAGCATTATCGGCACGATCGGCAGATTCAACTCGGAAGCGAGTAATCCTATACCTGCCTTGAACGGTTGAATCCGCCCATCCTTCGTTTCCGTTCCTTCCGGGAAAATCAAAATACTGAAGCCATGATCGACTGCTTCACCTGCGTACTCGAAGCTCTGCCTGAATCCGCTCTGCCGCGGTAACGAAAACACATTGAACAGCGCCGCGCCGAGCGCGTATTGGACTTTCGCGTTCATCCGCCACTCGCGCAGGATTTCACCCGCCATCGCGATCGCTATTCGATAACGCCACGCCCAGGGCAACGCGGATAGAATCAACGCGGCGTCAACGTCAGTCACGTGATTCGAGATGAACAGCACGGGCGGCTTCACTTTCGCGAACCGTTCGATACCCACCGTTCGCACGCGACACATGATCAGTGTCAGCGGCAGGAAGAACACGTGATAGATAACGAAGCGGATCGACGGGAAAGGGAAACGCATGGTCCAGCGCGGGTATGGATAAGCGACAGCTTCGGATTTCCCCCGACTGACGATGCGCTCGATGTCGGCGATCGTTGTTGCTTCAGTGATTGCAGCTTCGTCCAGCTCGATCTGGTACTGGTCTTCGAGCGCGCTCAACAACTCGACTCTTCCGAGTGAATCGAGTTTTAGATCGTCTGCAAGGTTAGCATTTGGATTTAGCGCGGCGGGCTCGACGCGTGCGATACGACTGATGACCGGAAGACTCAAGGGGGCGAGATCCTTGCCAGTTGCTGCGGATGTAGACGGTTGCAGCATTGTCCTCACCGTGTGTGAAATCTGTCCCTTGATCACCTTGCGGGTGCCCGGCGTGCGCGGGAAGTCGCTATTCGGCCAGGCAATCCAGTGACGAATCCGTTGGAACTCCGCAAGTGTTTCGTTCGCATGTCGCACTGCTGCATTCAGATCTGCTTCTTCGTGAGGAATCAAAACTGCCAGCGCTTCAGTGCCCCCCTCGAATGGAATCACCGCGCTCGCTTTTATCTCCGGTTGACGATCGAGTGTAGCTTCGAGATCGGTTGGATAGATCTTCAGGCCTGCAGCAGTAACGATCGTCTCTTTGCTTCGACCTCGAAAATATATGTTGCCACCCGGACCAAACTCACCGATGTCGCCCGTGTGAATCCAGCCTTCATCATCAGTTAATGATTGCCCATTGCTCCAGTAACCCGCGGAGACGTTTTCACCGCGAACGAGGATCTCGCCGTCGTCGCTCAGCTTAACTTCCTGCCCTGCGACGGGTTTCCCAATCGATCCGTGGCGCATGCGAAACGGATGCGAAAGACTCGTGAGCGATGCAGTCTCAGTCATCCCGTACCCTTGAATCACTGCATAGCCGAGCCGGCGCCAGAAGGTTTCTGTTTCGCTTTCGAGAGTCGCGCCGCCGGTGATAAACGCCCAGAAGCGCCAGCCAAACTGCCGGTGGATCTTTCGAAACGCCCACCAGTTTCTTAAGAAGTGGCGTCCTCGGGCCGCGCGGATCTGATCGTCTGTGAGATCGGCTTTTACTTTCTCGCGCAGCGTTTCGAGCACACGCGGCACCGTGACGACGACGTTGATGCGTCGCTTCTTTACGGTGCTGATGATCTGCGAGGGTTTGTATGATTCGCTGAAATAGACTTCAGCGCCGAGTAGCTGCGGTATGAAGATACCCATCAACTGTCCAAACACATGGCTCAGCGGCAGCAGGCACAGAAAACGCAGCGGGTGCACGAACTTCTCCCAGCGCCGGTAGCGGTTGAATTCTTTCTCGATGGGCGCGATGTTCGCGAGGAGATTTCGATGTGTCAGACAGACGCCTTTCGGTTCGGCAGTGGTGCCGGAAGTGAAGACGATTTGGACCAGATCGTCGGGCTTCGCATTTGTAAGGTATGGTTGGTCTGAATGTCGTGCAAGGTTGGTGAATGCGAGGCGAGGGATGTTGAGTTGTGGTTGCGGGTCGTCCGAGAGTAGTAACTTTGCGGAGATTTGTTGCTGCACGCACGCGACAAAGTCAGGCGCCGATTTTAGATCCAAAGGGACCACGACCACGCCGCGCAACAAGCAGCCGTAAAAACACGCGATCCACTCCGCACGGCTCTCGCCCCAGAAGAGCACGCGGTCACCCGCACCAATGCCTCGCTCTTCGAGCTCACGCGCGAACTGAAACGCAGTTGAAGCTAGCCGCGCGTAGGACCAACGTGAAAGCCGCACTCCCGACTCGTGCGCCACAGCCGTCTGCTCGCCGTGCGCGCGGCAGTCCTCTAAAAAACTGGTTAAAGTTTCACGCATCAACGCAATTCGTGACAAAACTCCCGCTCCATGATCAGACCATTTACGCTCTCCTGTTGATTCTAGCGCTCGCTACGAACGTATTCACTTCCGGTCATACAGTTCACTCGACCGCCACAATCGCTATGCGCAAAAGACCGCTGCATTCGACGTCAGAAAGTATGGCAAAGCCGTACCTGATCAAAGGATTGAGCGCCTGGGAGGGAAAAAGACTTTTAGCCACGAAAGGCACAAAAAGCACAAAAGAAAAATTTCTCTTATGTGACTTTTGTGCCTTTTTGTGGCTAATCCTGCTTGTGCCTTTTGTGGCTACTGGCCGATTGGTGGATCGGTCGCGGTGGCTTGCTGGTTCGGATTGACGTGAATCGTATTCGTGTCTGAATCCACGTAATAGAAGTTCTTTCCAGTCGCTGAAACCCCGGTTGGCACCTGCGGGTCGGCGGTGATCGTGTATCCCGCCTGCGACGAGGTCGACTTCGGAATAACCTTCATCGTGTAAACGTACCCATCGACCACGGGCGTGGTGCCGTCGAAGCGGCTGTCGAGCAGGTTTTCCTTACGCATCTCCTCAAAAGTGCCAAACGAGCTGCGCTGGTGAGCGTTGTAATAAAGCATCTGTTGCTCGGCTATCGAGCGCAGCGTCTTCACCGCCGCGGCCTCGTTTGCCGCTTTGATAGCCGAACGATATCCCGCGATTCCGACCCCGATGAGGATGCCGATAATAGCGATAACGATCATCAATTCGATCAGCGAAAAGCCGCGCTGGTTCTTCTTGGTGTTATTCAGGGGTTCCATAAGTTCTCCTCGGGCGATTACACGAAGCTTTTAAATTTCCGTTCCGAATTCTGCTTACGCTTGCCCGTCCTTCGTACGCGGCTTAGTCTACTACAGGAGCCCGTGAAGGTCACATGGCCAACTTTTCCGTGCCACACGTGCTCTTAGCATGTAGAATCAGGACAGTTCATGCGGAACCTCGAGCCAATCAGCAGCGAACAGATAGCCAGCGCCAACGCGGTCGAGCAGATCGAACGGCTCCAGCAGGCTGTCGAAACAGTCATTAAAGGCAAGCCTGAGGCGATTCGACTCGCTATTGTTACGCTCATCGCCGGTGGTCACCTGCTTGTCGAGGACGTGCCGGGGGTGGGCAAAACGACACTGGCCCACGCACTCGCCCGCGCGCTCGACTGCAATTTTCAGCGTATCCAGTTTACTTCCGACCTGCTGCCGTCTGACGTGATCGGCCTTTCCGTCTATAACCAGCACAGTGGCATTTTTGAATGGAAACCCGGTCCGGTTTTCGCGAATGTCGTGCTGGCCGACGAGATCAATCGCACCACTCCGAAGACGCAATCGGCGTTACTGGAGGCGATGGCCGAGCGGCACGTGACCGTGGAAGGTATGACGCACGATCTGCCCGCGCCATTCATCGTGCTCGCAACTCAGAACCCAATCGAGCATCACGGAACGTACCCGCTGCCGGAGTCGCAGCTCGATCGCTTCATGCTGCGTTTGCGCATAGGCTATCCGGCGCCGGCTGACGAACAAAAGATCCTGCGCGATCGTGAGTATACGGATCCGTTAGACGATCTCGGGCCCGTGATGACCGCGCGTGAAGTCGTCGAGTTGCAACAGACTGTTGCGAGTGTCGCCGTTGACGACGTGCTCGTTCAATACCTGATGCGGATCGTTGCGGCGACGCGTACTTCGGAAATGCTCGATCTCGGCGTCAGTCCGCGCGGAACACTGGCGCTGTTTCGCGCTGCGCAGGCTCTCGCACTCACCGAAGACCGCACTTACTGCATTCCCGACGATATCAAGCGACTCGTCGTGCCCGTGTTTGCACACCGCATCGTGGTCAGCTCGCGATTCTCATCATCGCTGCGACGCAGTGAAGAAGCCGAAGCCGTCCTTAACGAAATCCTGAAAACTGTCAGTGTCCCGCTGTGAAGTCCACAGTAAAGATCGATCGCGCGGCTCCTCAGAAAGCGTCATGGCTACGCGTGATTCTCGGCACGCTGCTGGTGATCGCGGGACTGACGTCTGCGCTCGTGACGGTGCTGGCGCGGAGCAATGGGGACAATAGTCTGGCAGGTGCGGCTGCGATCTTGTCGCTCGTGATCGCGTTGCTGTTGACGATCTTTATCGTTCCCCCTCTCGCGCGTTCGGCGCGAGTTGAAGTCGCAAACATCGATTTTCCGTTCGAGCCGACGAGTGGTGGCGGTGTGTTTCTGGTGATCATTATCGTCGTTGGGTTTGCGGCGTGGAACACGGGAAACAATCTGCTGTTTCTCGTGTTTTCATTGCTGTGTTCGACGCTCTTTGTCGGTTGGATACACGCGGGCACTTCGTTGCGCGACCTGACTGTCTCCGCGCGTTTCCCGGATCACATCTTTGCAGCGGAAGCCGCGCCGGTGATCGTGACTTTGCGGAACACGAAGCGTTTGCTGCCGTCGTTTTCGATTCTGGTCGAGGCGCGTGGTCCGGTTAACGAAGTGGATCTGAAACGGCGCCGGCGTCATTTGAAACGGCTGCTGGCGTATTTCAGTTACGTCCCGCATCGTGCGGCTGCGGAACAGCGAGTGGAACAACTGTTTCCGACGCGCGGGCACGTGCTGATCGATGGGTTTGAGCTTTCGACTCGTTTTCCGTTTGGGTTTTTTCGACGACGACGCCGTTTGCGCGCCCGGAACGTAGACATCATTGTGTATCCGAAGCCGGAAGTGATCAGCGACAAGTTACACTTGTTGCCGATGTATGCGGGGCGAATGCCGGCGATGCGTCGCGGCGCAGGGCACGATCTGTTCTCAATGCGCGACTACCAGCCGCAGGACGACTTGCGACACATCGACTGGAAAGCCACAGCGCGATCGAGACGATTGACGGTGCGCGAGTTTACTTCGGAAGATGAGCGACGCATCACGATCGTGTTGGATACGCAGCTGTCGCATGGCGCGGGTAATGATCTTCCGGAGCGGTTTGAGCGTGGTGTGGTCCAGGCAGCGTCGCTGATCAAGCACTTCATTGACGAGCGTGCGGAAGTCAGGCTCGTGTTAGGTGACGATGTTGGGCCATTTGGTTCGGGAACTGAGCAACTTTATCGCTGTTTGCGTCGACTTGCCCTGGTGGTTCCGTCGGATAGCGCAGGACCGGGGCTTGCTAATGTTAGTTGGAACGCTGTTGAGCACGATTACGCGATTCTGTTGACTGCCGCGACGCCGGGCTCGATACCTGCAAACATCTGGCGCACGAGCCACGTGATCTACTTGTAAGCACAGAGCCGAGCGCGGTAGCGCCGGGTCGAGATTAGTTCAAGGCGTCCTGTGTTACGTTTGACCCGGCGCTACCGCGCTCGGTTCTGTGCGTGTTTACCGTGCCTAAATCTCTAAGACTGATCGGGTTATGTTTCATCCTCTCCGGCGCTACGGGACTGATCTACGAAGTCCTCTGGGCGCGGATGCTCGGGCTCGTCATCGGCGCAACGACGCTTGCAGTCAGCACCGTGCTCGCAGCGTTTATGGGCGGCCTCGCACTCGGCAGCGCGTTGGCAAGTAGGTTAGCCCCGAGGATCAAAAAGCCGCTGAGCACGTACGGCGTGATGGAGATCGGCATCGCCGTCTACGCGCTGCTCGTACCGTTGCTGTTTCGCTGGATCGATCACCTGTACGCGCTAATCTGGCAGCAGCTTCACCCCGGATATTTCACGTTCAGTGTTTGGCGCTTCCTGCTTTCCGGGCTCGTGTTGCTTGTGCCCACAACATTGATGGGCGCCACACTCCCCGTGCTCGCGGCAGCTTTCGCGCGTTCGTCAGATTCGAACTCCGTCACAAAGCTTTACGCATGCAATCTCGCGGGCGCGATCCTCGGAACACTCGCCGCGGGGTTTGTGTTGCTGCCCGCACTCGGCGTTCGCATGACAATCGCCGTTGCGGCTTTGCTGAACGTCATCGTCGGCGTGATCGCGATTCTTTTACAACGCCAGACCCGCATTGAACCTCCTGTCAATCTTGAACAAAATCTTGTCAATCCTGTCAACAACTTCTGGTACTTCGCCGCGTTCGCATCGGGCTTTGTAACCATCAGCTCACAAGTCTCATGGACGCGCACGCTCACCATGATCATCGGTTCGAGCACGTACGCGTTCAGCATCGTCGTCGCACTGTTCCTGATCGGCCTCGCAATCGGCGCCTGGCTTGTTACACGAAAAGATCGCTCGCAACGATTGCGCCCTGCAATCCTGAAAGTCGAAGCCATTACTGCCCTCAGCCTGTTGCTCAGTCTGTATGTGCTGAACAAGATTCCTGCGCTCCTGATCAATCTGGGTTTGCGCATGCACATTTCATCATGGATCGGATTGCTCGCGCTTCAGATCTTTTCAGCAACATTGCTGATACTCGTGCCGGCAGTGTTGATGGGCATGGTGATGCCGCTCGTGCTGGTTTGGGCCAGCAGCGATCGGGAGAGGGCAGTGGCGCAGGTTGGGCGCAGTTATGCAGTGAATACGATCGGCGCGATTGCGGGAGCGTTCATCACCGGCTTCATCCTGATCCCCAAAACCAGCATGCGATTCACGTTGTTGTTCGCCGCGATCTGTTGTCTCGTCGTCGCCGCGGTTGCTTATCAGCCTACGGGACGCGATCCGGCGTTGAAGCGCAGCCTCGCCATCGGGTTGATTCCAGTTTTCGTTATCGTACTTTTCATCATCGCGCCGCCGATGAACCTCGCTGATCTCTCGATCGGTGCCTACGACAGTCTCGTACGAGTGTTGGCCCAAACCCGCGAAGGCGTGAAAGAAGCTGAGACTGGGCCAAACGTACACGAGCTGCTGATGTACGAAGAAGGACCGACGGCGACGGTTTCCGTTCGTCGCGATCAGAACACAGTCTCGATGGCGATCAATGGTCGCACGAACGCGTCTGACAGTAACTACGACATGCCGACGCAGGTGATGCTGGGGCAGCTTCCGGTGCTGGTCGCGCCGAAGATCGACCATGGATTGATCATTGGTTATGCGACTGGCGTGACGGTCGGGGCGATGTTGCAGAGTGCCGTGCAGTCAGTGACGTGTGTTGAGCTCGAGCCCGGGACGGTGGCGGGATCGCAGTTTTTCAATCACGTGAACAATCGGCCGCTCGACGATCCGCGAGTAACTCTGATCATCGACGATGCGCGGACGTTCCTGCGCGTGACGCCGAATCGTTATGACATGATCGTGAGTGAGCCGAGCCATCCGTGGGTGCCGGGCGTGGCGAATTTGTTTACGCAGGAATTTTTTGAGCTCGGTCGCGCAAGGCTGAGTTACGATGGAATCTGGGTGCAGTGGGTGCAGATCTATCAATTATCTACCGAGAGTTTGCGCTCCGTACTAGCGACGTATCAGAAGGTGTTTCCGCACGTGCTTGTGTTTCGTGTGGGTGGTCTAAGCAACGGCAAGGATCTATTGCTGATCGGCAGCAACCGGCCATTGAATTTGGATCACCTGTCTGAGCGCTTCCGTGATCCGCGCATGGCGGCTGAGCTTGCGCGTGTTGATTTGAAATCGGAAGCTGATATTCGAGGGTGGTACGTTTGCGATGAATCGAAGCTTGGTCCAGCAGTCGCGGGTGCGAAGATTAATACCGACGACAACATGCACATCGAGATGACCGTGCCGCGTGAAGCTTTTCGACCGTTAATGCAATCCAACGCCGACTGGATTCACGCACTCGCCCGCTGATGCTTCACCACTTCGCACACAATCCGGTATACCCGCACCACGATACGCATTTCCCGACAATGTCAGTCCCGGCAACCCGCTAGTAATTCTCTCAATCTCTGCGACGCGCTCAAGATGCCCCACCTCGTACTGCGGCATCGATCGTTCCCACTTCGCGACCTCAACAAAAAGCGGCCCTTCACTAATCCCCAACAACTCCCGCAAATCAGCCTCAACTCTCCTCGCCATCTCCGCCTCATCGAGCGCGAAGATCTCCGGCTGCAACGCGCCACCCGCAAACGCCCTCAACAGAACCTGGCCATCCGGCGCGCGCCCGGAAAACTTCACGCTACTAAACGTACAGGCAATCAACGATCTCTTTTCAACAAACGGCACTACAAACCCAAATCCATTCAACGGATGTGCGATGGCCGCGCGCCTGTAACCAAAATTGATGGTCGCTGTCGACGCATATTTAATCTTACTGAGCTTCTGCGCAAGCTGGTCATGCGTGTCTTTTAAGAGCGACGCTGCAACATACGCAGGCACAGCCAAACACACGGCATCCGCCTCGATCTGCTCGTCTTTATCCGTGGTAATCGTCCACCCATCATCGAAGGTGAGTCTTTGCGCTCTCGTCTTCACGCGAAGATCCGCGTTTATCCGTGTTAACGGCTCGACCAACGTCTGCATGCCCCGTTCGAACGACAGGAATAAACTGTAGCGCGCGCCGCTCGTCCCCGTTTTCTGCGCCCGGCCTAGCCGCAACATTCCGAGTATCAAACTGCGATGCTTTTGCTCCATGTCCAGGAAGCGCGGCAGCGTGGCGCGCAGGCTCAGCGTTTCCGGATCGGCAGTGTAAATGCCGCCGACCATCGGTTGGGCCATGCGCGTGAGCGCCTCTTCACCAAGCCTGCGTCGCACAAAACTCGCGAGGCTCTCGTCAGTCGAACCATTGGTGCTCTTGCGCGGCAGCAACAGGTCGGCAGCCATACGTGCTTTTCCAGCAAGACTGAAGATATCGCTCGTGATAAACGGCCACATACGCGACGGCGCCATCAACTGAAACCCTTCGGGCACAGCCCGCAGTCGTCCATCTCGAACGATAAAACTGCGCCGGTATTCTTCGTTTGTCTGGATCAGTTGCGACTCGATCCCTAATCGTTTGGCGAGTGCAATTGCGTGAGGCTTTTCGGAGATAAAAGAATCCGGACCACGTTCGATGAGGAATCCATCGCGAAATTCGGTTTGGATAGTTCCGCCGAGCCTGGCTGAACCTTCAAGAACAATAACTTCTGCCGCGGGATTTAGTTCTTTAACATGATGGGCGGCTGCGAGACCTGAAATACCACCACCGATAATGACAATCCTGTTCATCCTGCAAATCTTGTAATCCTGTCTAACTAATCCGACAACAAGCGGGCGCGCAAAGATTAGGTGGTACCTCCCCATTCACGCGTTCCATCACCAACTCCCTAATCATCCTTACAAACGACGGATGCGTTCCCGCCGTCTGCGCGCGCACCATCCTCATCCCAATCTCATCCGCCACTCTTCGCGCCTCGACGTCGAGATCGTAAACAACTTCCATATGATCCGAAACAAACCCAATCGGCGCCACCACGACATCCGTCACACCCTCATCACGCAACATCCTCAGATGCTCACAAACATCCGGCCCAAGCCACGGCTGCATCGGCGATCCACTGCGACTCTGATACACCAGATGCCACTTCTCAATCGGAAGCTCACGCGCAATCAACGCACTCGTATGCCCGAGCTGTGACGCGTAATCACAGTTCATCGCCATCGACTCCGGAATGCTATGGGCAGTAAACACAAGATACGTCGGCTCTCCTAGTCGATTCAACGCCATCCGAATCTGCTCGACATTCGCTTCAATAAATAGCGGGTGCTTATAGAACACGCGTAACTTCTCGACGCGCGGGGCATCTGGTCCAACCGCCGCCTGGGCATCGCTGATGTTCTGAAGATACTGCCGGCAACTCGAATACGAGCTGTAAGCGGATGTCACAAACGCCAGCGCATTCTTGATTCCATCATCCGCCATTTGGCGCAGCGTGTCAGGCAACAGCGGGCGCCAGTTACGATTACCCCAGTAGATCGGCAACCGCAGTCCTTCCCGCTCAAACTCCTCCTTAAGCGCCGCGATCAAATTTCGATTCTGTTGATTGATCGGACTGACACCACCAAACATCTCGTAATGATGCGCGACCTGCAGCATCCGCTCGCGCGGCACGTTCCTTCCGCGCAAAACATTCTCGAGGAACGGAATCACATCATCCATCCCCTCCGGTCCACCAAACGACACTAACAGCAACGCATCAAAATCCATCATGTACCATCTCAACCAAAGCAATCACGTTCTCAACCGGCGTCTCCGGCAGAATCCCATGTCCTAAATTGAAAATATGCCCAGCCCTTCCTCCCGCCTGCTCCAAAATCTTCCTGGCTTGTGTGCGCAGCACATCCTGCTTCGCAAACAACACCACCGGATCGAGATTCCCCATCACAGCGACATCGTGACTCACGCGCCGCCAGCCTTCATCCAGTCGTACACGCCAATCCAATCCGATCACATCCCCACCAGCCTCGCGCATCAACTCCAATAGCGTCGCCGTCCCCGTCCCAAAGTGAATAACCGGAACACCCGGGGTGACGTTCTCGATCACGCTCTTCGTGTGCGGCAACACATACTCGCGATAGTCATCAGGACTCAAACAACCCACCCACGAATCAAACAACTGCACCGCCTGTGCACCCGCCTCTATCTGCGCATTTAAGTATTTAACCAGCGCTCTTGAAACCAGCGCCATCATCTCGTGCCACGCACCCGGATCGTCATACATCAACCGCTTCGTGTGTACATAATTCTTCGACCCGCCACCCTCAGTCATGTAAGACGCGAGCGTGAACGGCGCTCCACAAAAACCAATCAACGGTATATTCGGCTTGAGCGCACTTCGCGTCTCCCTGATCGCCTCATAAACAAAATGAAGCTCGCCCGGATCCTGAAGCTCCCTGAGCCGATCGACATCCGACGGCCTCCGAACCGGATTATGAATCACCGGCCCTTCACCCTTCGCAAACTCCAACTCAATCCCGAGCGGCTCGAGTATCAACAAAATATCGGCAAAGATAATCGCCGCATCTACATTGAGACGTTCCACTGCGGTCACGGTGACTTCCGCCGCGAGGGCCGGATTCTTACACAGCTCAAGAAACGTCGTCCTCTCCCTCACCTCCCGATACTCGCGCATATACCTTCCCGCCTGCCTCATCAACCAGACGGGCGTATAAGGCGTCGGCTCCCGCCGGCACGCTCGCATGAACGGACTGTCGTGTAATGATTGAGTCAAAGGAAGTTGATTATATATTTTGTTTTGCAGGGAAACACAATTGCCCCTTCTTTAGCCGCGGATTTTCGCGGATAACGCGGATTAGATCTGCGCCCATCCGCGTTCATCCGCGGCTAAAACGATCTGAGTTAGGACGTGACAGTTCCAGATAGCAACTCGCCTTTAACGACTGCGATCTGAGCGTCCACCATTCCGAAGACGTTCAACTCACCGCAGCGCGTGAAGGCAAAGTGCTTCACCGTGTTTGCTAGTGCTTCGGGTTCGTTGGAGTTCTGCATTGTTCCCATAAGCACGAACAATGCGGCCGCTGATTCATTACTAGCCCCACAGATTAACTCTGCCAGCGCCTCAATCTTTTCCCTTGAATCATCTTCGCTGGTTTCCTCCTCGCAGCGCACGAGTTCAGCAAGCCACGGATCGTTTGTCTCCAAAGCGTGACGGATCGTCGCACGACTCTGATCGTCGAGCGACTCATCGTTTAAGACAGCCTGCGTTCTCTGTTTAAGAGCGTTCATGATTGTTGCGGTTCGGGTTGTTCGGTTTACGTGAGATGTTGCTTGACGCGCTGTTGCGCTAACATGAGTGGCCATGGTCTTCATCCTTTCTAGTGAAGGTTGAGGATCTAGGGTCGATTTTGTGATGGCGTCACAAGTCGGCCCGCTTCTTTGTGTGGAGGGGTTTGAGGACCATAGCACAAAAATCTTCGGTTGTGTTGCTAAAAAGCAGCCCCAGCCACCGGCTACGTTATGTGATATTCATAGCACCGTAAACAACTGGAGGGGTATAATACCGCCCGAACAACGGGTGACGTAGCATGATGGAAATAACAATGAAGGTGGATGAAGGTGTTTTTTCCGCGCTTCGGCGTTCTCCGAACGAATTCGCTAACGAAGTGCGTCTCGCGGCGGCAATCCACTGGTACAAACGTGGCGAGATCTCACAGGAAAAGGCAGCACAAGTTGCCGGACTGGACCGTACCGATTTTCTCCTCACACTAGCGCGTGAAGGCGAAGATGCCTTCGTCGTCGACTTCACTGATCTTGAGAGAGAACTCCAAGGTGGCTGACCCTGCTGTTGTTAACGCCTCTCCTCTCATTTTCCTCTTAGCTCTCACCGCATTCTTTGTTGTTGATTCTAGGATGCGACAATCCCAACCAATTCAAAATGCGATTCCTAAGGTCGAGTCGAAAATCCGATTGAACATTACACCATGAGTGATGACGCACACGTTCAACTGTCTAATTCAGTTATAAGTCTTTGATGGACTTGCAAAGTCCGTCACTAAGTTAATAGAGAAGTTATCCGATGGTATTGGTGTATTGTACCGACCTCATCAGATTAAGAATCTTGCTGAAGCAGAGGTAGAAGCTGCAAAAATCAAAGTCAGAGGCACCCAGGCGACAGAAGGTTTTCTTGAATATTGTGTTGAGCACTGGCAAAGGCAAGGCTGTCGTCCGGCTTCACCATTCCCGCACTAACTTAGTCTTTCGAAATTCGTCTGAGATGCGGACGCAAGACGGTGAGTTAGTCAGTAACCACGCATAACACAGATTAACAGACCAATCAGCGCAGATCCGTAATCCTATCAGTCTAATCCGCGGCCACTGTTAACGCTCGAACATTTACGAACGTCTCCACGTTAACCGCAACGAATCTCCCCGTTCGGTCACTAACAAAGGTCACCGCTCAGAAACTTGGTGCTAAACCGGGTTCAGCATTAGAATACCCGCCAAATGCCGCCTTTGCCGGCTCGGGGCACTTTCTTGCCACAAGCCTCCCGTTCGCGGTGTTTGCATCGTTGAGAGAGCGGTGATAGATGAACGGACAAGCTAGAGCTTTGATCGATTCCATGTCTAACGACATCGGAACTGAGGCGGTAGGTCCGCTCAGTTTCGACGAAGCGTTTACCCTCCATCACCGCGCCGTTTTTAGAACGGCAAGAGCTGTCGTTCGCGACTCAGCCCTGGCTGAGGACGTGACGCAGGAAGTGTTTCTACGACTTTATCGCAATCTCAACTCCACCCCGGGCGAGGAACTGCTCCGGGCGTGGCTGCTGCGCGTGACTCTTAACGTGGCGCGAAACACCTTGCGGGGACAAAGCCGCTCGATGGTTCGCGATAACGAGTATCACAAGAGCACCGCCGAAAACGGCTTCTTTGTCGAGGCTCCGGAAGAAGACTTCGAACGCCGCCAGGCAATCGAAGAAGCTCGCCGCGCCCTCGAAAAAATCAAAGAGCCGATGAGAAGTTGCCTGCTGCTCAAACAGCAGGGACTCTCATACCGCGAGATCGCCACCAGTTTGTCGCTCAAAGAGACAAACATCGGCAGCCTCGTGGCGCGCGGGCGCAAAGAGTTTGCGAGGGTTTACGGTAAGATCGGAGGCAAACGATGACACGGTGTTTGGACGAGGGCAAGCTGCAAAGCTATTTCGACGGTGAGCTTTCCATCGAGATGATGGAGAACGTCACGTCGCATCTTGCTTCATGTGTGACTTGTGCTGCGGCGGCGCGTGAATTGGAAGAGGAGTCGGCATTCGTGATGTCGGCGCTGGCCGCGGAATTCGAGGCGAGCGTGCCGACCGAGCGTCTGCGCGAACGTATCAACGAGGCGGTGCTGGGTGACCGTCTCGCCACCGCACAGTCAACAGCAAAAGCCAGCGGTCTGGCAGGATTCTTCTCCGGTCTACTCAGTTTCGGAACGCAGCGCACACTTGGTTACGCGAGCCTCGCGGTCGTGTTGGCGTTTGCGGGTATCGTTGGTGTCGTGAAGATGAGGACGGCCACTACGCCGCCGCAGGTCGATAAGACAACGGCTCAGGCCGGCAACATACAACAACCTGAAAACACCCCGATCGCGCAAACCTCTCCGCAACAAGTCTCGACCGAAACTCCAAAAGTCGAACTTCCGCAACGCGAAACAGCGAGGAATTTTGTTGCTGTTAGTTATAAGAAACCGGCGTCTGTAAACGTGTCGCCGAAGCCTGCTCAAGTGAAACTTATTCCGGGTGAGCGCTCTTACCTGCAAGCCATCGCGCGCTTGGATTCAACGATCAACTCGAACAAAAAGAGCATGAGACCTGCTCTGCAGGTTGAGTTTGAACGCAATCTCGCAGTGGTTGATCGCGCTATCGCAGCCACTCGTAGCGCGGCTAAGAGCAATCCCAATGATCCCGACGCGGCCGATTTCATGTTTGCTGCTTATCAAAGCAAAGTAGACCTCCTCAATACGATTGCCGACGCCCGTGTCGGCGGAGGTCGCGGACACTGAAAGGCCGGCCGAACGTGAGAAAAAAGTGGTTCGCAGTTTGGGCAGTAATCGGCCTCTTCGTCTCTCTGGCAGGTTCCACCGCCGCTAACGAGCTTTCAAATCCCCAACCAGGTGAAAAGATTGACCGCTCTATGACGGTTGATCCTGCCGCAATAGTCACGCTTTGTGTGGCTTCCGGGACGCTGAAGGTGCGTGGCTGGGACAAGGCCGAGATTCACGTCCGCTCGCTCGACGCCGCGCAGATTGAGTTCAAACGCATCGATAAAACTAAAGATCCGGCAAAGCCGGCAGGCCGCGTTGACGTGATGGTGCTGGACAGGTCTGCTGCTGCGAATCCAAGGCTCGACTGCCAGGCGCTCGCAAGCGTCGAAATGGACGTGCCGGCAGGCGCGACCGTGCAAGTGCAAACACGCGACGGCGACATCACGATCACTGGAGTTGCAGGAGCTTACGCGGGATCTCAAAACGGCGACATTATGATCGAGCGCGCCACGAAGCTGGTGGAAGCAGGCAGTGTCGGCGGCAGTATTTACCTGAAAGATTCGAGTGGTCGTGTGAATTTGAGCTCGGCTGGCGGTGTTGTCGAAGTCATCAATGTAAGTTCGTCGGATGACGAAGATACTTTTGAAGTCGGGACAGTGAGCGGCGATATTCAGTTGAGCCGGGTGAGTAATACGAAAGTCACGGCAAAGACCGTCAATGGAACGGTTACGATGACCGGGCCGCTGGCCAAAGCAGGCTATTACAGTTTTACGAACATGGCTGGCGACGTGGTTTTAGGGATGCCGCACGATGCGTCGTTTCGTTTGAATGCGAAGGTTTCGGAGAAGCACGACATCGTTTCGGATTTCGCGTTGAAATACTTGAGCGAGCCGCCACCGCCGCCACCCGCAAAGCCTCGAACCCCAGCGCCGGAGGCGAAGGGAAAAGCATCCGGACCGGTCGTCACGCCGATCGTCGTTGAAAAGCCCACCGTGGTTAGCACGCAGCATGTTTTGCGACGAGTGAACGCTATCTGTGGTTCCGGAGATGCGACTATTTCGATCGCTTCCTTCGGCGGCACCGTCCGCCTCAAAAAGATTTAGCCACGAAAAGGCACAAAAGCACATAAGACGGATTGGATGGTCATATGGCTTTGACCGGCAGACGTCTTTTTATGTGCTTTTTGCGCCTTTTCGTGGCTAAATCTTTTCTGCCACAACCTTTCGAGGGCCGGTGTCTTGACTATAGAGCAACGCAGAAGGGCCGGGGGCGGTTGGAACTAGTTACTTCAGAACTGACTGCTCTCGGCCTTAAAAAGTAAGGGGCAAGGGAATGAACAACACGGGACGACATGGCGAAAAATCAGGCTACCTCGTGATAATGCTTTTGGTGGTGGGCCTGACCGCATTCTCGCACTCCATGAAGGAGTTGACGGAAATCCAACAGTTGACGCTGGACGCGAGCCGGTTGGTCGCGCAATGGTCCGGCAACGTCACGCCCGCTGAAGTCCCGCAAGTCCCGCAAGTCGCTCAAACAGTGGTAAGAATCGAAAAGCACCAAAGTTGTCAAAGCAAGCAGTCGGCGCCTGCAGTCGCGCTTCCCTGGTTAACAGCGCCCGCGCCGGTAGCCCCAGTTCGTAAACAGATCAAAAACGAAAGCGCAAATCGACCTGCCATCCTCAGCGAGACTCAAATCGCGAAGCTCAAGAAGCTCCAGCGCGTTGACATCAATGCTGACGCCTTTGAAGTACGCGTACCGGCTGTTCAACTTCCCGACTCCGATGAGTCAGTCACCACCGAGTTCCCCGCGTTTACGTTTAAGACCAGGACCCGCAAGCCCGGTGCATCCAGAATTAACCCTCGCGATCGTGAAATTCTTTTGAAGACGCTGAACCGTAGTATTAATCTACGCATTGCCAGTTAATAACCTTTTAACAGGAAACGAAAAAGACGATGATTAGGAAAAGCCTCATTAGTGTAATTCTGCTGACTGTGGCCATGGCCATAAACGGTCAGGAACTGAGACCTGTGCCGTCTGTTCCAGCAACGGACTCGACAAACGCTGTCGCCGAACGAAGTGAAAAAGGCGAGACGGGCGACGAGTTGCGCGAAGAGTTTCACCAGACGTATCCGCTGTCGCCGACCGGCCGCATCAGTCTCGAAAACATCAACGGCGGCGTACAGATCAAAGTTTGGGACCAGGCGTCAGTACAAGTTGACGCAATCAAAAAAGCATATCGCCAAAATCGACTTAACGAAGCGAAGATCGAAGTCAACGCAACCCAGGAAAACATCAGAATCAAAACCGAGTATCCCTACGAGAACCAGACCTTCCGCAGTGGCGAGGGACGTTACGACAACCCGGCCACGGTCGAGTATTCGTTGACTGTGCCGCGCAAAGCTGTTCTTGAGTCGATCGAGATGGTGAACGGCTCAATCGATATCGACGGTGTTGAAGGCAGTGTCAAAGCGACTTCGATTAACGGTCGTGTAAATGCGCGTGGTCTCGTCAATGAAGTGCGCTTGTCGACGATCAATGGTCAACTGATCGCGACGTTCACTCAGCTTGACGAAACGAAGCCGATTCAACTGAATTCAGTCAATGGCGGTGTCACGCTGGTCATTCCATCCAACGCAAATGCTTCGATTCGCGCAGGCACGGTCCACGGCGGAATCAGCAACGACTTCGGGTTGAAGATCAAGCACGGTGAGTATGTGGGCCACAGCATGGACGGACAGATCGGAACCGGTGGTCCGCGAATCAAGCTCAACAACGTCAACGGCGGCATCAAGATCACGCATGCTGAAGACGGATTGCCGGTGAGCCCGGCCGTATCGCTCCAGGGCGACGCCGCCGTCCGCGAAGCTGAACGAGTAGTTGAGGACGATGTTAGTAACGCAGTCGCGGCCGCCGAGGCTGCACACGCGGCGCGAACGCGCATTGAAACGGCGCGCGTCGCTCGCGAGGCCCAGCGCGAAGCGCAGCGACAAGTCGATATCGCGCTGCGTGAGTCACAGCGTGAGCTGGAAGCTGCGCAGCGACAGATCGAACGCGAACGTGCTCGGGCGGAGCGCATCGAAGTTCGCACGAAAGTCGTCGCGCGTGGCAGCGGTGGTTACAACAGTGAGCGATTCACCGCTAAGGAAACGAAAACGTTCAGCGTTGGCAGTGCGCCACGAATTACGTTGAGCACATTCGACGGCCAGGTGACTGTTCGCGGTTGGGACAAGAATGAAGTGACGTACAATGCGACCAAAGGCGCCGCGGACGAGGAAACTCTCAAACAGATCTCGATCCAGTCGCAACAGCAAGGCGATGCCATCTCGATCAGCACCGTCAACACCGAGGACGTCAACGGCCGTGTGAACTTCGACGTCTACGTGCCGCGTCAATCGACATTGCACGTTTCGTCAGGTGACGGCGCGCTGAATCTAGATGGAGTCACCGGGCAAATCACTCTGCGCTCGGGCGACGGTCCGATCGAAGTCGCTAATGGTGGTGGACAGCTTCAGTTGAACACCGGCGACGGAATGATTCGCGTCATCAAGTTTGAAGGGCAGGTTGATGCGCGCACCGGCGACGGCTCGATAGCGCTCGACGGCAACTTCAACGCGCTTTCGGCGAGAACCGGCGACGGACAGATTTCGTTGACGGTGCCGGCCGGCTCGAGCTTCACGATTGAAACCAATTCCATGGAAGACCTTGCTAACGAGGGCTTCGTGGTCAACGAAGACATCACGCCCTCGCCACGCGTGAAGCGTTGGAAAATCGGTAACGGCGGCAAGGTATTTGTTCTCAGGACTGGCGACGGGAAGATCCTTCTGCGACCCCGCCAGTAAAGATTCTCTCTGCGCAGCCTCTGCGCTCTCTGCGCCTCTGCGGTAGTGCAAGTCGATCACCGCAGAGACGCAGAGGACGCAGAGGCTACGCAGAGTTTAATCAGTCTGCGCGCTCTGGAAGATTCTTTGGACCTGAGACGTCCAAGTGAGCGGGAATCTTTCAAGCACCACCAAGTCGGGTCAGTA
>JADMIO010854481.1_pt1 | contig 21220 bp, 17 predicted proteins | sample 8958161 | NCBI WGS metagenome assembly JADMIO01 (sample SAMN16585339, study PRJNA669376) | soil metagenome | isolation source: Crop rotation soil | place: USA: Cullars Rotation, Alabama | collected 2011
CTACTTTACGAATACGTTTACCAGGCCGGAGCAGGAGTTTGCCGAAGCCATCGCCGCGCTGGTGGGGAAGTTCATGGAGAGCAGGGGACGGAAAGCGCCGGCATGAATCCAGCTTGCCATTGCAGCGTCCCCAGGATCGCGCTATAACAGCAGCAAATGGCGCGGATATAAGTATTCAAGATGTCAAAGCACCAGGAATTACTTAAAGACTTTGGCTATTTTTCCAGCTCGGCGCGCACGGCGGACGCGCTGATGGCGCACATCGTCGAGCGCTTGCACGCCACCATGACGCGCTATAACTGGGTGGGCTTCTACCTGCTCGATAAGAGCGCGCACGCCCTGGTGCTGGGCCAGCACGTGGGCAGCTTCGATCCACTGGAGAGCGTCGCCCTGGACAAAGGGCTATGCGGCTCGGCCGCCACCACCGGGACCACCATTGTGGTCAACAACGTGGCCGAAGATCCGCGGTATCTTGCCGGCTCGGAGCTGGTGAAATCGGAGATCGTCGTTCCCATCTTCGTGCGCAAGCAGGTTTACGGGGAGATCGACATCAACAGCTATTTCGCCAATACCTTTACCGGGGAAGACCAGGCATTCGTGGAGGCCTGCGCCACGCTGGTGGGCAACTGGATCGAAAAACATCCCTAGAAATCGGGACATCGGGCCATCGGGCCATCGGATGATCCGATCTCCCGATCTCCCGATGATCCGATGCTGTATCATTTCCCGTTTATGAAACGGCTGACACTTCTCTTCACCATCTTTTTTTCAGTTGCGGCGTTTGCCCAAAAGCCGGGTTTCACCCTGGAGCAGGTGATGAGCTCGCCCTTTCCTCGCGAGCTGGCCGCCGCCTCCGCGGCGAACCGCATTGCCTGGGTCTTCAACAGCAAAGGCGAGCGCAACGTGTGGGTCGCCGATGCGCCGGAGTTTGCCGGCCGCCAGGTAACCCACTACCAGGGCGACGACGGCCAGGACATTTTTGCCGTGAAGCTCACGCCGGACGGCAAGACCGTCTTCTATGCGCGAGGCTCGGAGATCAGCGGCGAAGGGCACATCGCCAATCCGGCAAGCGAGACCAAAGAGCCCAGGCAGCAGGTTTGGGCGGCCGACGTGGAGACCGGCAAGCCGCGGCTGGTGGGCGAGATGGGCTGCAGCGAAGAAGACTGCGAGGACATACAGCTTTCTCCCGACGGCCATTGGCTGGTCTGGATTGGAGCCAAGCACCGCCTATGGATCGCCAGCGCCGCCGGCGACAAGCCCGCGCATCAGCTCACGGAGCTGCGCGGAGAAGAGGACGATCCGCGGTGGTCGCCCGACAGCAGGCACATCGCCTTCAGCTCCGGGCGCAGGGACCACGGCTTTGTCGCGGTCCTGGACCTGGATGAATCGGGCGCGGCGCAGCGGGTGCGCTACGTCTCTCCCAGCGCGGACCGCGATTTCGCGCCGCGCTGGTCGCCCGACGGGAAGCAGCTCGTGTTCCTGCGCGTCCCCGGAGCGGAGAACCATCTGCCGCTGATCCCGCAGCGGCCGCAACCCTGGAGCATATGGCTGGCCACGGTCGAGACCACGCCGATTTCGCCCATCGCGGCGCGCGAGCTGTGGCACAGCGGCAAGGAGATGAATGACTCGTTGCCGCGGTTCGCGGCGGAGTCGCTGAAGTTTGCCGAGGGCGGAAAAATCATTTTCTGTTCCGAACAGGATGGTCGGAACCATCTGTACCTTGTCTATGCCGGAACCGGCAAAGCTTATCCGCTGACGCCCAACGGCGCTTACGACGTCGAGGAGGTCAGCCTGGCTCCGGACAACAAGACGCTGCTGTTCACGTCGAACAACGGCGATGTGGACCGGCGGCACATCATGGAAACCAGACTCGAGTCGTTCGATCCTTCGCAAAAACCGGAGATGGTTCCATGGCAGTTTCGCGTGACCTGGGGGCCCACCATCGAGTGGAGTCCGCTGATGCTGGCGGACGGCAAGACGATTGTATGCCTGGGATCGAGCGCCACCTCGCCGGCCATGCCGTACCAGATCAGCGGGCTGAACAACAGGAAGATGATCGCAGCCCAGGCCCTGCCCAGGGATTTTCCATCGGCGCAGCTGGTCGAGCCGCAGACGGTGACCTTCCGCAGCGAGGACGGCCTGGAGATCCACGGACAATTATTTGTGCCGCGCAGCCATCCGGCAAGCGCTCCGGCGTTGATCTTTGTACATGGCGGCCCGCCGCGGCAGATGATGCCGGGCTTCCATTACATGTACTACTACCACAATTCCTACGCGCAAAATCAGTACCTGGCCAGCCTGGGCTACGTGGTGCTCTCGGTCAATTATCGGCTGGGGATCATGTATGGGCGGGCGTTTCGCGAGCCGGCCAACGCGAGCTGGCGCGGGTCTTCAGAATACAAAGACGTGGTGGCCGGCGCCAGATATCTGCAGGGCCTGCCTTACGTGGACCGCAAGCGCATCGGGATATGGGGCGGCTCGTATGGCGGGTTTCTCACGGCGCTGGGGCTGGCGCGCAACTCGGATATCTTTGCCGCCGGCGTGGATTTTCATGGCGTCCATGACTGGTCGACGTTCCTGCGGCGCTGGGAGGGCGGCACCGAACAGGCCCCGGACGCGAACGAAGCAGCCAAGCTGGCGTTCGACTCTTCGCCGGTGGCCTCGGTGAGCGCGTGGCGGTCTCCGGTGCTGCTGATCCACGGCGATGACGACCGCAACGTGCCGTTCTCCCAGACCACGGACCTGGTGCAGCGGCTGCGGCGGCAGAACGTGGAGTTCGAAGAGCTCATCTTCCCGGATGAAATCCACGATTTTCTGCTGTGGAAGAACTGGATCAGCGGCTATCGGGCGACGGCGGAGTTCTTCGCGAGAAAGCTGAAGCCTTGATCGGAACACCTTTGAAACACGGAGGAACGGGGGAAACGGAGGATTTAGATTTATTCCCGAGCGCAAGCGAGGGATCCCTATACACACGATACTTTTTTAAAAAACACGAGTTTCTGCTCAGTTGGCTGGAACTTATATAATTTGATAGCGATAGGGTTCCCTTGCTCCGCTCGGGATTTCAGAAATAGATTCCTCCGGTTACTCCGTTCCTCCGTGTTTCAAGGTGTTGTAAGCTAATACTGCATGGCAGAAAACTCATTTGACATCGTAAGCAAGGTGGACCTGCAGGAGGTCTCAAACGCGATCCAGAACGCGCTCAAGGAGATCCATACGCGTTTTGATCTGAAGGATTCAAAATCCGATATTCAACTGGAGGGCAAAGAGGCCCTGGTGTTGAGCTCGGCGGACGAGTACAAGCTCAAGGCGGTGAATGACATCCTGCAGGGCAAGCTGGTGAAGCGGGGCGTGCCGATCAAGGCCCTGACGTACGGGGTGGTGGAGCCCGCCGCCGGGTCCACCGTGCGCCAGCGCATCACGATGCAGCAGGGCATCCCGATCGAGAAGGCGCGCGAGATCGTCAAGACGATCAAGGACTCGAAGAAGAAAGTGCAGGCCTCCATCCAGGGGGACACGGTCCGGGTGAGCGGCAAGGACCGCGACACGCTGCAGGAGATCATCACCCTGCTGCGGGGCCGGGACTTCGGGATCGATATGCAGTTTACGAACTACAGGAATTGAGTTTCACCGCAAAGGACGCGAAGGGCGCAACGTTGAGTTCACCGGCCACCACCGCCAAGGAAATTTTTGAGCTGCTGCGCGACGATCTTGCCGCGATCGAGCGGGAGTTTGGGCGCGATACGGTCTCCATGGTGCGCGCCATCACCGATATCGGGGAGCACCTGCGCGCGGGCGGAGGCAAGCGCATACGTCCGGCGCTGCTGCTGCTGGCGGCGAAGCTGTTTCCCCACGATGAAAAAAGCGCGGTCCGGCTGGGCGCTGTGGTCGAGATCATACACACGGCGACGCTGGTGCACGATGACATCATCGACGAGGCCAAGACGCGCCGGGGGCGTCCGGCGGCCAACACGCAGTGGGGCAATTCAAAATGCGTGCTGGCCGGCGACTGGCTCTACATGCAGGCTTTCAAGACCGCCCTCCAGGAGCGCAGCTTCCGCGTGCTGGACGTGCTGATCGAGCTGACTCAGCAGATGGTGGAGGGCGAGCTGCTCCAGATGGAAAAGCTGGGCAAATGCATCTCGCTGGAAGAGCATTTTGACCTGATCTTCCGCAAGACGGCGTGCCTGTTTTCCGTCTCCACGCGGCTGGGGGCGATCATCGGCCAGGCGAGCGAAGAGCAGGAGTCGCGCCTGGGAGAGTATGGGCGCAATCTCGGCCTGGCGTTCCAGATCGTGGACGACGTGCTCGACTTGACCGCTTCCGAAGAGGTGCTGGGCAAGCCTGTGGCCAGCGATCTGCGCGAAGGCAAGGTCACCATGGCGGTGATCCACGCTTTGCAGCAGTGCACCGCGGCGGAGCGCAGGGTGGTGGAGACGGTCCTGGAAGAGCGCGCGTTTTTGAGCGTGAAACACGAGCAGGTGCTGGAGATCCTGAACCGCTACGGCTCGATTCCCTATGCTTACGACGCCGCGGCCCGGCATGCCGATGCCGCGCGCAAGGCCATTTGCTCCTTCCCCGATTCCGAAATCAAGCGCGCCCTGCTCTCGATCCCGGATTTTATTGTGGAGAGAAGCAGCTAGACTTTTCTGAAAAAATTTCCACTATACTGTTAGGGGAGAACTGGCTTGGCACTTTCTGCGGTCATTGTCGACGATGAGCAGCTGGCGCGCGATGAATTGAGCTATCTGCTCAAGTCGGTGGATGAGATCCAGGTGGTGGCACAGGGGCACAACGGACTGGAAGCCGTGAACCTGGTAAAAGAATTTTCTCCGGATTTATTGTTCCTCGACGTGCACATGCCCGGGCTTGACGGCTTTGGCGTAATCAAGAAACTGCTGGATAAAAAGATCCCGCTGCCCCAGATCGTGTTTGCCACGGCCTACGATCAGTACGCCGTAAAAGCCTTTGAAGTCAATGCGGTAGACTATCTCCTTAAACCTTTTGATAAAAAGCGCGTGAGCCAGGCCGTAGAGAAGGCGCGGAGGAAAGTGCAGGCCCCTGCCGCCAGCGCCGAGAAGCTGGACACGCTGATGAAGCTCCTGGAGTCGCAACGTCCGCAGAACTCCAAAGTGCTTTTGCGCGCCGCCGGAAAGCTGCTGCTGGTAGACCAGAAAGACGTCTGCTTCGCCTCCATCGAAGACGGAATCATCAGCGTGGTGGCCACCAGCCTGGAAGGGCAATCCAACTGCCGCACCCTGGAAGAGTTGCTGGAGTCGCTCGATCCGGAGATGTTCTGGCGGGCGCACCGCTCGTTCGTGGTGAACATCAACCGGATCAAGGAAGTGGTGCCGTGGTTCAAGAGCTCTTACCAACTGCGCATGGACGACCGCAAGCAGACCGAGATCCCGGTGAGCCGGGCGCAGACCAAGAGGCTGCGGGAGTTGTTCGGGCTGTAGGGGCTGGACCAGCTTTAGAGTTGGTCAGGACAAATGTGGCACAGACACTCATGTCTGTGCCCTAAAATCAGAAGCCGTGAGCGATCTTAAAGGGAAAACCGTTCTCATCACCGGCGCGGCCCGCCGGCTGGGCCGGGCGATTGTTTTGGCCATGGCGCAGGCCGGCGCAAACGTGGCCTTTACTTACCTCACTTCTGAAGACGATGCCAACACGACCCTGGACACGGTGGTGCAGGCCACTCCTCAAGCCTATGGGATTCTCTGCGACGTTCGCCGGGAGCAGAGCGTGCAGGAGACGGTGGAGAAGGTCCTGAAGCAGTTTGGCAAGATCGATCTGCTGGTCAACAATGCCGGCGTGTTCCAGCAGGCGCGGCTGGAGGAGATCACCGTGGAGCAGTGGGACGAGGTCTTCGCGGTGAACGTGCGCGGGCCGTTCCTGCTCTCCAGGCACTGCATTCCGTTTTTGCGGGAGAGCCGCGGGCGCATCATCAACCTGGGATCGCTGGGCGGAGAAAAGCCCTGGAGCACGCATGCGCACTATTGCTCGTCGAAGGCGGCGCTGCACATGCTCACGCGCGTGATGGCCAAGGCGCTGGCTCCGGAGATCGCCGTAAATTGCGTCGCGCCGGGCATGATCGACGCCGGCGACGGAGAAAAATATCCCGCGCTGCTGGAGCGGCTGGCGCAGAAGACCCCCATGAAAAGAAACGGCGCTCCAGCGGACGTGATCAGCGCCGTGATGTACTTTGCCACCGCTCCCCATTTCATCACCGGCCAGGTGCTCACGGTGGATGGGGCCTGGGACTCTAAGAATCGCCGTGATCGCCGGAATCGCACGTAATCGCCGGAATCGGAAACAACAGGTTTACCGCGGATCGACGCGGATGAACACAGATCAAAACCATTTTGCAGCAGTTTTCAATCCGCGTTTATCCGTGGCAAGTTTGCTTCCCGATTCCGTGCGATTGCGGCGATTGATCATTGCTGGCTCACAAACGCTTTTACCGCGATGGCGCGCGGGTCTTTTCCCAGCGGGATCATGGTTTCCAGCTTGGGAAGGTCCGGCTGAGGGCGGCCTTTGCTGTCAATGAGCGAGAGCACCGTCATATCAGAGCTGCCGGTGTTTACCACCAGGAGCAGAAGCTGGTTGGGCGAAAAGGCCATTGCTTCAGGATGGCTGCCCACGGTGACCGAAGCGGTGCGCTTGCCGTTGTCGATGCTGTAGACGGCGACCGCATCGGAGCCGAAGTTGGCCACGTAGAGCAGCGTGTTGTCCGGGGAGACCAGGGCGCGCGCCGGGTGGTCGCCGATGGGGAAGGTGTTGCTCACCTCGTTGGAGGTCGCCGTCATCTCGGAGATCGAACTGCCGTCGTAATTGCAGACAAAAACTTCGCCGCCGTCGGGCTTCACGGCAAGATGGACCGGGGTTTTGCCTACGTCGAGCAGTGCCAGCAGCTTGCCGCTGCCCAGGTCCACCGAGGCCACCTGCTTCGATTCGCTGCACGCGACAAAGACCTTGCTGGAATCGGGCACAATGGCCAGGTCAACCGGCTTGGCGCAGACCTTGATCTTGCCGCTGAGCGCGAGCTTTTCCGCGTCGATCACGGCGATGGAGTCCTCGTCGCGCAGGGCCACGACGACCTGCTTGCCGTCCGGCGTGACCCGCGCAAGGTTGCTGCCGTTGCCGGTGGCCACGTGCCGGATCACCTTGCGCTGGTCCAGGTCGATGATGGAGAGGTTGGCGGAGCCGGAGTTGGCGACGTAGGCGCGCTTGCCGTCGGCCGAAACGTCAATGAAGTAAGGAGCGCGATGTACGCCGATGGTCGAGACCACGCGGTTGGTCTCGGCGTCGATGACGCTGATATTGTTGGACTCCGTATTGACGGCGTAAACCTCGTTCTTCCGCGGGTTCACGGCCAGCCCTGTGGGGCTGCGTCCCACGGAGACCGTGGCCAGGATGCCCAGCCCGCGCAGGTCGATGACGGTGACGCTGTTGCTGCCTCCGTTGGAGACGTACGCGTACTCGCGATAGTTGGGGCTGGGTGCGGGAGTCTCTTTGCAGCCGGCAAGCAGGGCCAGGCCGCAGCAGAAGGCAAAAGCGAACGCGCGCAATTTATCGGCCGGCCTTGGCCACGGCCGGAATGGGCTCCTGCACGTTGCGGTGAAGCACGGCGGCGATCTGGCGTATCTCCTGCATCAGCTCGTCGAACTGATCGGGATAGAGAGATTGCATGCCGTCAGAGAGAGCGCGGTCGGGCTCGTGATGCACCTCGACCATGAGGCCGTCCGCGCCCACGGCCACCGCGGCGCGCGAGAGCGGAATCACCTTGTTGCGCTTGCCCGTGCCGTGGCTGGGGTCCACCACGATGGGCAGATGGCTCAGCCGCTGCACCGCGGGAACGATGCTCAGGTCGAGGGTGTTGCGGGTATGGTCGGCGAAGGTGCGCACGCCGCGCTCGCACAGGATCACCTCGTAGTTGCCTTCGCTCAGGATGTACTCGGCCGCCATGAGGAACTCTTCCAGGGTGGCGGACATGCCGCGCTTCAGCATCACCGGCTTGCGCTTGCGTCCGGCTTTCTTGAGCAGGGAGAAGTTCTGCATGTTGCGCGCGCCGATCTGGATCACGTCGGCGTAGTCGGCCACCAGCTCGAGCGACTCATCGTCGAGCGCCTCGGTGATGATGCGCAGGCCGAAGCGGTCGCGGATCTCGGCCATGATTTTCAGCCCTTCTTCGCCGAGCCCCTGGAAAGCGTACGGCGAGGTGCGGGGCTTGTACGCGCCGCCACGGAAGAAACGCGCCCCCGCGCGGGCCACCCGTTCCGCCACGGTAAAGGCCTGCTCGCGCGATTCGATGGAGCAGGGGCCGGCGACGATGGCAAGATCGCAGCCGCCAAAGCTGCCGTCACTGCCGGCGAAGCGTACCACCGTGTCGTCTTCCTTCACGTCGCGGCTTACCAGCTTGTACGGCTTGCTGACGGCGATGACTTCCTGCACGCCGGACATCTCTTCCAGCGTGCCCGGCTCCATGACGCCGGCATTGCCGGTGATCCCAATGGCCGTACGCTGCGCCCCGGGAATGGGATGGGCGCGATAGCCAAGCGATTCGATCCTCTCGCAAACAGCGCGTACCTGTTCCTCACTGGCCTGCGCCTTCATCACCACTAGCATCGAACGGTAACCTCCGCTGGAAGCTTCAGTTTACTTCGATTTCGCCGCCGGGAGCAATGGAAAGTGAAGGGACATTGCCGGGAATACCAGCATGTTAAAATCAACTATTTAGCGCATGTCTCCCGAGGGCCCAGAGCGTAGCCGTTCAGCCGTGGCGGAGCGGAAAAAGCCTGCCGCAGCCGAGCGGAAACGGCTGAACCTCAAGGACGTGCTGCTGTGGGCTGAAGGCGAGCCGCCCAAGCCGGGGCCGAGGCGCATCGGCATACATACCTCGACGGCGGGCGGAGTGGAGATGGCGGCCGAGCGGGCGTACCGCCTGGGAGCGAACACCTTCCAGATATTTTCTTCCAGCCCGCGGCAGTGGAAGCCGTATTCGCTCAAGACTTCCCAGTGCAATGCCATGCGCGGGCTGCGGGAGAAATACGGGCTTGGGCCGGTGGCGATCCACTCGAGTTACCTGGTGAACCTGGCCAGCGCGACCGCGGAGTTCCATCGCAAGTCGGTGGCGGCCTTTCGCGGCGAATTGCAGAGAGCGCTGGCGCTGTGCGCCGAATACCTGGTGCTGCATCCGGGGTCGTTTCGCGGACGCAGCCGCCAGGAGGGCCTTGAACTGGTGGCGCGCTCCATTGCCGAGGCCGCGCAGGGCCTGGAGCTGGAGAAAGGTAACCTGAAGGTCCTGATCGAGAACACCGCGGGCGCGGAGTTTTCCCTCGGCGGATCGTTCGACCAGGTGGCGCAGCTGCTCGAGTACCTGCGGCCGGTGTGTCCGGTGGGAGCGTGCATCGATACGTGCCATACGCATGTTTCCGGCTACGACATTGTTTCCGAAGCCGGATGGCGCGAGACCATGCGCATGCTGGATGAGAGCGTCGGCCTCAGGAACGTGCTGGTGTGGCATTGCAACGACGCCAAGGATGCGCGAGGCTCCCGCCGCGACCGCCATGAGCACATCGGGAAGGGGACCATCGGGTTGGAGGCGTTTCGCCGGTTATTGAACGATCCGCGCACCGGGCACGCGGCGTTCATCGCGGAAACGCCCATCGACGAGCCGCAGGACGATTTAAGGAACATCGAGAGGTTGAAGGGGTTAGTGGAAGCGAAAGACGATCAATAATCTGGACGATGTGGCACAGGCACTCCTGCCTGTGCCACAGAATTTTATAAAGAGTGAACTGATGTCAGAGACCATCAACATGACCGCCAACCAGCCGCCGGAGCAGCGCGAGCTTCGCTACGAGCCGCAGCGGATTGAAGAGAAGTGGCATGGCCGCTGGGAGGCCGATCCGGCGCTCTATGCCGCCGAACCGCATGACAGCAAGCGCAAGAAGTATTACGTGCTGGAGATGCTGCCGTATCCTTCCGGCGAGCTCCACATGGGGCACGTGCGCAACTACGCCATCGGCGACGCGCTGGCCCGCTTCATGTGGATGAACGGATACAACGTCCTTCACCCCATGGGATGGGACGCCTTCGGGCTTCCGGCGGAGAACGCCGCCATCAAGAACAACGTCCCGCCCAAGCAGTGGACGCTCTCCAACATCGCGCGCATGAAGGCGCAGATGAAGCGGCTGGGCTTCGCCTACGACTGGTCGCGCGAGGTCGCCACCTGCCTTCCGGAATACTACAAGTGGAACCAGTGGTTCTTCCTCAAGCTCTACGAGAAGGGGCTGGCCTATCGCAAGAAGAGCAAGGTGAACTGGTGCCCGGAGTGCGCCACCGTGCTGGCCAACGAGCAGGTGGTCGAGGGCTGCTGCTGGCGGCATGAAGAGACCCAGGTGCAGCAGCGCGAGCTGGAGCAGTGGTTTCTCCGCACCACGCTGTATTCCCAGGAGCTGCTTTCCGCGCTCGACCGGCTCGAGGGCTGGCCGGAAAAAGTGCGGGTGATGCAGCGCAACTGGATCGGCCGCAGCGAGGGCGCGCTGGTCGATTTCAAGATCGATGGGCCGGTGTCCGCGCCGGACGCAAACGCAAAGATCACGGTCTTTACCACGCGCATCGACACGATTTACGGCGCTACCTCGATCCAGCTTGCGCCGGAGCATCCCGCCGTGGCCGAGCTGATCGGCAACGATCCCGCCCTGCTGGCCAAGGTGGAAGATCTGATGCGCGAGCAGGCCCGCGCGCGCGAGGCCGGCGACGTGGCCGCCATCGAGAAGCACGGCGTCTTCACCGGCCGCTACGCTCTCAATCCGTTCAACCAGGAGCAGGTCCCGATCTGGGTGGCAAACTACGTGTTGCTCGACTACGGCACGGGCGCGATCATGTCCGTCCCGGCGCACGACGAGCGCGACCACGATTTTGCCCACAAATACGGGCTGGAAATCCGCGTCGTCATTTTGCCGCGGCGCACCGCCGAGCCGCCTCCCCCGGGAGAGCCGGAGCAGCCGGTGCTTCCGTACACGGAAAAAGACAGCCTGCTCATCAATTCCGGCGATTTCAGCGAGCTTTCCAACCAAGAGGCCATCGAGAAGATGACCGCCTATGCCGAGCAGCACGGCTTCGGGAAGCGGACGGTGACCTATCGCCTGAAAGACTGGGGCATCTCCCGCCAGCGGTACTGGGGCACGCCGATCCCGATGCTGTACTGCGAGAAGTGCGGCGCCGTGCCGGTCGAGGAAAAAGACCTTCCCGTGTTGTTGCCGAAAAACGTGGAGGTCACGCTGCTGGGCGGATCGCCGCTGGGACGCGTCCCGGAATTTGTGAACGCCACGTGCCCGAAATGCGGCGGCGCGGCGCGGCGCGAGACCGATACCATGGACACGTTCGTGGATTCGTCGTGGTATTTCTATCGCTATACCAATGCGAAGCTCCAGGACCGTCCGCTGGACACGGCGACAGTGGATTACTGGTTCCCCATCGACCAGTACATCGGCGGCGTGGAGCACGCCATCCTGCACCTGATCTATTCGCGCTTCTGGACCAAGTTCATGCGCGACATCGGGCTGGTGCATAACGACGAGCCGGTGACCCGCCTCTTCACCCAGGGAATGGTGATCAAGGACGGAGCCAAGATGTCCAAGAACAGAGGCAACGTGGTTTCGCCGGACGAGATGGTAGGGCGCTTCGGCGCCGACTCCACGCGCATGTATGCGCTCTTTGCCACCTCGCCGGACCGCGAGCTGGACTGGCAGGAGGCCGGAGTGGAGGGCGTCCACCGCTTCCTGAGCCGGACCTATCGCTTCGTGATGCGGAACGCGGCCGCGGCAGCGCGCGCGCCCCAGTCGCCGGGAGGAACACCAGCCAAGGTGCGCGGGGTCGAGCGCAAGCTTCACCAGACGATCCGGCGCGTGACCGAAGACTTCCAGGGCCGCTGGCATTTCAACACCTCGGTGGCTGCCATCATGGAGCTGGTCAACGAGCTCTATGGAGCCGAGGCTGCGCTGGCGGAAGAAGGCTCAGCCGGTTTGCTGGCCCAGGTTTTACAGAGTGTTGTCCTTTTGCTGTCGCCGTTCGCGCCCTTTCTGGCGAACGAGCTTTGGGAGGCGATTACGCCGGAGCAGTCCGGCAGGAGCGCGCTCCTGCGGCACGGCTGGCCGGAGTTTGATCCGAAGTTGACCAGGGAAGAGGAGATCACCTACGCGGTCCAGATCAACGGCAAGCTGCGCAGCCACGTGGTCTTGCCCGCGGAGAGCCCGGAAGAGGCCGTGCGCGAGGGCGCGCTGGCGGATGAGAAGGTCCGCGCCGCGATCGAAGGCAAGCAGGTGGTGAAGGTGATCGTGGTCCCGGGGAGACTAGTGAACATTGTGGTGCGATAAGCTGGGAGATCCTTCGGGCTGCGCCCTCAGGATTTCGGCAGAAGGCTCCCGCTTCATTCGCCCCGGTCGGGGCTCATTTCGCTCACGCCTTCTAAAGCGGAACTAAAATAGTTATACCCCAAATCACAAATATGAGGTAATTTGGGATTGGCGAAACTCCGCAGCTAAAAATGCCGAAAGCCTATTCGGATGATTTGCGATGCAAGCTTCTGGAAGCGTATGAGGTGGGAGCAGGAAGCTTGCAAAAACTGGCGGTACAGTTTCGTGTGAGCTGGGGCTTTGCCAAGAAGATCCGCAAGCAGCAACTGGCCACGGGAGAGAAAGAACGACCGGTACAGAGGCGCCATGGTCCTGTCAGTCGGATCGATGCCGCGGCCCAGGAGAAGTTACGCACGTGGCTGCGAGAACAACCAGACTTGACCGAGGCCGAGTTGCACGAACGGTTAGTGCGTCAGGGCGTGCACGTGGTCAAAAGCCGGGTGGGACAAGTATTGCGGCAGATGGGCTTGCGGCGAAAAAAAATCGCTGCAGGCAAGCGAGCGCGACCGCGAGGAAAACCGCAAGCGGCGTGAGGAATTTCTAGCCCACATTGCCACCATTGCGCCGGAGAAGTTGATCTTCTTGGACGAGAGCGGAGTCAGGACGGGAATGACACGCTTGTGGGGACGGGCACCCAAGGGCCAACGCATCCACGAAGCCACGCCGCAGAGCCATTGGCAGATCTTGACCACGCTGGGAGCTATGAGCCAGCGTGGCATCGAGGCGGTCATGACGATCCCCTCGCCTACGGATGGTGATATTTTCACCGCCTATGTGCAGCAGGTGCTGAGCCCCAAACTCCAGGCCGGCCATGTTGTCGTGTTGGACAATTTGTCAGCCCACAAAGTAACCGGCATCCGCGAGTTGGTGGAAGCCCGCGGAGCAGAACTGCTGTATCTGCCGCCTTACTCGCCGGACCTGAACCCGATCGAAATGGCTTGGTCGAAATTCAAACAGTATTTGCGCACAGCCAAATCACGCACCGCCGAAGCCTTGGATCGGGCTGTCACCGAAGCGCTGCAAACCATCACTGCTGACAATGCCGCCGCTTGGTTCCGGCACTGTGGCTATGGGATACAGAAATCTTAGTTCCGCTTTAACGCCTCAAGCTGGTGAACGTGGTGGTGCGATAGCTTTCAAGTCTCGTCATCCCGAACCCCGTTCAGCGAGCGCGCGTAGTCATCAGCGCGCGACCGGGGCCCCCAAGCCGCGCCGCTTTTGCGCGGATTGGGGTGGGAGTAGGGGTGAGGGACCTTGTGCCTGGAGATCGCAACTTTTTTGAGGAAAACGCAAGGTCCCTCCGGCCTGCTCGCGCGCTTGTACAAGCGCGCGCTCGCTTAACGGCCGTCGGGATGACGAGCGGGAGAGGCAGGTAAACCCCTTACGCTCAACTGGCATTGCGCCTTCCAACCCTCAGGCGGAAGCAGCAGAGGTCTTGCGCTGCTGGAAGCACTCGCGGCAGAACACCGGACGTCCCTGCGTGGGTTTGAACGGCACGGTGGTTTCCCGCTGGCAGCCCGAGCAGATGGCCTTGGTCTCCACCCGCTGGTAATTGCCGCCGTTCTGCGGCAGGCCGAGCGCCTGGGCGCGCTTTCCCTTGCAGCCCTTGCAGCGTTTAGGCTCGTTTTTGAATTGTTTATCGTGAAAGAAGAGTTGTTCGCCAGCAGTGAAAACGAAGTCGGCGCCGCAGTCTACACACTTGAGAACCTTGTCCTGGAACTCCATTGAGAGTGCCCCCTTTCCTGCATTCAGCCTGAAACCCGGCCAGAGGACCAGAGGGTCGCTCAAGGGCATCTCAGGATGAATCCCTACCACGGGTTCGGCCCCACACGGCTTGTGCCGTGTGTACTACAGAAAACCTATGAGACAAAACTCGAATGAAATCCAACTGCGCTTATAAACTGATAAATCCGGGCCGTCCGAGGGGAACGGCCCGGGTTAAAACTGCTTAATCCTGCTCCTTGCGGGCCTTCTTACGATTGCGCTTGCGCGCCAGAGCTTCCTTCACGCGGCGCTTCTCGCCGGGCTTAAGATAGAAGGAATGCCGCTTGACTTCCTTTATGATGTCCTCTTGCTGGACCTTTCTTTTGAAGCGGCGCAGAGCATTCTCAAGAGGTTCACCCTCTTGCAGCCTGACTTCAGCCAAGTATGATTACACCTCCCAACTCACCTGGTTGGACTAGCTTGAGTTTTGCAGTGTCCTTGTCCCAAGTCAAGGGGTAAGTTGCCGAAAACACACTAAAATGCAGGTTTTTGGGTGTCTTATTTTGAGACAAACCAGCATTCAGCTATCAGCCATCAGCACTCAGCGATCAGCAGTCAGTCCCTGAAACGTCCTCGTGTTCGCAACAAAAACCTTTGAAACTCGGAGGAACGGAGGCAGCGGAGGATGAAACACGGAGCAACGGAGGCAGCGGAGGAATTTTGGCATTTTTTTGATCTTTAGCTTCCTCTGTTTCCTCCTTTCCTCCATGTTTTTTTTCAAAGGTTTTCATTCAGCAAACGAAGCTGCTCAGGGGCTGATTGTTGATGGCTGATAGCTGACTGCTGGATCAGTGTTTCTCCCATCCGTACAGCTTGGCCGCGTTGTCATGCAGGACCATATGGGCCAGCTCCAGGGCGCGTTCGCGGCTGATTTCGCCATCCTGCATCATTTCGGTCAGCGCGATGGCCAGGGCTTCGCGGCCGGATTGAGCGGTCTGCCAGCCGATCTCCTCCCAGTTGATCTCCGGGGTATTCGGGTAGAGATCGGTGCCGAACATCACCTTCTCCGGATACCACTCCAGCAGGTCGCGTACGTTCTCGCTCAGCTTGCGGGTGGAGAGCAGCCAGGTCTGCTCGGAGAAGTCGGCGTAGACGTTGGGTTTCATCAGCAGGTAGTTCACGTACTTGGTAAAGGCCCCGGCCCCGGCATGGATCAGGACGAAGTTGGTCTTGCGCAGCGAGGCGTCGTTGAGAACGGATTCCAGCAGCGCCGGGTTCGATCCCATGAGCATGAAATAGCTGCCGCAGCCGCCGCCGGTGTGCAGATGGACCGCCAGGCCCAGCCGTCCGGCTTCGCGCGCGATATAGCGGAAGAGGAAGTTCTGCAGGCGGATGTATTCCGGAGTCGGCGGGACGCCGCCTTTCACATAATGCAGATAGGTCAGCTGCAGGGGCTCCAGCGGCTCGGCGGCGCCGAAGTCGAGCGAGCGCAGGTAGGCGGCCTCAAACTTGACGGCCACCGCGCCGTTCTTCTTCTGCAGTTCGAGCACCGGCGTGATCACCTTGCTGACGTACTCCTGCAGGGTCGCGGGCATGATTTCCTGGTCGATATCTTTCATGTAGCGGCGCAGCAGCATGGTCTCGCGCTGGAAGAAGAACTTGCGGTCGGGAGTTTCATTGGCCAGCGAAGAGGTCTTCAGCGGATACATCAGCGCATCGTCAAAGGGCACCCAGCGGAAGCGCGGCGGCTGCAGTCCGCGGCCCAGGGCCACGCGGTTGGCCAGCTCGGTCTCGATGCCAAGCTGGTCCAGCACCCAGTTGGGAAAGTTGTCGCCCTGTTCCGCTATGACCTTCTGCTTGGCGGCCAGAAGCTCGCGCAGGTGCTCCGGGCTGCGGTCGTTGTAAGGATAGTTATAGAGGGCTTTCCAGGCCGCGATGTATTGCGGGTTCTCAGGGCGAGAGATGGTGGTAGGATCGCTGGGCTCCAGGGGATCGCAGGGCAGGGCGTCGAAATCGTCGTCTTTCTCGCCCGGCGCGACCACCTTTGGCGGATGCGAATGGTTGTCGATGGCCTTGATCTTGTTGATCTCGGCCAGCAACTCGGGATCGGCGTTCTGGGCGTGAAGCGCGCTCGCGAGAAAAACGGCAAACAGCAGCACTGCGGCTTTTTGGAGCATGAGGAAAGTATCCTTAAAAGTTCGCGAAAAGGGTAAACCGCGGAAGGCGGAAAAGCAAAAACCTACCACGGAGGCACGGAGACACGGAGAAAACAGATTCTGGGAACTGGACAGAATTGGATTCCGTTTATACCCTAGACAGTCCCCATGAGCACACCGCCGGTCATTCAGGTACAGGCGCTTAAGAAGCGCTACGACAAAGTGGAGGCCGTGAAGGGCATCGATTTTCAAGTCGAGGCCGGGGAGGTCTTTGGCTTGTTGGGGCCGAACGGCGCAGGCAAGACCAGCACCATCGAGATCCTGGAAGGGCTTCGGCCGCGTACCGGCGGCGAGGCGCGCGTACTGGGCTTCGATCCTGACCGGCAGACGCAGCAGTTGAAAGACCGTATTGGGGTATGCCTGCAGGCCACCAACCTGCCGGCAAAGATCCGCGTGCAGGAGGCCATTGAGGTGTTTGGCTCGCTTTATACGCGCAGCCTCAGCTCGGAGCAGCTGCTCAAGCGCCTGCAGCTATGGGACAAGCGCCTGGCCTACTATGAAACCCTTTCCGGCGGACAGAAGCAGCGGCTGGCGCTGGCCCTGGCGCTGGTCAACGATCCGCAGCTGCTCTTTCTCGACGAGCCGACCACCGGCCTGGACCCACAGATAAGGCTGGAGATCCATGGGTTGATCGAGGAGATGAAGGCAGAGCAGCGGACCGTGGTGCTGACGACGCATTACATCGAGGAGGCGGAGCGGCTGTGCGACCGCGTGGCCATTATCGACGAAGGAAAGATCGTGGCCATGGGCACGCCGCGCGAGCTGAAGCAAAGGAGCAAGGCGCAGTCGCTGATCCAGATCGTTTGCGAGCAGCCGCTTCGGCGCGAAGACCTGCCGGCGTGGCCCGACGCGGTGGAGGTCCGGCTGAACGACAATGGCCGCGAACTGCTGGTCTACTCCAATAACCCCGCGCGCACGCTCACCGAGATCATTAAATGGCTGGACCAGCAGGGAATGCAGCTGGAAGACGTGCACCTGAAACGTCCGACGCTGGAAGATGTATTTGTGGAATTGACGGGGAAGCGGCTGCGGGATTGAATCGCCGTAATCGCCGTAATCGCACGGAATCGGAAAACAGAATTTGACCACAGAGAACACAGAGAAGCCAAAAGCTAATGGCTAGCAGCTAGTAGCTATCTATGAAAGCATACCTTGCACTGATCGCGATTGATTTGAAGCTGGCGCTGCGGCTGCGCACCGTCATCTTCTTCAATTATCTTTTTCCGATCATCTTCTTTTTTACCTTCGGGACTTTTCTCCGCGCCGGACAAAGCGTGGAAAGCGTTACCACCGTGGTGAACATGTCGGTAACGCTGGGCATTCTGGGAAATGGGCTTTTTGGCGCCGGCATCCGGACTTTGCAGGAGCGCGAGCTGAACATCCTGCGGCGCTACAAGGTGACGCCCATTTCGCCCGGACCTTTGCTGGTCTCGTCGATGGTGACCGGCTGGATGATTTTTCTTCCTTACATCCTGCTGCTGCTTGCGATGTCCCATGCCATTTACCACATGCCCTGGCCGGCGCACATGCTGGCCCTGGTGGCATTCATCTCGCTGGCGCTGGTGACGTTTCGAGCGATCGGGCTGGTGATCGCTTCGGTGGCCAACAACATGCAGGAAGGGACGATCCTGGTCCAGCTGCTTTATTTCCCCATGCTTTTCCTGAGCGGAGCTACCTTCCCGATCCAATACGGCCCGGCCATACTCAAGGTCATCTCTCAATTCATTCCTGCAACGTATCTGGTGAAAGGCATCAAGCAAATCATCATTGAGGGCGGCGGGTTCCCATGGGCCTATGCCGGAGCGCTCGTGCTTACCATGGCGGTAGGAATGACCGTCGGCATGAAGCTGTTTCGCTGGGAGAAGGAAGAGAAGATCCGCGGATCGGCCAAGCTGTGGGTGCTGGCCGTGCTCTTGCCGTTCGTGATCATGGGATTCTGGCAGTGGCTGCATAAGTAACTTACCGCGGATCAACGCGGATGGCCGCGGATCAAAACAAAAACGAATAGATTTTTGACTTTCCGCCGTATCCGCGTTCATCCGCGGAAATCCGCGATAGGTTTTATTTCGTGAAATCTTAAGCCTCGTCCGCTGCGAACCACTCGTCCGAGTTGTTGCGGAACGTGGAGGTGATTGGAAAGTGGGCGGAAATTGGAGTATAAAGAAAGGTTGCGGACTCTGTCGCTTCCAACTCTGGAGAAGCCGGAAACGGCGCTAGGAAAACCATGTCTACCAGCACAATCACCAAAGGCCTTGAAGGCGTAGTTGCGGCCACTTCCGGAATCTGCTACATCGATGGCGATGCCGGAGTGCTGGCCTATCGTGGCATTGACATTCACGAGCTTGCAGAGAGATCCACGTTCGAGGAAACCTGCTACCTGCTGTGGTTCGGCCGGCTGCCCCGCGAAGCTGAACTGGCCGACCTGAAACGGAAGCTGGGGGCCGAACGCAAGATCAATCCGGCCATCTACAACGCGATGCGCGGCCTGCCCAAAACGGCCACGCCGATGGAGGTGCTACGCACCGCCGTTTCCGCGCTTTCTTTTTACGACTCCGAGGCGGAGAAGGTGGACCACGACGCCAACGTGCGCAAGGCCATCCGGCTGACCTCGCAGATCGCCATGATCGTGGCCGGCTTTGACCGCATACGCAAGGGCAAGAACGTGGTGGATCCCGATCCCTCGCTTTCGCACGCCGCCAATTTCCTGCTGCAGCTGAACGGCGAAAAGCCTTCGCCCACGGCGGAAAAGGCGCTGGACGTGGCGCTGATCCTGCATGCCGACCACGAGCTGAACGCCTCGACCTTTGCCGCGCGCGTGACCGCCGCGACGCTTTCCGATATGCATTCGGCCATCACCAGCGCGGTCGGCGCGTTGAAAGGCCCGCTGCACGGCGGCGCCAACGAGGCGGTGATGCGCATGCTGTTCGAGATCGATAAGAAGGGCGAAGACCCGGTGGAGCACGTGAAAGATATGCTGGCCAACAAGAAGAAGATCTCGGGCTTTGGCCATCGCGTGTATCACACGGAAGATCCGCGGGCCACGCACCTGCGACAGATGTCGCGCGATCTGGGACGCTCGGCCAACCCTAAGTGGTACGAGATGTCGGCCCGGATCGAGCAGTACATCAAGAACGAAAAACACCTCAACGCCAACGTGGACTTCTACTCGGCTTCCACCTATACCACGCTGGGGCTGGATGTCGATCTGTTCACGCCGGTGTTCGCCGTATCCCGCATCAGCGGCTGGGCCGCTCACGTAATCGAGCAGCTCGACGATAACCGGCTGATCCGCCCGCGCGCCGATTACGTGGGGCCGGCGTATCCGAACAAGTACGTGGCGATGGAGAACAGATAGCACTCAGCCATCAGCCATCAGCATTCAGCCCCTGAACATTTCTCTGACACGAGAATGAGCAGGGGCTGAAAACTTTTTGGGTGTATTTTGCCGAATCACTGATTGCGGATTATTCATAGTGGCCAAGGACTGAATGCTGAGTGCTGATTGCTGAGGGCTTAGCGAAGCTTTGTCGATCGGCTAAAATGGTAGTCATGCAGCGCGTCTATCTCGACAACAACGCCACTACGCCCATCCTGCCGGAGGTGTTTGAGGCGATGCGGCCGTACTACCTGGAGCAGTTCGGCAACGCTTCGTCGATCCACCATTACGGGCAGCATGCGCGGGCGGCGGTAGAGAAGGCGCGGGCCTCGGTGGCGGCGCTGGTGAACGCGCGCCCGGCGGAGATCGTCTTTACCAGCGGCGGGACCGAGGCGGACAACCTGGGGATTTTCGGGCTGGTGCAGCGTGGCGATCACGTGATTACCTCCACCATCGAGCACAGCGCGGTGCTGAACACCTGCAAGCGCCTGGAGCAGATGGGATGCCAGGTCAGCTTTGTCCCGGTGAACGGCCGGGGCGAGGTCTCTCCGGGCGACGTGCAGGCGGCGCTGCAGCCCAACACGCGGCTCGTCAGCATCATGATGGCGAACAACGAAACCGGAGTGGTGCAGCCGGTGGAGGAGATCGGCCGCATTGCCGAAGAGGCTGACGTCTTCTTCCACACCGACGCGGTGCAGGCCGCGGGCAAGATCGCGATCGACGCGCAAAAGATACGCTGCGACGCGCTCTCCATCTCCGGGCACAAAATCCACGCTCCACAGGGAACCGGAGCGCTCTACCTGAAGAAAGGGACGCTGATCCAGCCGCTGCTGTACGGCGGCAACCATGAGCGCCAGCGGCGCGCCGGCACGGAGAACCTGCCGGGGATCGTAGGGCTGGGCAAAGCCACGGAACTGGCCGGGCAATGGCTCGCCGGCACCGGACCGGCGGAGATGGCCGCCCTGCGCGACCGTCTGCAGGATGCGGTGCTGCGCGCGGTCGCCGACTCCGGCGTGAACGGCCACGGAGCTCCGCGTGTTCCCAACACGACCAACTTCTGGTTCGACCATACGGAAGGCGAGGCCCTGGTGATTGCGCTGGACCTCAAAGGGCTGGCGGTCTCCAGCGGCGCCGCGTGCTCATCCGGGGCGATTGAGCCTTCGCACGCGCTGCTGGCCATGGGAGTGCCGCATCAGCGGGCGCGCGCCAGCATCCGCGTGAGCCTGGGCAAGCAGACCACGCAAGAGGACATCGAATTCGCCACCAAGGTGATCCCGGAGACGGTGGCGCGGCTGCGCGAGATCTCCCCCGCGTATCAGAAAGTTGCCGGAGAATAGATAACGTATGAACGCGCCCTCCTATTTTGAAATTCAGGCTGATGATCCTGCCCGCGCGGTCGCTTTCTACCGCGGGATCTTCGGCTGGACTTTCACCCGCGCCGAAGGATTGCCGGTCGAGTACTGGCGCCTCGAGACCGAAGGTCCGCGAGGCGGGTTGCTGAA
>JADMIO011053134.1_pt1 | contig 21216 bp, 19 predicted proteins | sample 8958161 | NCBI WGS metagenome assembly JADMIO01 (sample SAMN16585339, study PRJNA669376) | soil metagenome | isolation source: Crop rotation soil | place: USA: Cullars Rotation, Alabama | collected 2011
GCCGCGACTTCAAGTCACGTGAATTCCAAGCTTCGGATCCCACTGTGCTGGAAAGATCGCTGGGACGCTCACGACCAGGCTGGCCGGTCCCGCGCGTGAGAGCTGCAATTGAAACTCCGCCACCCCGCTGCCGTCTTCATCGATCGGGACGCGCTTGGCGAGTCGGATATTTTCCGCATCGAGCCGGACGTCAATATTCCCGCCGCGAAGTGAAGGCGCGCGAAGATCGGCGCGGACGGCAATCGTCTGCCCGATGCGCGCACCGCGGGGAGCCGCCACATGTACGATCGAAACGTCCTGCGGATGCGCGAACGCACCCTCGGGAGCAGCCGTTGACGCCGTCGGAGCGGCCGTCTGCACCGCGAAGATCGGCACGCCCGACGAGGAGACATCCGACGCCAGCGCCTCCACATCGCCGCCCACCTGCCGGCCGTCAGATAGCAGCACGATCGCCTGCAGCGGCTTGCCCGACGTGCGCCCGAGGACATCGCGCAGCGCTCCGCCGATGTCGGTCCGCGTTCCGCCGATATCCAGCTCGATCGGATCGCCGCGCGTCCACTGCAGCGGCGTAACCGAATCGGCAAACGCGAAGGCAGAGAGCGGCGCCCCCACGGGGAGGCCCGCGAGCATGCCATTGGGTTGCGACAGCCCCGTCTCAAGGAGCTGCGCCCGTGACTGCTCACGCAGCGACGTGCAGATGGAACGGACGACGGCATTGGTCTGGAAGAGCTTTTCGTCCTCCTGCGTCTGCGCATTGCCAAGCGCGCGGGCCGCGGCATCGAGGGCGGCCCCGAGCGCGCGGACCGCCGGCTCATCCAGCGCGGGCGGGATCGATTTCAATTCCGCCAGTCGCGCCGCCAGCTCCGTTTGCTGCTGTGACTTATCGGCGGCCGGGAAATCGGTCAGCGCAATGCGCAACTGCTCGGTGGCGTCGCGGACCCGCGCCGCGGCGGCGGCAAGACCGCGGCCGGCGATTCTCGCGTATTCCGCTTCGTTCCGCGCTCGGAGAAGTTGATCCGTCAGTGCGCGCACGTGCTCGAGCCGAACGCGCATTCCGCCCGAGGCTTCCGATCGCACGTTTGCCGGCAGTACGCCCAGCCCCGCCGCCAGCGAAACCAGCTCGGCCGGCGTGCGCTGGCGATCGACCACGCTCATGCTGTGCGAGCGATCAATCAAGAGCGCAATCGGCCCCTGCTTGGACTTGCTGCGTGGGCGAAGGACGATCGGCTGCGCCACCGCCGCCGCCAGCGCCGCGACGGCCAAGCCGCGAAGGACAGGCATGGCCCAGCGCCACCGCCGGGGCACGCCGCGCGTCTGCGGCGGGTAGAGCCAGACCACCGTCGCCGCGAGCAACGCCACCAGCCCCATCGCCGCGGGGCCGAGATCGGGAGATTGCCAGAGGATCTGGGCGATCATCGCAGATCCTCCGCACAGGAAGGATGGAAAAAGGAAAATGGAAAACGGCAAATGGAAAGAATCCTCTCTTCCATTTGCCGTTTTCCATCTTCCATTTTCCATCGCTTCAGTATCACTTCCCCTCCCATGCCCACGCCCGCGTCATCGCCAGCTCGACGACGAGCAGCACCATCACAGCGGTCAACGCCGCCAGCCAATATTCGCCCCCGCCATGGCCGGTGCCAGCCGATAACGCGACATTCGCGGTGACCCCTTCGCTCAGATCCAGCCGGCGGAAGCCGATCGCCTTTTCCAGCCGCTGCCAATCTGCTTCGGTAAGCGGGGTGAGATCCGACTCGACTGGCGGCGGACCAACGGAGAACTGCGCGCTCCGCTCCCCACCGCGCGGACCGACGCGCAACGTGTACAGCCCGGGATAATCCGTCCGCCGATAGCGCGCTTCGGTCCGCGGCGCGATCGTCGTCAGATCGCACTCATCACGCGATCCGTCCGGCCGAATGACCTCCCCATGCACGCCCGGCGCGGGCGGGGTGAAGTTCGCCAAGAGCTCCTGCCCGAAGCCCACGTTACGCTCCACCACGTTCGCGCCGGCCAGATAGCTCACGGTCGATTGAAGCAGCGGCAGATAGAGATTGGTCAGCGGCAGGTTCGACCAGCTCGCCCCCAGCGAGCCGCTCATCAGCACCACACGTCCGCGGCCGTACGCCGACTCGATCATGAACGCCCCGCCCCCGCGCTCATACTCCGCCAGCACGTGCGCCGCCGGCGTGAGGCGCTCGGTGGGGATGAATCGCTCTGCGGTGACCGCGGTGACGAGCGCAGTGTGCTGCGCGAGCAATCGCAGCAACGGATGCGACGTGTCGAGCGTGCCGGGGTCGATGGAAAACTCCGACTCCGGCGCGATCGGCGGGGACAGCATCGCGGGAAGCAGCCCGCTTTCATCACGATAGAGTCGCTGATTATAAAGATCGATCTGCGCCGCGGGACCCGGCGCGATGAGTAACCCCCCGCCCGCGTAGACGAACTGTTCCAGCGCCGCCGACTGCGCCGGCGTGGGCGCGGGAACATCGTGCAGGACTACGACTGAAGCGTTCGGGAGAGTGATCGCGGGATCCCACGTCTCGAGCGGCACCACGCTCACCTGGGCAAGATCGTCCCCCTCGCGATGGGCCGATGCATACGGCGCCAGCGCGGCCTTGAGCATCGTCGCGTCGTCTTCGCCGCCGCGCACGATCAGCACGCGCAGCGGCGGGGAAACATCGACGATGAAGCTTCGGCGATCGTCCAGGTTCGGCCCCGCTCCCGAGAGCTCGGCGGTCAGCACGTTCGCGCCGGCCGCATCGAAGTGCAGCGTTGCGACGATCGACTTCGCCTCGCCGCCGCCGATGTTCAGCGTCTCGGTGAACACATCCTTCCCGCCGAGACGAAGCAGCAGCGGAATCCCCGTGCGCGGAAGCGGGCCGTGGTTGTGGATCCGCACACTCACCTGCGTCGCGCAGCCGCGCACGGCAGGTGGATTGAGCAGCGCGATTGACTCGATCGAGACGTTGTCGGTCTCATCGCCGCCGACGGGCACGACGGCAAACCGCGCCAGCGGCGCATGATTTCGCGCGGGGGCGAAGAGGTCGGGCCCGACAAAGCGCCAGCTCGCAGCTTGTCGATCGCACACGACATACAACTGTCGCGAGAAGCGCTCCTGTCGGTCGAGCAGATTGGCGGCCGTGGCGATGGCTTCGGCCAAATCCGCAACGCCGGGCGTTGGTTTCAGCTCGGTCGCACGCGTCACGAGGGATTGGAGATCGCCGGTCATCTGCGGCGGGTTATCGTTGTTGTTCTGTCCTGCGCCCGCGATGACCAGGACCGCGCGATCGCCGCGGCGCAGCGTCGAGAGAATCTGAAGCGTCGCGGAACTGGCCCGCTCCATGCGCGAGCCGCCGACGTCTTCATACGCCATCGACGCCGAGCAATCGACCACGATCGCCGCCGCGACCCGATTGTCCGGCGACGCGACGGCAAGGCTGCTCACGCCACTGGCGCTGCTGCCGGCGGCGGCGGCGCTCGATCCCCCTGGCGCCCCTCCGGTCAGCGGCCGGGCGAGCGCGATTGCCAGCATCGCCACCGCCGCCACGCGAATGAGCAGCAACGCCCACTCGCGCAATTTCGCCCCGTCGCGCCAGCGCGGCTCGCCGGACGTGACGAACATCATCGCCCCCCAGTCAATCGTTCGATAGCGCGCCCGGCCGAGCAGATGGATCACGATCGGCACCACCGCGCCGCCGAGACCTGCGAGCATGAGCTTGTTTTCGAACATTTAGAATGCATGACGCCGGCGAAGAAACGCCACCAGCGAATCGCCCAGATCCCGACCCGTCTGGAATGTGAACAGCTCAATGCCGACGGCGCGATGCGCCTCATCGAGTGCCGTCGCGTGAGATTCGAACGCGCCCAGATATCGCTTTCGCAGGATGGCCGGCTCACACAATCGCGAGCCTTCGCCCTCGAGCCCGCGGATCCGCAGCCAATGCTCGAAGGGAAATTTCACCTCATCGTCGTCGAGTACGCGCAGCGAAACGACTTCGTGATGTCCATGCCGCAGACACGCCAGCGCGCGGCGCAGTTCGGCCGGGTCGCAGAAAAAATCGGAAAGCGCGACGACGAGCGATCGGCGGCCAATACGTCCGGCCGCCTCGATCATCGCGGCGGGCGGATTGCTTTTCCCCGCGGGGCTCGATCGCTCCAGCACGTCGATGATCCGCGCGAGCTGTCCGCCCGCCTGGTGCGGCGGGACCCATGCCTCCATGTTCGTCCCGAATGTTGCCAGTCCTACGCTTTCGGTTTGCCCGAGCATCAGGTACGCCAGCGACGCCGCGATTCGAGCGGCGTAATCAAATTTTCGAATGCGCTTGGTACCGCGATACGCCATCGAACCGCTGCGGTCGAGCAAAACCGTGCACCTGAGGTTCGTCTCCTCATCGTACTCACGAACGTACGGGCGATCGGTCCGCGCCAGCACGCGCCAATCCAGCCGCCGCGGCTCATCGCCCGCGACATATGCACGATGCTGGCGGAACTCGACACTCGCCCCGCGCATCGGCGATCGATGCGGCCCGGTCGTCGCCCCTTCTACCACGCGACGAGCCGTCAGCGTCAGCGATTGCAAGCGCTCCAGCAGCGGTGGGTCGAGATAGCGCGAGACCAGACTCATGACCAACCTCCCTCTCCCCGGTGCGCCGGGGAGAGGGCGCGGGAAAAGGGTGTGAGACGAACGAACGTCAGGGGCCGAATGACCTCGCCCGCCCCTCTCCCTAACCCGGGAGTACCGGGGAGAGGGAGCAGACCGCTCACTTGGTGTTGGTAGTACCAAAAGAGGCCCATCGCGATTGCTACACCCACAAGTGCCACCAGCGCGGCCGCGAGGACCGATCGTTTCCGCAGCCTCGGCGCGGCGTGCTCGACTTCCTGCGGCGCCGACGGGTGCAACCTTCGATACAGCTTATCCAACGTCCAGTTGTCGCGCCGCGCTTCGGTTAAGACTCCCGCCAGATCCGAACCCGGAATTTGCAACGCGACGCGTTCATTCAGCATCGCGATCGCATCCTGCACGTCGTTCCCCGTTTCGGTCCAGAGCAGCGGGCTGACATGGGTCAGTCGCACGGTGCCGTCCCTCACCACGATGGCGTTTCTCTCGTGAATCGCCCCGTGCACGATCCCGGCGGCGTGGAGGGATTCGATCGCCAGGATCACCTCGCGCGCGATCCGCTCCCAGGTCTTCTCATCCGCCTGCACTTCTTCCAGGTTCTGTCCCGGGACGAACTCCCACACGAGCTGAGCGACACCCTCGACCCGCTCGACGCCGACGAGATTCGCCACGCCGGTGATCGGCAATTCACGGATGCGATTGAGCCGCTGGCGGATCGCGGGATGCAGCTGCCCGTCGAGGAGGCAGTCGTCATCGAGCGGTTTGAAGACGAGTTTTTTGGAGGTGGTGGTGCTCACGCGCTTGCAGACTATCGTATCAACCAGACGCCGCTTCTGAGCAGGGATCTCGCCGGTACTTTGCGGGGTAGGCAAGAGGCAAGTTTCTGTACCTCCGCGCGCCGTCGATCCGGGTCTTCGCTCCGCTCAGACACCGGCGTCTGCGGCGTTTTGCATCTACGTGAATGCAATCGCAGCGCGATGCCGGATCGAGACTTCGCACGCGCGATAAAGCTGCAAACAGGCGTACGCCGCCGCGGGAAAGCGACGCCAGCCGCTTTGCGCGCTCGTGTCCTGCCCGCGATGTTCGGAAACGAAGCCGACATCCGTTTCCAGTGGCAGCTCCATGTGCCGCGCCAGCGCCGCGCATTCCTGACGCAGACGCACCGACGACCCAAGCAGCTCGCCGGGGACCTTCAGCTCCGGCGTCTGGACGATCACAAACTTGAACGGCACCGGCAGATAGAACCCGTCGTTGTCCAGGTGCATCAGCAGATGCTTGAACGCCCACGGGGTTGCGTGGTGCGGCGACATCATCCCCGGCGAGGTCGGGCGGCGATAAAGATGGCTGGAGTAATACTCCCGCATCATCAGGTCGGCGTTGGCCCGCCCGTTCTCCGGCGCGGGGAGCCGCCCATTCAGCAGCGCAATCGCGACACGTCGCAAGGCGTGAAGATCGTTGTACCCGGCCAGCGTGCACCGCCAGGGAAAGCCATTTACTCGATTCAGAGGTTCGTTGTGTGGCTCGAAATGCTTTGCTTCCAGGATCTGGTTGATATCCGCAAAGCGATGGCGGAAGAAGGTCTCCGCATCCGGGTCGGAGCCCCGCAGGTCTGCCAATACGCCAACCACGACGCTCAGTGACATATTTATCGCAAAAATAGTTAAAGCAACCGTTCGCCCGCGCCGCCACGCGGAACTAACGTCAAAACCTTCTCGATGATCTGTTCGACGGTGACGCCCTCGGCCTCGGCGTTGAAGTTGGGGACCAGCCGGTGCCGCAGCACCGCCGGCGCCGCCGCCTCGATGTCCTCGACCATCACGTGCAACCGCCCGAGCATCAGCGCCCGCGCCTTGCCGGCCAGGATCAGGAACTGCCCGGCACGGGGGCCGGCGCCCCAGCTCAGCCAGTGACGCACGAAATCGCTCGCTCCCTGCTCCGCCGGCCGAGTGGCGCGAACCAGCGCCAGTGCATATTCATAAACCCGGTCACTGACCGGCACGCGGCGAACGAGATCCTGTAATCGAACGACCTGATCGGCCGTCAGCACGCGCGCGACCTGTGGCTCATTCTCACCGGTCGTGCGCTTCAGAATATCCAGCTCTTCCCGCGCCTCGGGATAGCCGACCGTCACCATGAACATGAATCGATCGAGCTGCGCCTCCGGGAGCGGATACGTCCCCTCCTGTTCGATCGGATTCTGCGTCGCCAGCACGAAGAAGGGATCGGGCAGATCGAACGTGTGTCCGCCGGCGGTCACTTGCCGCTCCTGCATCGCCTGCAGAAGCGCGGCCTGTGTCTTGGGCGGCGTGCGATTGATCTCATCGGCCAAAAGCAGGTTCGCAAAGATCGGCCCCTTGGCGAATTCAAATCGCCGCCGGCCCGATTGCGGATCGTCCTGCAGGACGTCCGTGCCCGTGATGTCCGAGGGCATCAGGTCCGGCGTGAACTGAATGCGACGGAAGGAAAAATCCAGCGCTTGTGCGAGCGTGGAGACAATCAGCGTCTTGGCGAGCCCCGGCACGCCCTGAACCAGGCAGTGCCCGCGCGACAGCAACGCAATCAGCACTTCATCGATCACCCGCCGCTGTCCGACGATCACTTTGCCCAGTTCGCCCTGGAGCTGCTCGTAGGCGCGCGCCAGGACCTTGGCGGCGTCGAGATCCGAAGCAGTATTGGTCGATTCAACCACGGACATCCGACGTGATCTTACTGTTTCTTCGCTCCGAGTACCCGAATTGATTCGACAACCGGCGCATCCGGCAGGGACGCTTCGCCCTGGGCGAGGAAGCGGACACCAACGGTGCGGGACCGGGCGGGGTCCAGCTGGTTCGAGCCGGTCCAGAGTCGTTGCCCGTTCACATCGACCGCGGCCTGGGCGCGGTTCACGCTGATCCGGATATCGGCGCGTTGCCCCGGCTGGATCTTCGCCCCCTGGGTGGCGGCGGCGGATCCGCCGGGAAGGTAGACCGATGCTTCGCTCCCTCGAACCTGACAGACCAGCTCGTGCGGGCTGGTGGCGCTGTCGCCGGCAAAGGTTTTGTCATCCGTCACGAAGACCTGGACGATCAGGTTATCGCTGGGCTTGGGGATGCGCATCGCTGCCGCGATCGCCATCGGCTGATCCGCCGGCAACGGGCGCTGATACGTCACGCCCCCGCCGTGGAAGGATGAGGGAGACAAATCCTTCAGGAGCGGGCGCAGGCCCGAATGGGCTTCGACGTTCAATTTGCCGAAGCTGTTCCAGTCGGAGCCCAGGTCCGAATCGAAGTTCGACTGCGCCTGCGTGTTGACGAAATAAGTCTGCGCCAGGTCGTCTCGCGAATCGGGCGCCTTGGAGCGCGGGATGACGAAAAACGCGATGATCCCCAGGATCGCCAGGATCACCAACGCCGACAGGGCCGCGATCAGGTTCGCCGACGGCAGCGCCGCGGCCGTCTGTGAGTCGCCCGCCGCTTGCTCCTGCTCGATCGCGTCGAACACTTTTCGCGTGAACCCCGCCCCCGCGCGCACCTCGCGATACTTCCGCCCGCTCGCCAGCCGCTCGCGCGCCGCGTACAGCACCTTGAACTCATCAGCATCTGGCGAATGCTCGATCAATGCGAGTGCTTCCCGCCACGCCGGAGAACCGGGGCCCGCGCGCAACGCCTCGGTAATGAGTTGAAGCTGCGAGGATTCAAAATCCAGTTCAGTCATTGGTCACTTGTCACTGGTCACTGGTCACTGGTCACTGGTCAGGAACCGGTCGCTCGCCAAGTCTTTGACAAGTGACCAGTGGCAAGTGACCAATGACATTTTTCACTCCTCTTCCACGCTTCCATCCATCTCCGTCCCCATCATCTTCGCGAGCTTGCGCAATCCGTGGAACATGCGAGATCGGAGTGTCACCGCTTTGGTCCCCGTGATCTCTTCCATCTGCGCGTACGACAGATCCTGGAACACACCGAGCACGATGACTTCCTTCTGATCGGTCGGCAGATCTTCCAACGCCTTGAGCACGCGCGTGATTTCTTCCTGTTTTTCGACGTCGTCGGTGGCGACCTTGGCGACTTGATAGGGATCGCCGCTGATTTCGACGCCTTCAAGGTTGAGCTCGGTGACGTTTCGCACCGGGCTGCGCTTGCGCCGGCGGGCGTTATTGATCGCCAGGTTCCGGGTAATGGTGAAGAGCCAAGTCGAAAGCTTTTCCGGATAGCGGTAGGTCGGCGCGAAGCGATAGGCGCGGAGGAAGACTTCCTGCCCGATCGATTCGACGTCCTCGACGTTCCCGAGCATTCGGTAGAGGTAGCTCAGGACCGCGGAGTTATAGCGCTCGTAAAGGAGACTGAAAGCCTGGCCGTCGCCGTTCTGGGCGCGGCGCATCAGCTCTTCGTCGCTCGCGCGGCCCAAGGGTTGGGAGGCGAGATCGCCCATCTCCTCCGGCCGCGGAGGCGGCGGGGGCTTCGGGCGGGCTTGGCGCGTGGTCGAGGATGCTGACGCGCGCGGACGCTCCATGCGGGGGCTCTCTCTTACCTTCACCGATCTTCTGAGATCTTCTAGCTTTCTGTGAAAAACTAACCGGAGCTACCCCGGATAGCCTCCTGTGCTTCGATTATCCCACACGATTCCCCCTCTGGCCGCAATCTTTTCGTGTCCCAAAAATCGGATACGCGGCGGAACAGAATGGCCGCAACTACGTATAATGCAGCAGGTTGCGGCCCAGAGTGGCGATCGCGTAGGGCGAGCTTTTATAAGTCTCGCCTTATGAGGAAAGTCCGAACTGCGCCGGGCATCGGTGCTTGCTAACGGCAAGGCGGAGCAATCCGACGGAAAGTGCAACAGAAAGATACCGCCCCAAAGCCCACGGATCGCATCCGTGGGGTCTGAGGTAAGGGTGAAATGGTGCGGTAAGAGCGCACCGCGATCTCGGCGACGAGGTCGGCATGGCAAACCCCACCGGCAGCAAGACCAAATATGCAGGGAAGCAACAGAGCTCAGCGGCTCCGCCGCGGGGTTTTGGGGCTGCGGGTCGGCCCGATCCGCCATTACCTGCGGGTAGGTCGCTTGAGGTTCCAGGCAACTGGGATCCCAGAGAAATGGTCGCCCGTTTCTTCAGTTTTGCGGAAGAAACGAACAGAATTCGGCTTACACCCGGGCCGCAACCCAAACCACATCGGCGGCGATTCCAGCGCAGGAGTCGCCGCCGACTTTTTTCTTATTGGACCCCCACCCTAACACGCCGACAAATTCCCCGGCGGATGTGCGGTGCACGTCCGGTGGAGGCTGCTTCGCCCGGTTTTATGCCGGTAGAACATTTTCCAACCATCGACTTGACAAATTGCCGATGGTTAGGGTAATGTTTAAGGAAACAGCCTCCGAACCGTCGAATGCTCTGTAGGCTTTGTGTGTAGCATGTAGGAACGGTCGGGTTCGTCTGCCTCAAGCGGACACACCCGGGAGGATCTGATGGGAACGGAATCCCAAGCGGCTGACTCAAACGCCGCTGCCACTGCTTCGCCCGATCAGTCTCTGCCGGCCAGCCACGAAAGTGGGCCCGACAGCGAGATCGAGCGCTTGCTCGAGGCCGATCCTTCACTCGTTCCCCATGGGCCGAGCCAGTTTCTCGTCTCAGCGCGTTTGCTGGACGAGGAAGAGATCTCGGCCCTCCTGGAAGGGCTCGCTCCGTTGCTGGACGAGCTCCCGGCCGCACTAAGCAGCATTTCCACCAACGGTTCGAATGAGGCTGATGGTCCTATCAAGGAAGCAGCCCATGAACCTCACACCTCGACAACTGGATGTCATCGTCGCCATCCGCAACTATCGCCACTTGCATGGCTATTCCCCGACCATGCAGGAGCTGGCGGATCAGCTGGGAACCAGCAAGGTCACCATCTTCGAGCACGTCGGGGCGTTGGAAAAAAAGCGCGTCCTGCGCCGCGACAAGCACAAGGCTCGCTCTTTGGAAATCATCACCGAAGAGAAGCTCCCTGACGAAAATCGCACGACCAAGCTCCCCCTCCTGGGCAACATCGCCGCCGGAAGCCCCATTGAAGCCGTCGAGAATCGCGAGGAAATCGACCTCGAGCAGCTCTTCAAATCCAAGAGCGGCGTGTACGTCCTGCGCGTGCGGGGCGAATCGATGATCGACGATCATCTCTGCGACGGTGATTTCGTGGTGATCGAACGCCGCGAAAATGCCAAGAACGGGGAGCAGGTGGTTGCCCTGCTCGATTCGGGCGAAGCGACCCTCAAGCGGTTCTACAAGGAGGGCGGGAACAAAGTCCGCCTGCAACCGGCCAACAAATCGATGGAACCCCGCATCGTCGATGCCGACCGCTGCCGCATCCAGGGCGTCGTCATCGGGGTGCTGCGTTCGTATAACTAGAGCAGTTGAAGCACTTTCTGCGCCTCAGACCCGGTTAGACGCCGGTGTCTGGGCGCAGCGAGAACCCGGATTGTTTTCCAGACCGGAGAAAGGTGGAGCGGTTCAGCCCGCTCCCCGGAGGTTCCGCGCCCATGCTTCACCCCCCTCCCACGTCGTCCAAATCCCCCATTTCCACTCGCGCTGCCCATTCATCTGTCGATCCGAGCACGACAATGAAACCTAAATCCCCGGCAGGCGTTATACTTATAGATGGACCGGTCTTTTGTACTGGTCCTCGCGCCGCGTTTACCGGACCCTTGGCTCCCAAAGGAGACCGCCGCATGCCCGCCAAGCCGTCGTCTTCTCGCCCCACTGAGAATCCGCGCGCCGTTCCCACGACCGGCCGGGCCAATGCGCGATCCTCCGCGGCCAAGCAGGAAGCCAAGATTCTGTTCCAGAAGTATTTCAAGTCAGTTGGCCCCCGGACTTACGCCGCCCAGCTCAAGGAAGCCGGCAACGGCAACCATTTCCTGGTCCTGACCGAGGGAAAGCGCGACCCCGTCACCAACGAGGTCAAGAAACTGAAGCTCTTCGTGTACAGCGAGGACTTCAACGCCTTCTTCCGCATGTTGCACGACACGGCCCAGTTCATTAAAGCACATCCGGTTTCCCCTGAGATCAAGATGCGTCGGATGCGATACTGGGCGAAGAAGGAAGCGGAGCAGGCGACCGCCGCCCGCGTCGCCGCCGAAGCCGCCGCCGCCGGACAAGCCGCCAAGCCCGCCCGGCCCGTTTCACCCGCCAAGGTGACCGGTAAAGCCCCGCAGCGCCGACCCGCTCGCGGACGCTGACCTGAAATTTGAAATCTGAAATTTAAAATCCCACAAAGCCCCGAACGCCAAGTTCGGGGCCTTCTTATTTGCCTTTCGAACCTGTTTCAAATTTCGCGCTTCGAATTTCGACCTTTCGCCCGTACATTCCCCGCCCCATGGCTCACCTGCACTTGTTGTCCCCGCGTGGCTTCCGCGCCGCCGGCGTCTATGCCGGGATCAAGTCCAAGCATTCCCCGGACGTGGCGCTCTTGATCTGCGATCGCCTCGCCACCGCCGCGGCGGTCTTCACCACCAATCCGGTCTTCGCCGCCCCGATCAAGATCGGCCGCGAACACATCAAATCGAACCAACTCCGCGGCGTGGTGGTGAACGCCGGCAACGCCAATGCCTGCACCGGCGCCCAGGGCGATCGCGATGCCCGCCGGATGTGCCAGATCGCCGCCTCCGTCGCCGGATGCAAGCCGACCCAGATCCTTCCTTCCTCCACCGGGATCATCGGGCACCTCCTGCCGATGGAAAAACTCGAGCGCGGCATCGTCGAGGCGGGTCAGTATCTCGGCTCTTCGCTGGAACACGCGAATCTCTTTTCCGATGCAATCCTGACCACCGACACCAAGCGCAAAACCGCCGCCACCCAGATCAAGATCGGGCGCGAAAGGCTCACCGTCGCGGGCGTGTGCAAGGGCTCCGGGATGATCGGCCCGCGCATGGCGCGAGGCAAGTCCAAAGCCAGGCACGCGACGATGCTCGCGTATCTCACCACCGATGCGAAACTTTCCCCCGCCACGCTGAACACACTGCTGCAATCGGCTGCCGATGCGTCGTTCAATGCGGTCACGGTGGACGATCACACGAGCACGAACGATACCGCGGTACTGCTCGCTTCAGGACATGGCCCGGCCGTTCGATCCGCGCGGGAAATGAAACTCTTCGCCGCCGCGCTCGATGAGGTCTGCCAATCGCTCGCGTACCAGATCGCCGCCGACGGCGAAGGGGCGAGCAAAGTAGTCGCCATCACGGTTCGCCGATGCAAAACCGTCGCGATCGCGCGGGCAATCGCGCGCGCGATCGCCAATAGCCCGCTGGTCAAAACCGCCATGCACGGCAACGACCCCAACTGGGGCCGGATCGTCTCGGGCGCCGGGCTGGCCGATGTGCCGTTCGACCCCGATCGATGCACGCTTACATTGCAGGGAACCCGGGTCTTCCGCGCCGGCCGCCCGCTCGCCTTCGACGCGGCCAAGCTCAGCCGCGCGCTCGATGCCGACGAAGTCCGCGTCGATCTGGATTGCAGTTCAGGTTCCAGCGAGGCGACGATCTGGACCTGTGACCTGTCGAAAGGCTACATCGCGATCAACGCAGATTATCACACCTGAGCGGTGATATTCCCCCTTCCCGGGAGGGGAGGCCACAAAGAGTCCCATTCCCGCGCTCAGTGGAAACTTAAAATGCAATCGTGAGCGCATCCGCCAGTTCAACTCAACTCGATCCTCCACCTTTCCATCGCTTCAAGCGTTGGTCCGCGATCGGAGTTGTCTTCATCATTCTGCTCGTCGGCCTGCGTTGGTGGTGGGGTTACGAAGCGAATCGACGCTACGAAGCGATGATCGCCGCGGCGCACGCGCGGGGTGAGCTGATCACGCTCAATGACTTCAATAACGCCCCCGCCATCCCGGATGCGAACAACGCCGCCATTCCGCTCCAAGCGGCGGCGAAGGCGATCAAGTTCGCGACGACTCAGCAGTCCGCCTGGTTCGACGAGTACGACATCTACCAACCCATCGCGCGCGGAGACGAGGGGATGCTCCACGCCATCGTCACCGCCAACGCCGCATCGCTGGCGCAGGCGCGGCAGGCGCGTTCGCTGCCTCAAGCGGACTACGGCCTGCGCCTGGCCTCCCCGATCGCGGGTACCCTGCTGCGCTATCTCAGCGACGCCGCGCAACTGCGCGAGCTCCAACTCTTGGGCGTCTTCGACGCGCACCTGAACCGTGATGACGCCGAAGCGATCGAGCTGCTGCGCGACCTCAACCGCCACATGAACGCCATCGCTCAATCGCAACAGTTTCTGGTGATCCATTTCGTCAGCGTGGGCGGCCAGATGGCCACCGCCCGCGCGGCCGTGCAACTGGCCGCCGAGCTGGACGTCGCCGGCCCGTCGGCCGCGACCACGCAGCCGGCCTCGCGTGAAAACCTCCGAGCGTTGATCGAAGAGCTGCTCGACGATCGAGTGCTGCGCGACTCCGCTCGCCGCGCGTTTGATGCCGAGCGTCTGACGGTCCTCGACACCGGCCCCGGCATGGCCGCCACCATGCAGCCGCAATGGTTGGCGCAGTTGCTGGCACCGATGTACCTGCTCGATTCGATCCGGGCCGCCGAGTACATGGAGCCCCACCGCCGCGCCTGTACGCAGCCGAACTATCCCGCCGCCATGGTGCTCGCGCCGCTCCCCCCCGACCCGGCCCATCGCTCTGGGCTGCACATGACGGTCGATGCGCTGCGAGGAAAATTCATGCTGATTAACCGCAACCCACAACTGTTTCAGTTCCGCGCCCTGGCAGCACGCCGCGAGGCAGCGCTGGCGCTGGCGATCCGGCTGTACAAGCTCGATCATTCAGGACAGTTGCCTTCGCGCCTGGACGATCTCGTCCCGGACTATTGCTCCGCGGTCCCGAGCGACCCCTTCAGCGCCGCCGGCAGCGGTTTCATCTATCACCCCCACGCATCGCCGCCGATCCTTTACAGCGTCGGAATCAACGGCGTGGACGATGGTGGAACCGACGGTGGATTTGATTGGTGGGATCGCCGACCGACGAGTGGACCTTTGGATTTTCCGATCCCGTTGAGCGCCCCGAAATGACGCGTGCAGCATTGCCTTGAGAGAGCCGGACCATGTCCGTCCGCTCCGCGCCGCGCGATAGCAGCGCAAACCGGGCCGACACGGCCCGGCTCCGTTCATAGGACTTCTGATCTACGCGATGAGACTCATCATCATTATCGCCACAAACCCATATGCCGCTGGGAGACCAATCAGGAAAACACCCGCCAGCGCGCTCCACGACAGCACCATCGCCGCCAGCGCCGCCACCTCCCGCCCGATCCCGCAGTGCGTCGCGCGGCGAAGCAGCATCATTGGCACATAAAGCATCCCGATCAATTGCAGCAATAACAGGATGACCCCCGCGAAGAGGATCACATTCAGCATGGGGGATTGCCCTCCATCCCACCACATCATCCGCCAGGAGCACAGGGGTATCACCACCGGCAGGAAGAGCCACGGCGCGCACGCGTAGTAGCTGACCGCGACGGCGCGATGCTGCTGCTCGCTCGTCAGCCGAGCGGCACGAAAAAAGCAGCTCGCAACCGAACTGGCCGAGAGAAGGAACAGCCACGCTCCCAACAGCGCCGCCACCGGCATCCCCGCATCGAGCACCCAGCCCAGCATCCGATGCTTCACCGGCGCATACGGCCCCGTGTAAGCCCGCCCTCCCATCAACCTTCCGTAGCTCGGTAGAACGGGCCAGGGCTGATGGTTCAGCGTGAAATCGCCATACACCCACGCAATCAGAAACGCCGGGCCGAGGAACGCGATCGCCAGCGTGAGCAGCCGAAACCGTCGCGCATCGCTCAAGCTAACCGGCCGCGCCACTTCGCGGCCAACCCGCCACGGTCGGACGAGAACGATCCAGAGCGTTTGCGCGTACGCTTTGATGCGACCGATCTGGTCGCGTTTCGTCCAGGGAATCGCGCTCCCCGCCATCCCCGACCGATCCACCGCCGCCCCGCATTCGGGACACCGATCACTCGCCAGGCCGCGCAGGTCGTAGCCACAGTCGAGGCAGAAGATTTCCGGTGGCGGTGGTGGTTCTGCTTCCGGTCCCCTCTCGCCTTGTGGGAGAGGGTTAGGGCGAGGGGGAGGAGTTGCCGACTTCCCACGCATCGATTCGCTCTGGTCCGGTCCGGTCTGGTCCCCTCTTCGCACGCGAATGTACGCGTATCAAGTCTGGACCCTCTACCCCTCACCCCTGCCCTCTCCCGCAAGGGGAGAGGGGGTAGATGCATCCACGATCGTGCCACACTCGGGACACCGAGCGCTGGTGATCCCGCGCAGATCGTACCCGCAGTGCCGGCACAGGCCGGCGCGTTGCAGCTCGCGGAGTCGGCGGCGGCGGCGAATTTCCAAGCCCACCAGGATTCCCAGCGGCAGGACTATCGCCCAGTGTGGAACGCTGACGATGGTCAAATCATCCGGCCGGGTCGGATACGCTAGCGTCGGCCAGACCGAGGCGATCGTGTGCCGCCAGGCGAAACCCCATGCCCCCCAATCGTTGGTCGGCCCGATCCAGTCGAGCGGCGAAGCTCCAGAGCGATAGACATACGTGCCGGTGACATCCCCACCCAGCGGCCCGAGCTGCCAGCCCGACCCCCGCTTGGGGAGATAGTCGAACCGCCCGAGGACGATCCTCCCCCGCCGGGATTGGATCGCCCATTGCGTGCGCCGTACCGAGTCCTCGCTTGAAGTCGTGTAGTCCCAGCAGAACGTGTCACTGCGGAAATAACTCTTGATCCAGAGGCCAAGGGTGAGCAGCAGGAGAGCGATGACGATCGCGAGAGCGATTTGGCGGAGCACGGAGGACCAGGAGACGCGCGTCTGCTGCAATTCGCCCTCACCCTACCCTCTCCTGGTAGGAGAGGGAAAAGAGCGTGGACGGCTGGGGATTACCTGGGGAAGAGACAGGAGCGGAGAAACACTCCAGACTGCGAAAACGAACCCAATTCCGCATCGGGGCCATTGCGGCCCACGTTTGACTCGGGGGGTGGAGCAATCCCTGCTCCGACCCCCGCGGATCCGTAAGCGCATTTTCTCGCGCGCTCCACTGGCGGATCGCATCCGTGCGATCGCTCAAGGGAACACGCTCTCTCTCTCTATCCGAGATCGTTCATGAGACGTTCGATGGCCGCGTCCAGCTTGGCGCTGGTTTCGTACGTGCCGGCGGCGATCTGCGCCTTGATGGCGGCGACCTTGTCGGCGCGGATCGGGCCGCCCGCTTTCAACGTCTCCATCAAGTGCTTGACCGTCGAAAGCTCGACGCGGTCGGTCTTGACCATCGCGGCCGGCTTGGCCGGGACACTCTTGTGAATCGCCTTCGCACCGGCGACGCGGTTGACCGGGGTGTTTCCCCCGATTCCGTTAATACCACTCATGACTGCACCACCCTGGCTAGGGGACTCTCTCTCGAGAACTTTCGAGAACTTTGGCCGGCGACTCCATCGCCGCTGCCTTGATGATTGAGGTATCGTCGGACTAACGCCTCCAACATGAACCCGACCATGAACCCAACAGAACCTTGCAACTTTCGGTATGGCCGGTACTTATGTAACCAGTCGGTCGGGCTCGGTTCAAAAATCATTCGTGAGGCGGGTCGCTGAGAGGGACCAAACTACGTCCTAGACTTCCCAGATTATCCAAATTAACTATCGGAAACTGCTCCGCTTGTTAGGGGCAGTCGTTTTATCGGCAAGCCGATCCTTACCGGACCACACTCTTTCCCTGCAGAATCGACTCAGCCAATCGGCCGCTCATCACCGGGTTGCGGTAGACCAGCGGCAAAAGGAATCGCAGGTTCTGTTGCGGCCCGCGGAGGTATTCGCCCAGCGTCGTCCCCCAGCTCTGGCGATACGGTTGCAGCGCATCCTGGAGATGAATCTCTCCGAGCGCCCCGCGGATCGCGTCGGCGGCGAAGAGGGCGGACCAGCAGTTGGGATAGAGATCTTCCAGGCAGGCCGTGTAAAACCCACCGGCCGGTCCGAAGAGAAGCGTACGGTTGCCCACGATCTCCCGCGCCAAGGCCCCGGCCGCGGGAAGGTCCATCGATTCCATCTTTTGCAGCGGCAAGGCATCGGGTTCGACTTGGAGAATTCCGTGTTTCCGCAAGCTCCCGGCCCACAGGAGCATCACGCTCCGCGGCGGACTGGTCGGCACGTCGTCGCTCGCCTGCTCCACTGCCAGCTGAACCTCATCCTGCCCGATGAGCATCCACGCCCAAGTCAGCTTCCCGCCGACGTCCAGCGACATCGGCATCATCGGCTTCTCCTCGAGCTTCACCGCGTTCTTGGGCAAGCGCAGGAACGAATATCGCCGCATGACATCGGAAGCGAATGCTTCAGGCAGGCCAAGCACTTTCGCGTTCTCGCCGCTGATGTTCCCCGCCAGCAGGATCGCGCGCGGGCGGACCGTATGCGAATCAAGCGCGATCTCGAATCCCTTCTCATCCACATGATGGATCGTCAGCGATTTGGGCGAATGCAGCTTCACGCCTGCTTCCTTGGCCATCTGCGAGAAATGCTTGCGCGTGTCGCTGTAGCAGCCGATGTATGAGGCCGGCGTGGTCGCGGACTTGCTCCGCCATTCGCCGCGCGTGTTGGCGTTGTCATCGGAAAGGAACGCGCAGCCCCAAACCGGCGCGAGCTCCATCTTCTTCTTGAGCTTCTCCAGCGGCTTGTGCAGGTCGAACAGATCGGGATTGAGCAGGATGAGCCGATCGGGCGGCGAATCGCCGGGGATCGTCGCATGCGCGACGTTCACGTGCGGCTTGCCGTTGCAGAGCATGTCGGCCGCGAGATAGGCGCAGGGGTGTTGCCCGAGCACCAGCACATCAAGCTGCGGGACAGACTTGGCCATACAACGTCGGACGTTCCATCATACTGCCGATGCTGCGTCTTGCCATGGTCCTATCGCCTGCGATAGCCTTCCGGGCACACCTATGAAGTGGCCGCAAGCGGTGCTGTTTGATTTCGACGGGGTGCTGGTCAACAGTGAGCCGGTGCACTTTCTTGCGTTTCATGAAGTGCTGCACGCGGAAAAGATCGAGCTCAGCGAGCACGAATACTACAACGAGATGATCGGCTTCGACGACAAGGGGGCGTTCCGGCACATCTTTGCCGCCCGCGGCCGCGAGCTCGATCCGCCGACCTTCCTCCGCGTCCTCACGCGCAAGAGCGAGGTCATGATGGACCTCATCCACCGCCGAAAGCTCGAAGCGCTCCCCGGGGTCGAGCAGTTCGTCCGCAGCCTCTGGCGGCACTGTCCGCTGGGGATTTGTTCCGGCGGGCTGCGGGAAGAGATCGAGGTGATGCTGGAAGGCGTGGCGCTGCGCGACTGCTTCAGCGTGATCGTCGCCGCCGAGGATGTCGATGTCGGAAAACCCGATCCCCGCGGCTATGTCTTGACGGCGAAGCAATTAGCGGAAAAATCGAAAAGGACCCTGAAGCCGGCAGATTGCCTGGTCGTCGAAGATGCCCCCAGCGTGATTAAGAATGTGAAATCGCTGGGATTTCCGACGTTGGCCGTGGCGAGCAGTTATCCTATTGCGAAGCTGGAAGAAGCCGGCGCGGATTGGTCGGTCGCAACGCTCGCGCCCGATGAGGTGAAGAAAAAGGTCCCGCCTCTCAAGGGAATCGTCTGATCGGAGCAAAACCAATGAAACTCATGCCAAGAGCCGCTTGCGCCTTCGCGGGGCTCGTCCTGATCGGGTCAACGCTCGCCTTCGCGCAAGTCGATGTCGATCCCAAGGACCCGATCCTCAATGAAGCGCAGGCGGCAAAGGTCTCCGAGGAACCGGCCGAGCCCGCGCTCCCCTATGCGCATCCGACGCTCTCCAATGATTCGCGCTGGGCCGGCGTGATGGCGTTCGTGATCGTCCCGGCGATGTTCCTCGCGGCGGCGATGATCGGTTCGCTGGTCTATTCCGAAATGCCGCTGGAACCTCCCCCGGTTGCCCACTCGCACGATGAGCCGCCCGGCGGGTCGCATCACCATGGCCCCGGCGGGACCGTCCAACCCGGCCCCGAGCATGAGCTCCCGGGCGGGCATGCGGAACCTCATCATTAAATGAACCGCAGATAGACGCGAATAAACGCAGATTGAAAAATCTGAAATCTCAAATTCCAGATTCTCGATCTGCGTGTATCCGCGTTTATCTGCGGTTCAATTTTCTTTTGATGAACTAATCGCGCGGTTCCGCAGCGGTGGCGCGCGGGACGGTCGGGAGACCGCCGGTGCTCGTCGGCGGCGGGGTGTACGTGGCGCTCGGTTGCGCTTGTGGTTGTGGCTGCGGCTGCGGTCGCGCCTGACGCGCCGGGGCGGGCGCCGGTGTCGGCGCGGGAGCAGCGCTCCCCTCCGACGATGACTTGTACCCGCTCAACTGCGGCAGCGGACCGCCGGGGAGCACTGGCTTGGCCAATTGCGATTCTTCCTTCAACCCCGGACCGGGCACCTGGTGCAGCCGATACAACGCGGCATTCACCTGCGCGTCGTTCGGATTCACCCCATACGCCCTGCGGAGTTGCGTCGCCGCGCGCTGCGCTTCGCCGAGCTGCTCAAGGTACAGCCCATATTCCTTCAGGACCGTGAAATCCTTCGGGTCCTTGATGGCCGCTCGGTTGTAGGCCGCCAGCGCCGAATCGGCATCGCCGCGGTTCTGATAGATCTTCGCCAGCAGCAGGAAATCGATCGGCTTATTGCTGGCGTTGGCCTGTTTGTCGATGACGTCGACTTCGGCGTCGCGGTTGTCGCTCGCCGAGATGCTTGCCGCCAGCGCGTTGATCGTCCGCAGCTGCTGGATCTTGTCATCCTTCCCAGCGAGCGTGCGGTCCTGCGCGTCGAGCGACGCTTTGTACGCCTGGATCGCGTTCTGATGCTGCCCCATCTTCTCGTAGCACTGGGCCAGCCCGTACTGCGAGCGATAATCGCGCGGATCGACGCGAATGGCGTTCTTGAACGACCCGGCGGCGTCGGCGTAGTTCCCCGCGTTGTATTCCTTCTCCCCCGCCGCACGCGATTCGGGGTTGTGCGAGATGATTTCCTGCTGACAGCCCGCGAGGAGGATCAACGCCAACGTGGTAATGAGTGTCTTGGACAAGGTGCCACCTCCGTGTAGCCAAAGATTCCAATGTGGTTGGAGCAATAACTTAACGGCAACCGATGAGTTTGCAAGGAAACGCACGTGGAATCAGTGGGATTTTGCCTGACGTTTGCTCATCGATTGAGTGACTCTTATCATCCGCACCCACATGCCCGTCGGCACCATCGAACGCATCGGACGTGACGTCAATAACACATTGGCCGCGTTCGGGGACTTCTGCCTCTTCTGCGCCCGCACCTTCCGCTGGCTGTGGGGATGGTTCCACTGGAAGAACATCCGCCTGCTGCTGCCGCTGATGTATGAAGTCGGCGTGCAGTCGGTGCCGGTCATCGCGGTCACCGGCGCGTTCATCGGGATGGTGATGGCGGTGGAGACCCACACCCAGTTCAAAGCCCTGGGGCAGGAAGAGCGCATCGGCAGCGTCATCGCCCTGTCGGTGGTCAAGCAGATCTTTCCAGCACATTGGGATCCTAAGCTTAGAATTCCACGTGGACAAGTTGTCGC
>JADMIO010607191.1_pt1 | contig 21214 bp, 18 predicted proteins | sample 8958161 | NCBI WGS metagenome assembly JADMIO01 (sample SAMN16585339, study PRJNA669376) | soil metagenome | isolation source: Crop rotation soil | place: USA: Cullars Rotation, Alabama | collected 2011
CGACCATCCCTCTCGTGTCGAAGGCATGGGGGAAACCCGCCGGTTTCCCCGCGCTCGTCGGGGCGGCCCTCCTCGCCCTACCCATTCCGGCGCTCCGCCAAGCGGAGCTCGCCATGATGCGGAACCATGGCGGGCCATCTAGAATTGGCGTCTCCCGGAGCCCCGCTTGCGCGCCGTCCGCCGATCCCACCTCGTCCGTCTCGCGCCTCTCGCCCTGCTCGTGGCGGTCGCCTCGCCCTCGCGCGCCGTGCAGCCGAACCTGCGCCTCTACTCCGACGAGTGGATCGCGCCACCACTCCAGTCGGTCCTCGCGGGCATCAATGCCGAAGGCAAGGCACTTTCGACGCTCACGAGCCCGGGCGCGGCGAACGCGGCGGCCCTCGAGGCTCTCTCGTCGTGGAACTTCACGCCGATGGCGACGCTCTCGGGCACGACGGACAGCGTCACGCTCCAGGCGCCCGTGAGCTCCGCGTGGACGTGCTACCTGCCGGACTCGTCACACTGCGGCTTCGACTGGCCCGGCAACCAGATCCTCACGACGCGCACGGGCAAGGCGGGCGGCGTCGCCACGCGCAACGTGGGAGCGTCCGAATACGACGCGGACCGCGGCCTCCTGCTCGTGCGCGCCTCGGTGTCGGACGAAGGCGGCGACAACGAGGTGCGCCTCTGCCTCGATCCGAACCAGTCGCGCCCCGAGATCGCCCTCGCCGCGTTCCCGCACGTCGATGGAAACCGCCGCTACCTCACGAGCGGCGACCCGGCCTGGAGCTCGCCGCAGCTCAACTGCTCGCCGATCATGGTCTTCGGCGGAGACTGTGGTGTCGCCGGCGCCACGGCGTACCTCGGCAGCGGCACGGGCACGACGGGGCTTCAGACGTCCCGGATCGTGAAGGCCGGCACGATCACGCTGCCCTCGGGCCACGTGGTGGACGGCTTCCTGCTCGAGAGCTTCGTCTCGGCGACGGCCAAGGTCGCGACGTGCCCGCTCGCGCTCGTGACCAAGACGATCCGCCAGTGGACGCTCACGTGGGTCGTGCCGGGACTCGGCGTCGTCGCCTCCATCTCGAGCGACGACGACGTCGCCTCGCTCACCGCATTCACGACGGCCAAGAGCACGTTCGTCGCCTTCGGCCTGCTGCCGCCGCTCTCGATGACGGTCGGCGACATCGGCGGCGATCGCGTGAAGCTCTCGTGGACGCCGGGGTCCATCACGCGCTTCGTCGATTCCTGGCAGATCAACTGGCTGCCCGAGGGCTCGAACGATCCGCCGAGCACGAGCGCCCCGATCCCCGTCGGCACGACGTCGATGCTGCTCACGGGCCTCGACCCCGGCACGACGTACCGCATCTGGATCACGGCGCGCCGGACCTACACGGATCCCTTCAGCCACGTGCAGGCGACGTACACGAGCCTCTCGCTGCCGCAGGCGACGGGCGCGGATGCGAATGGCGACGGGACGCAGGAGACGTCGTACCCGCCAGCCGCCACGATCACGACGGACGAGCTGCCCGCCTCCTGCGTGACGGGCGACATCGCGCCCGACGGCTTCGGCGACGGCGTCATGAATCTCGCGGACGTTGTTCTCGGCATCCGCAAGGCGGCGGGCGCGGTTCCCGTCAACATTCGCGACGAGACGTGCGGCGACGTCGCTCCGGGCGCGGTCAGCTGCCAGCCCCAGGTGGGCCCCGCCAACTGGTGCGTCGAGGGCGACGGCATCTTCGACGCCGCCGACGTCGCCGAGCTCCGCCACCGCATCGGCCTCCTCACGACCTTCTCCTGCGCGACCTGCGAGTAGGCGCCGGAAAGCCGGCAGACTCGACCCACGGTAGGATTCGCGACCGTGCGGGGGCCAAGCCCCGGCGCATCAGCCCCCTCGTTCGCCGAAAGGGATCGCGACTCCATGGCCGAGAAGATCACGCCCCGAAGTGAGGACTACGCCCAGTGGTACGTCGACCTCTGCCTCCAGGCAGAGCTCGCGGACTACTCCCCGGTCAAGGGCTGCATGGTCATCCGGCCGAATGGGTACGGCATCTGGGAGAAGATCCAGAAGGGGCTCGACCGGCGCATCAAGGCAACCGGCCACGTCAACGCGTACTTCCCGCTCTTCATCCCCGAGGAGTTCCTCAAGCGCGAGAAGGAGCACGTCGAGGGCTTCGCGCCCGAGTGCGCCGTCGTCACGCATGGCGGCGGCAAGCTGCTCGAGCAGCCTCTGGTCGTCCGCCCCACGTCCGAGACCATCATCTACGCGATGTTCTCGAAGTGGGTGAAGAGCTACCGCGACCTTCCCCTGCTCATGAACCAGTGGGCGAACGTCGTGCGATGGGAGATGCGCACGCGCCTGTTCCTGCGCACGACCGAGTTCCTCTGGCAGGAAGGCCACACGGCGCACGCGACGCACGAAGAGGGCGAAGCCGAGGCGCTGAAAATGCTGGACGTCTACGCGGACTTCGCGGAGACCGAGATGGCGCTGCCGGTCCTTCGCGGCGTGAAGTCCCAGAACGAGAAGTTCGCCGGGGCGCTGCGGACCTACGCCATCGAGGCGATGATGCAGGACGGCAAGGCGCTGCAGGCGGGGACGTCCCATGATCTCGGCGACAACTTCGCGCGCGCCTTCGACGTGAAGTTCCAGGACGAGAAGGGCGAGTGGCGATACGCCTGGCAGACGTCGTGGGGGGTCTCCACGCGGCTGATCGGCGCGCTGATCATGGCGCACTCCGACGACGACGGGGTCGTCATGCCGCCCCGGCTCGCAGCCGTCCAGGTCGTCATCGTGCCGATCTACAAGACCGAGGATCAGCGGCGCGACGTCGTCGCCGCCGCCGAGCGCATCGCAGGGCAGCTGCGCGCCGCGGATCTCGACGTGGTCGTCGACGCGCGCGAGGGTCAGACGCCGGGCTTCAAGTACCACCACTGGGAGCTGCGGGGCGTGCCCCTCCGGCTCGAGATCGGCCCCCGCGATCTCGCGGCGAACCAGGTCTTCTCGGCGCGCCGCGACACGAAGGAGAAGGCCGCCCTCTCGCTGGACGGCATCGTCGATCACGTGCGCGTCCGGCTCGACCTCATCCAGAAGAACCTCTACGACCGCGCGAAGCTCTTGCGCGACGAGCGCACGCGCGAGATCGACTCCTACGAGGAGTTCAAGACCGCGCTGGACGCGGGCGGCTTCTTCCGCGCTCACTGGTGCGGCGACGGGAAGTGCGAGAGCACGATCAAGGAGGAGACGAAGGCGACCATTCGCGTCATCGAGCGCGACACGCCTGCGGTCTCCGGCAAGTGCCTGCGCTGCGACAATCCGAGCGAGCGGCGGGTCGTGTTCGCCCGCTCGTACTGACGACACCCATGCGGTTGCTGCTCGTCCGGCACGCCATCGCCGAGGATCGCGCGGAGCATGCGCGTGAAGGTGGTGGCGACGATACGACGCGCCCCCTCACCGACAGGGGCCGGCGCCGCATGAAGCGCGCGGCGCGGGGCCTCGCGACGCTCGTGCCTTCAATCGACCTCCTCGCGACGAGTCCGCTGACGCGCGCCATTCAGACGGCCGAGATCCTCGCGAAGCGCATCGACGTCGGCGAGGTCGCGTCGTGCGACGCGCTCGTTCCGGAGGCGGAACCGGCCGCGACGATCGAGTGGCTGCGTCAGCGGAAGGACTCGCCGGAGCTCGTCACGCTGGTGGGCCACGAGCCCCACCTCGGACGCCTCGCCGGCTGGCTCGTCGCGGGCCGTGACGCCGCACCCGTCGAGCTCCGCAAGGGCGGCGCCTGCCTGATCGACGTTGCCGACGGAATCCGCGCGGGATGCGGGACTCTCCTCTGGGCTCTCGCGCCGCGGCAGCTGCGCGCGCTCGCCCGATGACAGCGTCGCGCTCGATCCTGGACATGCCAGTCGACCGCGCCGTCCGGCTCGTCGCGCAGGGCTTCGTCGAGCAGGCCGGCGAGGCGCGCGATCGTCTGGCTGCGGGATCGGACCCCTCGTCGCTGCACGACTTTCGCGTCGCCATGCGCCGGCTCCGGAGCTGGCTGCGCGGTTTCCAGCCGCACGTGCTCGACGGCATCCGGAAGCGTGCGAGACGCCCGCTCGCCGATATCTCCGACGCCACGAGCGCGCGACGCGATGCGGAAGTGCATGCGGAGTGGCTTGCCCGGCACAGGCGCCGTCTGCCCCTGCGCCAGCGTGCCGCGCTCGATGCTCTGGTCGTGCGACTGTCCCAGCGCGCGATCTGGGGAAGCAGGCCACGCGGGAACTGATCGATCGCTTCGATGCGCTCCGCCAGGACCTGCTGGACGAGCTGTCGTCGTACCGGCCCCGAGTCGACGTCGGGAAGCCCCAGGCCGAACGGACGCTCGCCGCGGTCGCACCGCTCCTGCTGCGGGAGCATGCGGACGAGCTCGTGAAGCGGCTCGATCGCGTCGAATCCCTCGAGAACGAAGCAGAAGCGCATGCGGCGCGGATCGCGGGCAAGCGGCTGCGCTACCTCCTCGAGCCGCTGCGGGACGAGGCTCGTGCCGCGAGCCCGCTCGTCGAGGACCTCAAGTCGCTGCAGGACGGCCTGGGCGAGCTGCACGATGCGAGCACGCTCGAGGCCGAAGCCCGCGACGCGGAGCCTCCCCTGCCCGCCGTGGGTCGCGCTGCGTTGCTGCAGTCGATCGCGACACGCGAAGCGCGCGCCTTCGCCGCCTTCCGCAAGACCTGGCCCGCGCGGCGCATTCATCAGCTCGCGGCGAGAACGCACGCGCTCGCGGCGCGCCTCGACGAGCGCTCGCGCCGCGGCATCGAGATCGAGCGGAAGTTCCTGCTCTCCTGCGTCCCCGACGAGGCGCGGCGTGCGCCCAGCGTGACGATCGATCAGGGCTACCTGCCCGGCCGCGACGTCAAGGAGCGCATCCGCCGCGTGAGGGATCGCGGGCGCATCGACTACGTGCGCACGATGAAGGCGGGAACCGGTGTCGTGCGCGTCGAGGTCGAGGAGAAGACGACCAAGGCCGTGTTCGACGGGCTCTGGCGGCTGACCACGGGACTCCGGCTTCGCAAGCGCCGGTTCGCGGTACCTGCCGGCTCGCTCACCTGGGAGATTGACGAGTTCCTCGATCGCGACCTCGTCCTGGCCGAGGTCGAGTTGCCGGCCGAGGACACGCCCATCGAGATCCCGGACTGGCTCGCGCCGCACCTCGTCCGCGAGGTCTCCCACGAGCGGCGCTACGAGAACCATCGGCTCGCTCGCACCCGGGTGAGAGGCCGCCGCAGGGCGTGATCCGGCGCGCGTTGCCGGGATCCGGTGGAGGTGCGATCATCGCGCTCTCTCCCGTCCCCGCCCCAGTTTCAGGAGCTCTCGATGATCGCCTCCACCCGCCCCAAGATCACCGTCGTCGGCGCCGGCCACGTGGGCGCCACCACCGCCATGCGGCTCCTCGAGCAGCGCGTCGGCGACGTCGTCCTCGTCGACATCGTGGAGGGCATGCCCCAGGGCAAGGCCCTCGACCTCCTCGAGTCCGGCCCGGTCCAGGGTTACGACTGCCAGATCGCCGGGACCAACACCTACGACGAGACGGCCGGATCCGACATCGTCATCATGACAGCGGGCCTCGCGCGCAAGCCCGGCATGTCGCGCGACGATCTCCTCAAGAAGAACGCGGACATCGTCTCGGGTGTCATCGAGGGCATCGCGCCGAAGTCGCCGAACGCGATCATCATCATGGTCACGAACCCGCTCGACGCCATGGCGCACCTCGCCATGGTGAAGTCGGGTTTCCCGCGCGAGCGGGTCATCGGCATGGCTGGGGTCCTCGATTCCGCGCGCTTCCGCACGTTCCTGGCGCAGGAGCTGAAGGTCAGCGTCGAGAACGTGCACGCCTTCGTGCTCGGCGGCCACGGCGACACGATGGTCCCGCTGCCGCGCTACTCGACGGTCTCCGGGGTGCCCGTGACCGAGCTCATCGCGCCCGAGCGTCTCGCGCAGATCGTCCAGCGCACGCGTGACGGCGGCGCCGAGATCGTCAAGCTCCTCAAGGAGGGCTCGGCCTACTACGCGCCGTCGGCCTCCTCCGTCGAGATGGCCGACGCCATCCTCAACGACCGGAAGAAGATCCTCCCCTGCGCGGCCTACCTCCAGGGCGAGTACGGCCACCAGGGCATCTTCCTGGGCGTTCCATGCAAGCTCGGCCGCAAGGGCATCGAGTCGATCTTCGAGATCGAGCTCAAGGCGGACGAGAAGGACGCGCTCGGCAAGTCCGTGAAGGCCGTCGAGGAGCTCGTTCAGGTCATCGGGCTCCGCTGAGGCCTTCGGGGCCTGCAGAGGTCCCTGGGGGCCCTTTCGAGGGCGATTTGACCGCCCTGCCATGCTCTTGGGAATGACAGGACATGGCAACGAGAAGCGGTGGGCGAGCGGCTCGCGAAGGAGATGCCGTCCGGGCTTTCAGCCCGGATGGCGGACGAGCCGCCGGCACGGATGGCGGAGTCTCCTCCAAGCCGCACGGCGGAGTTTCCTCCGCGGGGCCCGGGGAATGGGCGCGGAGGGCGACTGTTTCCCTGAGTGGGCGGCGCTCGCGGCGCGCGGGGGGGACCAGTGAGCGGCGCCCGGCTCAATGGCCACGCGCATGCAGCACGACGTCAGCAGTTCGAGGGGCTGCTCTTCGAGCACCTGCCCGTGATGCACGCGGTGGCTCGCCGGCTCACCCGGAGCGCGACCGATGCCGAGGATCTCGTCCAGGAGACGTGCCTGCGCGCGTACCGGTTCTTCGACGGCTTCGAGCCCGGCACGAACTTCCGCGCCTGGCTCCTGCGCATCCTCAAGAACGGCTTCATCAACGCGTGGCATCAACGGCAGTCGTCTCCGCGCGTCGAGTCGCTCGATCTCTCCGAGGAGGCCTGGCAGCACCACGTGGCGTCCGTCGCGTACTCGCCCTTCACCTCCGATCCCGAGTCCGAGCTCGGCCGCACGTTGCTGCGCGAGGACATCGACGAGGCGCTCGCGAGCCTCCCCGTGGAGTTCCGCATGGTCGTCATCCTCTGCCTGCTCGAGGGCTTCAGCTACCAGGAGACCGCGGAAGTCCTGGAGATCAAGATCGGGACGGTCATGAGCCGGCTGCATCGCGGGCGGAAGGCGCTGCAGGCAAGGCTTCTCTCCGCGGCACGCGCGCGCGGATTCGCTCCTCCCCCGACGGAGGCATGAGATGGACTGCGAGGGATGGCTCGAGCGGCTGGACGTCGTTCTCGACGGCGAGGCGGATCCCGCGCTCGCGGCGGCGGTCGAGGGGCACCTCGCGGCCTGCGCTTCCTGTGCCGAGCGCGCGAAGCTCGCGCGCGCACTGCGCTCCACGTTGCTCGCGCGGGCTGCCGTCGAGACTCCCCCGACGCTACGTGGCCGCGTGGCAGCGAGACTCGACGCGGAGGATCGCCGCTCCTCGCGGGGCCTCCTGGGTCGCGGCATCCTGATCGCGCTGGCGGCAGCCGGACTCGTCGCGCTCGGGGCGGTCGCGCCCGGCATGGTGTCGTCGCGCCCGCCCGAAGTGCCGCTCGGCAATCCGGCCCAGCTCTCGGGGATGCTCTGCTGCCTCCAGTGCCAGCTCCGCGAGGCTCCTCCGCCGCGAGGACTGGAGGCCCTCCTGCCACCGCTGCCCCCTGATGTCGGCGCCCACCACGGCTGCCTTCACCTCCGCGACGACGAGCAGCGCTACTGGGAGCTCGTGCCGGAGGGACCCGAGGCCGCCCTCGTGTCGGACCACGCGCTGAAGGGACGACGCGTCGTGGTGTTCGGCACGGCGGAGCCCGACCTGCACGTCATCGTCGTGGCCCGGATTCACGTCGAGTGATCGGCCTGCTGGCGACGGCTCGGCGGGTGGACACCCCGGGGACCGCGTGCCATGCTCTCCCTTCGCACGAGATGGACCAGATCGTGGCGCTTCGCCCCTGAGCCATCCGATGCGTCTTCCTCCTACCTTTCTCGCGGCGCCCACGGGCGTCTCCCAAGGTTCGACCAGCATGGCCAACGTTCTCGACGTCACGGATTCCACCTTCGAAGCCGAAGTCCTCAAGTCCTCCGTTCCCGTCCTGGTCGACTTCGGCGCCACGTGGTGCGGGCCCTGCAAGCAGCTGGCTCCGATCGTCGAGCAGCTCGCCAAGGACTGGCAGGGCAAGCTCAAGGTCGCGGCCGTCGACGTGGACAAGGCTCCGGAAGTCGCCATGCGCTACGGCATCATGAGCGTTCCGACGGTCATCGTGTTCCAGGGAGGCCAGATCAAGGACCAGATGATCGGCTTCCAGACGAAGTCCGCCCTCGAAGATCGCGTCAAGCGCGTTCTCGCCTGATCGATCGCGACGGAGCCCGCCACGTCGTGACAGTCCCGCCCCTTCGCGCCGGATGGCGCGCGCTCTCTCCGTGGAGCGCCGCCGTGCGCCTGCTTGCCCTCTGTCTCGCGCTCGTGACCGTTCTCGGCGCGAGCGTCGCACGCGGCCAGGATGACGGCTCCGGCTACGACTACGTCAGCCTGTCTGCGAAGACCGACCGCGCGTCGTACCACGCGGGCGACAAGGCGACCGTCACGCTCGAGTTCAAGATCGACCCGCGCGTCCACATCAACGCGCACGTGCCCACCGAGGAGTGGCAGTTCCCGACGAACGTCGAGTTCGCCGATCACGCGGGGCTCCAGCTCTCCGAGATCGAGTGGCCGAAGCCGAACCTCAAGGAGTTCGAGTTCAGCGACGGCAAGAAGATCGCGGTGCTCGAGGGAGCCCAGCAGGCGACGTTCCAGGTGACGATTCCGGCGAATGCGAAGCCGGGCGCGCTCACCGTCTCGGGCAAGTTCAAGGCGCAGGGCTGCACGCACGCGGCCTGCTTCGCGCCGCAGAGCGACGAGTTCAACGTCGCGCTCCAGGTGGAAGCCGGCGGCGCCTCGAGCGCGGCCCCCGCTGGCACGTCCAGCCCCGCTCCCCCGGGTTCTGGAAGCGCGAGTGCGCCTCCTCGCCCGGCAGAGCCCGCAGCTGCGCCCAGCGCGACCGCCGCAGCGCCTGCAGAGCCGGAGCCTCAGACTGCCGCGCCGACCGAGACGACTCCTGCGCAGCCCGCGACGACTTCCGGCGAGGTCCCCGCCGCAGCGGCGGCCAGCCCCACGCCGGCGGCCCTGGACGGCGAGAATCACGCGAAGGCGTTCGATTGCCCCGTCAACACGCCGCCGCCCCCGCCGCAGCGCCTCATCCTCGTCTTCATGCTTTCCTACATGGGCGGGATCCTGCTGGCCTTCACGCCCTGCGTGCTGCCGCTCGTTCCCGTGACCATCGGCATCTTCGCGCGGCAGCAGTCCTCCGGCGGCAAGCCCGTGGTGCCGGCGCTCATGTACGTGTTCGGCCTCGCCGTCGTGTACTCCGCGCTCGGGACGTCCGCAGCCCTGACGGGCAACCTCTTCGGGTCCGCCCTCCAGAGCACGTGGGTGCGGGTCGGCATGAGCGCCTTCCTGTTCGCGCTCGCCCTCTCGATGTTCGGCCTGTGGGACCTGAACCTCCCGGCGGGGTTTCGCAATCGCATCGGCGGCTTCAAGTCCGGACCGATCGGTCCCCTCCTCATGGGCGGCGCCATGGGTCTCGTGGCTGCGCCCTGCGTCGGGCCTCTCGTCGCGTCGCTCCTCACGTACGTTGCGAACCTGGGCGCCCGCATGCCGACCACCCAGGCGGCCATCATCGGCGGCGCACTCTTCTTCGTCCTCGCGCTCGGCATCGGGACGCCGTTCTTCATCGTCGCCCTGGGAGCCGCGAGCATCCGTCCCGGCGAGTGGATGGACAGCGTCAAGCGCTTCTTCGGTTTCGCCATCCTCGGCGCCGTCCTCTGGTTCCTGCTGCCGATCCTCGGCCCCGTGCTCTTCAAGTGGGGCGTCGTCGTCCTGGTCGCGGCTGCGGCAATCTTCTTCCTCGCGACGGCGCGCGGTCCTCACGTCAGCGATCGGCTGAAGCTCGTGCACCGCGTCATCGGCACGACGGCCGCCGTCTCAGGTGTCGTGCTGGCGGCCTTCTTCCTCCTGCGCCGCGAGACGGGCCCGGATGACGGATTCGTCAAGTACTCCGAGGAGGCGCTCACCCAGTCCATCGGCGCGGCGAGGCCGGTCGTCATCGACTTCGGCGCCGACTGGTGCATCGCCTGCAAGGAGCTGGAGCACAAGACGTTCCCGGCCGACGAGGTCCGGAAGGAGGAGAAGGACTTCACCCTCCTGAGGGCAAACCTCACGGAGGAGGATGCGCCGGACGTCAAGGCGCTCCGCGAGAAGTTCAGCGTGGGCTCGCTGCCCACCGTGATCTTCCTCGACACGGCCGGCAAGGAGATCAAGGATCTCCGCCTCGTGGGCTTCGAGAAGCCCGAGCTCTTTGCGCTGCGCCTGAAGTGCGTGACGAGCGTCACCGTCGCGAGCGCCGTCAAGTAACGTACCGGCCGCTTCCCTCCTCACCCTGCCGAACGGCCGCGATGCACGATTGCGGCTACTCGTCTAGATGACTCGCCACGATTCGGCATCGGATCGTGGCGAAAGCCTCATGCACGCGGCTAGGCCGCGTGGCAGGAGGGGGAGCCGAGGGAGGGCCGCCCCGACCGAGGCGGGGGAACCGAGCCGGTTCCCCCAAGCCACGCAAGGGATGGGAGCCGCGAAGCGGCGACCCATCCCGAAGCGTGGCGGTCCATATAGACTTCGGCCCCCTTCCGCTGGCCGCCCCCTCGAGATCTGCATGAGCTCCCGTTCGGACATCCGCAACATCGCCATCGTGGCCCACGTCGACCACGGCAAGACCACGCTCGTGGACTGCCTCCTCAAGCAGACCGGAACGTTCCGTCGCAACCAGGCCGTGCGCGAGCGCGTCATGGACTCGATGGATCTCGAGCGCGAGCGCGGCATCACGATCCTCGCGAAGAACACGGCGATCCACCACGGCGGCGTGAAGATCAACGTGGTCGACACGCCGGGCCACGCCGACTTCGGCGGCGAGGTCGAGCGGACGCTCGCCATGGTCGACGGCATCATGCTGCTCGTGGACGCCTCCGAAGGCGTGCTGCCGCAGACGCGCTTCGTGCTGCAGAAGGCCCTCCAGCGCCACCTGCCCGCCGTCGTCGTCATGAACAAGATCGATCGCGCGGACGCCAGACCGGCCGAGGTCCAGGACGAGATCCTCTCGCTCTTCATCGATCTCGACGCGCGGGAGCAGGACCTCGACTTCCCCGTCTTCTACACGAACGCCAAGGCCGGGACCTGCCGGACCTCGCCCGACGGTCCAGAAGCCGACATGACGCCGCTGCTCGACGCGGTCGTCGCGCGCATTCCGGCGCCCGAGAGCCTCGGCGAGCACCTCCAGTTCCTCGTGACGAACATCGATCACTCGGACTTCGTCGGGCGGCTCGCGATCGGCCGCCTCTTTGCCGGGACCATGTACAAGGGCGACGCGGTCGTCCGCATGCGTCTCGACGGCCAGACCGAGGCCGGCAAGCTGACGTACGTCTACCAGTTCGAGGGACTCGATCGCGTCGAGACCGACAAGGCCCAGGCCGGCGACATCGTCGCTGTCGCGGGCTTCTCGTCCGTCCTCATCGGCGAGACGCTCGCCGATCCCACGAATCCCGTCGCGCTGCCGGTCGTCAACGTCGACGAGCCCACGCTGCAGATGACCTTCCAGGTCAACACGTCGCCCTTCGCGGGACGCGAGGGCCAGCACGTCACGTCCCGCGCCCTGAGGGATCGGCTCGATCGCGAGCTCCGCACGAACGTGTCGCTGCGCGTGCAGCCGACCGACTCGCCCGACACGTTCCTCGTCTCGGGACGCGGAGAGCTTCACCTCTCGATCCTCATGGAGACCATGCGGCGCGAGGGCTACGAGCTCGCGGTCGGCAAGCCCCGCGTCATCACGCACGCCGACGAGTCCGGCGGGGTCACGGAGCCCTACGAGCAGGTCGTCGTCGACATGCCGGACGAGCACATCGGGACCGTGACGCAGGCTCTTGGGACCAGGCGCGGGCGCATGCAGCGCATGCATTCGATCGGCTCGGGGCGCTCGCGCGTCGAGTACTCGGTGCCCTCGCGCGGCCTCATCGGCTATCGCAGCGAGTTCCTCACGTCGACGCGCGGCACCGGCATCATGAGCCGCCTCTTCACGGGCTTCGAGCCGTGGTCGGGTCCCATTCCCCACCGCACGAACGGCGCGCTCGTCTCGGATCGCGGCGGACGCGTCACCGGCTACGCCGTCGAAGGCATCCAGGAGCGCGGCGAGCTCTTCGTCGCGCCGGGCGACGAGGTCTACGCCGGCATGGTCGTCGGCGAGAACGCGCGCATCGACGACCTCGATGTCAACATCGTCCGCGAGAAGAAGCTGACCAACATGCGGGCCTCGACCTCCGACGTCGCCGCGAAAATCAACGCCGTGCATCGCCCCTCGCTCGAGGACGCGCTCGCGTGGATCGCCGAGGACGAGCTCGTCGAGATCACGCCGGCCGCCGTCCGCATCCGCAAGAGCGTCCTCTCGCAGCAGCTGCGCGAGTCGGCACGCAAGAAGGAGAAGCGGGCGGCGGGAGAGATGTAGCTGTGCGCGGGGGCGGCGGACGGCCTCGGGCGCTGCCCGCGCGCTGTTTTTCCGCGCTCAGCGCCTGATGGAGGCGATCTCGGCGGCGATCGCTTCCAGGGGCAGCACCTTTTCGGCAGCGCCCAGCTCGATCGCTGCCTGCGGCATGCCGTGGACGACGCTCGTCGCAGCGTCCTGGCAGATCGTGCGGGCGCCCGCTGCGCGCAACGCCGCGAGTCCCTGCGCGCCGTCGCGTCCCACGCCCGTGAGCAGGACGCCTGTCGCGGCGGAACCGCACGCGCGCGCCACCGACTCGAAGAGCGTCGTCGCGGACGGCCTGTGACCGTCGCGCGGCGGTTCCGTCGAGAGCGCGAGACGGCGATCGGGACCGACGAGGACGTGGTGCCCCTCGGGAGCGAACCAGGCCGTCCCGGCGCGAAGCTCGTCGCCCTGCCGCGCCACGCGCACGTCGAGGCGGATCTCGCCCGAGAGCCAATCGACGAAGCCCGACAGGAAGCCCGGCGCGATGTGCTGGACGACGACGAAGACGAGCGGCGTCTCGCGCGCGAAGGCCCCGAGCACGTGTGCGAGCGCGGGCGGACCGCCCGTCGACGCCGCGATGGCGATCACGCGCGCTTCCGCGGCGAGCGACGTCGCCGCAGCCACGGGACGCCGCGCGCGTCGCAGGGGCGGCACGCTCGCGACGAGGCGCGCATGCCGCACGAGCTCGCGGCGCGACGTCTCGCCCGCCGGTCCGAGGATGGGCTTGTCGACGGCGTCGATGGCGCCGGCCTGGATCGCGCGGAACGCGAGCCCGGTGTCCTCCTTCACGGCATCCGCGACGACGAGCACGGGGCACGGCGCCTCCTCCATGATCGCGCACGTCGCCGCGATCCCGTCCATGACGGGCATGCGGATGTCCATCGTGACGAGATCCGGACGCAGCGACCGCGCGAGGGCGAGGCCGGCAGCTCCGTGGGCGGCGGCGCCGACCACGCACATGTCGGGCTCCGCGTCGAAGAGCCCCCGCAGCATCTCGACCGTGAGCGGCGAGTCGTCGATGACGACGATGCGGATCATGGCGCCCTGCCGGACAATGGTCCCGTCATGCGCCTACCCCGCGCGCTGGGAGCTCTCCACCTGGCCGAACAGCCCCGCCTCGAAGGCCTGGTGGAAGGCGCGCACGACCGCCGGATCGCAGGCCTTGCCCGAGAACTCCCCGATCTTCTTCGCCGCCGTCGCGAAGGGCATGGCGCGCTGGTAGGGCCGGTGCGTCGTCATGGCGTCGAAGGTGTCCGCGACGTTCACGACCCGCGCGCCGATGGGGATCTCCTCGGCCTTGAGGCCCGATGGGTAGCCCTGCCCGTCCCAGCGCTCGTGGTGATGGATGATCACCTCGGTCGCCTCGCGGAGCATGGAGATCGGCTCCATGATCTGGCCCCCCTTCTCGGGATGGGTCTTCATGATCTCGAACTCTTCGGGAGTCAGCGCGGCCGGCTTCCTCAGGATCCGATCCTCGATGCCGATCTTGCCGACGTCGTGCAGGAGCGCCCCCACCTCGACGTTGCGGATCTGCTCCGGGGGGAGCTTGAGCTGGCGGGCGATGATGCGGGCATAGCGCGTGACGCGCTCGGAATGGCCGCGCGTGTACGGATCGCGTGCGTCGATGGCGGCGGCGAGGCTCCGGATCGACGAGATGAAGAGCTGGTCGTTCATCTCCTTCTGGAGCTTGAGGTCGTCGATCGTCTTGCCGATCTCGCCGGCCATCGCGTTGAAGTGGTCGGCGAGCATGCCGATCTCGTTGTTGCTCGAGACCTTCACGCGACGGCCGTAGTCTCCGCTCGCGACGCGGCGCGACACGTCGGCGAGCTCGTGGATCGGCTTCGTGATGTGCCACGTGAACAGGATGCCGAGCACGACGGCGAAGGCGAAGGCGACGAGCCCGTACTTGATCGTGTTGCGCCACATGTCCCACACCTGGGACAGGCCCATCGCGCGCTCCACTTCGACGAAGACGCCCCAGCGATGCTCGTCGATGCTGCCGATGGGCGCGTAGGTCCCGATCATGGCGCGCGACTTGCCGTTCGCGAGGCGCTGATCGAAGCGCAGCGACGTCGGCGACATGCCGAAGCGCTTGAACTCGTCGACCAGGGCGCTGTGCTCGATGCCCTTGCCCTCGACGACGTCGGCGAACCGCGTGTGGGCGAACGGCCGGAGGCGATCGTCGACGACGAAGACCGTGTAGCCGAGCGCAGGATCCCCGACCGATTGCACGAGCGCCTGGATGGGCGCCATCGTGACGAGCGCGACGAGAACCGGCGGCACCTCCTGCTGCGTGCGCCCGATGCTCCGGAGCGGCACGGCGAGGACGGCCAGCGCGCTGGGCAGGGGCCGGTTGCGCGGGAGGAACGGGTTCGAGAGGTAGCGCGAGCCGCGGCGTCCCGTCTCGACGGCTTCCGCGACGAGCGGCTGGAGATCCTCTTCGATCGCCTCCGAATCGAAGCTCTGGGAGTGGATGCGGATGTCGCGCGAGCCGCGATCGGACGGCACGAGCCGGAGCTCGATCACGCCGTGCGCGCCGCCGACGTACTCCTCGAGGAGCTCGCGGAACGCGTGCTCGTCGACGGGACGCTCGCCCTCGGCGACGGGCGCTGCGAGGTGGGCGACTGCCGTCGCCATCGTCTCGAGGCGATCGAAGTGCCCCTGGACGTAGCGGCTGATCTCCTGCTCGAGGGTCTTCGCCTTGTCGAGCTGGATCTCCTTCTGATTGGCCTCGAGATCCTCGGCCAGCGAGCTCGAAACCTTCCAACCCATGAGGACCAGCGGCACGAGCCCCACGAACACGAGCAGTGCGAGGACCGTGAGGACGATCGAGCTGCGCCGGACCCGCTGCGGCGAGCCGGCCCCGACGGGCGACTGCGCGACCTCGACCGGACCCTGCTCTTCGCTCGGACTCATCCCGACCTCGTGGATTGCGGGCGCGCTCGGAAGCGAGGCACCGAATAGCCTAGCAGCCCGTCTCCTGGCTCGAAAGCGCGCGGGCGGCGGACGGCCATCCGGCGCTCCACGCGCCGCCGCCGCGAGGAGCTCTCGATGAGCGCCCCTTGCGAGGCCAGTCGGCAGGATCTGGCCCGAGCTTGAGCCCTTCTGGGTGTCTCTTCCGGGGCCCGAGGGGCTAGCCCGGACCTTCATGAAGCTGACGCATCCGGCGGGCGCTCGCGCCCGATGGCTTCGTTGGACTCGGTCGGAAATCCTCGACGTGGGGGGAACCACGCCTCCGGTTTCCTCCCTCCTCCGCCTCGCCCTCGTCCGCGATCACCTCGCCGGAACTCGTCCTGCCACGGCAACCGACGAACGGGTTGATTTCGCCGTGAGAGTCCCATCGAGCCATCCCAGCTGCGCCACCTTCATGAATTGTCCGGGCTACGGCTCGCGCGCCGGCTCGAGATCGTGCTCGCGGATCTTCTCGCGCAGGGTCTTGTAGTTCAGCCCGACGAGCTTGGCGGCCTTGGACTTGTTCCAGCGTGCGCGCCGGAGGGCCGCGAGGATGTACGCGCGCTCGACCGCGTCGCCGGCGCGCTTCTTCGCCTCCTTCAAGGGCACGCCCTCGAGATCGACGGGAGGCAGCTGAATGCCGTCGAGGCCAGCCCCCGGTCCTGGGGACGCCGGGACCTGCGACGCGGCGCCCATCGCGGACGCAGGGACGACGACGCTGGCGTTCGATGGCCCCGTGGCGCCCTCGGGCGCGAGGTCCGCGACCTCGATGCGCTCGTCGGAGAGCAGCACCGCGCGCTCGATCACGTTGCGGAGCTCCCGGACGTTGCCGGGCCATGCGCGCCGCGTGAGCGCGTCGAGCGCCGCCGGCGTGATCTCGAGCGGCTCCTTGCGGCCCTGCTGCGCGGCGTGGTGCCTCACGAAGTGCTCGGCGAGCGGCGCGACGTCCTCGCGGCGCGAACGCAGCGGCGGCAGCCAGATCTTGAAGACGTTGAGGCGGTAGTAGAGGTCCTCCCGGAAGATGCGCGCCTGGCTCGCCTGCTCGAGATCGACGTTCGTCGCGGCGACGATCCGCACGTCGACGTCCCGTGCGACGTTGTCGCCGAGCCGCGTGAGCCTCCGCTCCTCGATCACGCGCAGGAGCTTGGCCTGGGCGGGAAGCGGGAGGTTGCCGATCTCGTCGAGGAAGAGCGTGCCGGAGTCGGCGGCTTCCACCTTGCCGGGCTTGCTCCGCCGGGCGTCCGTGAAGGCGCCGGCCTCGTAGCCGAAGAGCTCGCTTTCGATCAGCGTGTCGGGCAGGCTCCCGCAGTCGACGGTCACGAACGGCCCGCGCACGCGCAGTCCCTGCTCGTGGAGCGCCCGGGCCACGAGCTCCTTGCCGGTGCCCGACTCGCCCTGGATGAGGACGGTGACGTCCGAGTGTCCGATCCTGCGGATGAGGCGAAAGATCTCCTGCATGGCTGGCGAGCGGCCGAGCATGCCGCCGAAGTCGAGGCCGTCCTTCGTGACCGCGTCACGCGTCGCGAGTCGCGTCGCGAAGAGGCCGCGCGAACGGAGGGCCTGCTGGATCGTGGAGCGCACCGCGTCGCCGCCGCTCGTCTTGAGCAGGTAGCCGGACGCGCCGAGCTCGATGACGGCCTTGTGGACGTCGCCGGGCTCGTCGTACGCGGTGTACATGAGCACCATGACCGCGCGGTCGAACTCGCGGATGCGCGCGAGTGCCTCGAGTCCCGAGAGGCCCGGCATGCGGTTGTCGAGGACGATGAGATCCGGGTGCTGGGTCCGCGCGAGCTCGACGGCTTCCCGTCCCGTCGACGCGACGAGCACCTCGTGGCCATCGCGCACGCAGACGCGGCGGAGCGCCTCGCGGATGTCGATCTCGTCGTCTGCGATCAGGATCACGGCCACGACGGACCTCCCTCGGGAGCGGGCAGCGGGAATCCGACGACGAGGGTCGTGCCTCGCTTCCCGCGATCGGGCGGAGCGACCTCGATGTAGCCGCCATGATCCTCGACGATGCGATGCGAGACGGCGAGCCCGAGGCCGGTGCCCTCCTTCCTCGTCGTGTAGAAGGGCTCGAAGATCTGCCGAGCCGCGCCCTCGGGGAGCCCCTCGCCCTCGTCGCTGATCGCGAGCTCGACATGCGGCCGGCCGTCCCGCACGACGCGGCGGGTGACGAGGCGCAGCGTCCCGCCGGACGGCATGGCCTGGATGCCGTTGAGCACCACGTTCAGCACGACCTGCTCGACCTGAGGGCCATCGATCACGACCTCCGGCAGGCCGGGCTCGAACGCCGTTGAGATCCTCACGTGGCCGGCCTGAGCCTGCTGGGCGACGAGCGCGAGCACGGCCTCCACGCGGACGTCGAGGGGCTGGCGCACGAACGCGGGCTGCTGGGGCCGGGCAAAGCGGAGGAGCTTGCGGACCAGATCGTCGAGACGATCGATGTTCTTGCGGATGACCTCGACCTCCTCGCGCGCGGCGCCGTCCTCCTCGAGGAAGTCGAGGTTGAAGCGCATGGCGGCGAGCGGGTTCCGGATCTCGTGCGCGACGCCCGCGCCCAGCACGCCGAGGCTCGCCATGCGCTCCATGCGCACGAACTCGGCCTCCATCTTCTTCAGGCGCGTGAGATCGCGGAACGTGACGATGTGGCCCGCCTGCCTGCCGTCGGCTTCGAGGAGTTTCGACGTCGAGAAGCCGAGCAGGATCTCGCGCCCGTCCTTGGCATGCGCCACGAGCTCGCGCCGCTCGTGTGGCGCCTGGCCCTCGGGCGACTCGAGCGCCCGCTGCATTCCGCCCGGACCGAGGAGGGACGCGATGGTCTCTTCACTCGACGGCGCGAGCCCTGAGTCGATGGGAGAGGCGCCGAGGATGGCGGCGCCCGCCGCGTTCAACCTCGAGACGCGGCCTTCGAGATCGGAGACGAGGAGCCCCGAGCTCATCTGGCTCAGGATGCTCTCGGTGAACTCCTGGAGGCGCCTGAGCTCCTCGTTGCTCCTCCGCAGCGCCGCCGTCACCCGCCGCACCTCCCCCTCGAGGCTCTCGTAAAGGCGCGAGTTCTCGATGGCGAGCGCGGCCTGCGCGCAGAACGTCGTGACGAGCTCGAGATCCTCGTCGCCGAGCGGCTCGCCCGACACCTTGTTGTTGACATTGACGACGCCGAGCACGCGGTCCCCGAGCCGCAACGGCACCGAGAGAAGCGACTTCGTCGTGTACTGCGCTGCGTGAGGCGAGGGCGCGAACTCGGGATGCTGCGACATGTCGCGCACGAGGATCGGCTCGCCGCGGCTCGCCGCCTGGCCCGAGATGCCCTCGCCGAGCGGCACCCGGACGCTCGGAATGATCTCGGCGGGCAGCCCCGAGGAGGCCGCGATGCGGAGGAACGCGCGATCCTCGTCGAGCAGCATGATCGAGACGATCTCGACCTCGAGGACGCTGCGCAGCTGCAGGACCATCTCGGGCAGGAGCTTGTCGATCGCGAGGAGCGAAGTGATGCGCCGCCCCATCTCGTGGAGCAGCTGGAGGGCGCGAACGCGCTTCTCCAGGAGCTCGACCGCCGGCAGGCCGTCGCGCTTCACCGCACCGCGCCTCGAGCTCATTCCCCTGCCTCGACGGAGGCCGCGACGACCTCGCGGCCCTGCCTGCTCGCCCCGCGGAGTGCGCCGACGATCTCCGCGATGACGGCGATGGCGATCTCGCCCGGCGTCTCCGCCCCCAGCGCCAGACCCACGGGCGCCCGGATCGTCCGCAGCCACTCCGCCGAGACGCCGCGCGACTCGAGCACGCGGAAGGCGCGCAGCACCTTGCGACGGCTTCCCATGAAGCCGACGTAGCGCGGCTTCGGCGACGAGAGCGCCTCGAGCACCGCCATGTCCGTGTCGTGGCAGCGCGTCATGATCACGGCGCACGCGCCGGACGCCACGAGGGGCAGGTCCGACGCGTAGTCGCGAGCGCAGCGATGAAGGGCCGTGCCCGGCGGGAACGCCTCGGACTGGAGCCATTCCGCGCGATCGTCCACCACGGTGATCGCGAGTCCCGCAACTTCCGCCGCGCGCGCGACCGCGCGACCCACGTGGCCCGCGCCGAACACGAAGAGGCGCTGCGGGGGCTCCTCGACGTCGATGAAGATCTCGACGGCGCCGCCGCACGTCATGCCGACGGAGTCGTCACCGGACTCGTTGAGGTCGTAGCGCCTCACGCGCGGACCGTCGCCTGCGAGCGCGGCGCGGCAGTCCGCGATGACGGATGCCTCGAGCGGACCGCCCCCGATGCTATGGAGCGCCTCGCCGTCGTCCGCCACGATCATCTTCGCGCCCACCTCGCGCGGACGAGAGCCCCGGGCGGTCACGACGGTCGCGATCGCCACGCGGCGCCCCTCGGCGAGGAGGCGCGCGACGTCCTCGTGGAACGCCACGGAGGACGCGCGCGGGTGGTGCGATCGCGGACTCTGAGAGGGGGTCACGACTCTGAGTCTAGATGACTCGGCCCAATCCGGAAAAAGAGCGGTCTCCTGCCGTTTCCATGCGCTCGAGGCGCCGCAGCGCGTGCGCGGTCGGTCCGCTCGCACGCAGTGCGGCAATGCGCCCTTCCAGGCGCCATTCCTCTCGGCTCGGAGGACGCGACCTCTCACCGGATGGCGTCAAGGCGTGCCCGATGGATCGATGCCCGTGATACCGCGGAGGGGGGTCGGAGCCTGCAAGCCCGGGGGAGGCGGACGCGCTCGCCCGGCGAGGACCTGACCCGGCGCGGCGTCTTCTCGAGTCCGACCGCCGAGCCTTCCCGATTCGTGGCCACGGGCGCTCGCGCGACCCACGGAAACGGCAGAGGAGCCGAGAAGAAAGGCCGGATCCGTGGACCGTCGGGAGGCTAACCGCCGAATACGCTCTTGAATCGTCCGAGCAGGCCCTTGTCCTGGGACTTGAGCATGCCGTCGAGCTCGCCGGCGTCGAGCCACATGCCCTGGCAGCTCGAGCACGTGTCCACCTGGACGCCCTGGAGAGACACGGTGACGAGGTCGTGCCCGCACTTGGGACAGTGCATCCAGTGCGTGTCCTTCAGTGCGGCGAGCTCCTGGCTGCTGCGCTCGGCGGCAGCCTTCGCGGCGGCCTCCTTGCGCTTGGCGAACTCGATCCGGGCGAAGTACTCCTCTTCGTTCTCGCTGGGCATGCGTCTCGACTCTCCGTGGATGGGATGGGATGTGCAGGGCGTCGGCCGAAATCGTACCGCGAGAAGGCGTCGATCTCCCTCAGCGTCCGCGGCGCTTCGCCTGCCGCTGGGCCGCATCCTCGTGGAGGCGCAGGCGCAGCGCACGGCGGGCGCGGGTCGATCCGACGCCCCAGCCTTCGAGGAGCCAGTCGAGGGTCGAGTCCACGCTGAGGCCCGCGCTCTCGGCGGCCTCGCGCGCCGCCAGGCTGGTCGATCGTCCGAGCGTGCGCTTCACCGGCTTTCCCAAGAGGCGCTTCATCATCTTCAGTCCTTTCCGAGCTGCGTGCCCGGTCCTTCGCTGGAGCGGCGGGCCACTTCCTCGTCGTCTCGAGCCGACCATTCGGCATCGGGCCACTTCCACGGGATGCCGCGCGCGTAGCTCTCGGCGAGACGGCGGTACCGCGTGTCGCCGAAGTGCTCCTTCTCCCACATGTCCTCGGGCAGGGCTTTCCAGCACAGTGGGATCCGAAGCTTGGAATTCACGTGACTTGAAGTCGCG
>JADMIO011089378.1_pt1 | contig 21213 bp, 19 predicted proteins | sample 8958161 | NCBI WGS metagenome assembly JADMIO01 (sample SAMN16585339, study PRJNA669376) | soil metagenome | isolation source: Crop rotation soil | place: USA: Cullars Rotation, Alabama | collected 2011
GATTTCGGATTTCGGATTTCGGATTTCGGATTTCGGATTTCGGATTTCGGATTTCCCGCGCAGCGGGCTAGTCCATTTCGAAATCGATCGAGAGCTCATAGGCGCCCTTCGCCGCGAGCGATTCCGGCAGGGCCTCGATGCGCTTCACCCGGGAGGCGGCGTCGAGGACGGATTGGTCCATCAACTCGTTGCCGGAGGAGCGGGCCACGGAGTAGCTCGCCACGGTGCCGTCGCGCAGGATGCGAATGCGGAGCTTCGTGCGGAACTTGGACTCGGAGGAGATCGAGGTGGGCTGGTTCCACTGCGCGAAGAAGCGATCGTGGATGAGGCTGTGATACCAGCCGATGTCGGCGCCCTTGTTGCCGCCGGCCGATTTCGCGGTCGTGGACGTGCCGCGACCATCCCCACCCGCGGTGTTCGTCCCGCTCTCGGTCCCGGCCGGGCCGCCGTCCGGACGCTCGGCGCGCCGGACCGGCGTCTCATCGCCCCCACCCTCGCCGGGCTCCGGCTTGGTGGCGCGGCGCACCGTCGGCTCGGGCTCGCCCGCGCCCTCCAGCGACTTCGGCTCCACCACCGCGGGCGGGCCTGTGGGTTTGGCCGAAGGGGCTTTCGTCGGAGCGGCCGAGGGCTTGGGCGCCGTCGAGGGCTTGGGCGTGGCCTTGGCCGAAGGCGTGACCTTCGGCGGCGGGGTCTTCTTTTTCGGCGTGGGCGTCGGATCTTCTTCCTCGTCGTCCTCCTCCTCCTCGTCGGCGGGGGTTGGCTTGGCCGCAGGTTTCTTCGTTGGCTTTGGGGTGGTCTTCGGCTTTGCGGTCGGGGTTGGCGTGACCTTGGGCTTGGGCGTGGGCGTGGGCGTCGGAGCCAGCACCGGGGTCGGTGCCGGAGTGCGCGTGGGCCGGGGCGTGGCCGTGGGGGTCGGCGTGGGCCGCGGGGTCGAGGTGGGCGGCGGGGTCAAGGTCTGCCGGGCCAGCCCGGGGGCCAGGTCGCTCTCGGGCTCGCCGGAACTCGGCGTGGGCGTGGGCCGCGCGCCCGTGGCCGCCGCCTGAGTCGCCCCAGCTGCGGGGAGAACGATGCCTCCGGTCTCCGCCGGCGCAGCCGGCCCCCGCCCCGCTTCCGCACCACCCAGGGCGGCTGCGGCTGGATCCAGCCAGGTGACTTCCTCCTCCTTCTGCCGAGGGGTGGTGGGGCTGCAACGCGCAAACCAAAGCAGGCCGCCGATCGCGCCGACATGCACGGCGCCGATCAACCAGAGCGATCTGCGAAAACTCGGCTGGCTCATAGGCAGAAGGCCAGGGGCCAAGTGCAGGACAAGGCCGAGTGCCAAGTGCCAAGTGCCGAGCGGCGGGAGCGGGCACCTTCAGCCAAGCGGGCAGTCAAGATGGCGCGCAATGTTTCGGAGATTACACGCGGCTCGATTCTGCGCCAGCCACCTGGCACGTGGCACTTGGCACTTGGCCAGAGAGTTCGCGCAAGCGGGTGCCGGGTCCGAATCTTCATCAATACGTCAGGCGCAACGATAGCCGATTTGCCCGACTTGTCCGGCGCTTGCTGGATCAGACGGCGACGGCGGGGCGATCCTTCGCAAAAAAATGGGATGCGGCGGCCTCGGCGGCCTCAGGCGCCACCAGTGCGTTCCAGCCAATCCGGATGGCCCTCGGCGTGCCGGGCCACTTCCTCGAAGATCTGGTGCAGGCCGGTCTGCGGGCTCCAACCCCAGGCGCGCTGCGCCAGCGCTGAGTCCATCACCACCCAGGGCACATCGAGCGGCCGAGGCTGCCGGTCCGAGGCCACCTCGACCCGATACCCGAAGCGATCCGCGCACCAGGCGCTCAAGCCGGCCAGCGAGAAGGCGTTGGCCGCTCCGCCGCCGAGCGTGAGCACGCGCGGCTGGGCGGCCGGGTGGCGGCATTCGAGCTGCTGGATGAGCAGCCCCACCAGATCGCGCGGATGCAGCGCATCGCGGACCTGAGGGCCGCGGCCGTTGAAGCCGAGGTAGCGCAGCGGCCGGCGTTCGCGCCAGGCATGGATCCAGAAGGCCACGATGCCTTGGTCGGGCCGCCCAAACTGCCCGGCGCCGGCCAGGACGCCGCAGCGATTGAGCCAGACCGGGAGGCCGAAGGAATGCGCGTATTCGAGCGCCAGGGCCTCGCTCGCGAGCTTGGTGGCGCCGTAAAGCGAGACGGGGGCGGCGGTCGAGAAGGCCTCATTGAGCCCCGCCGCCGAGACCCCCGGCGGCAATCCTGCGCCGGGGAGGAACGTGAAGACCGGCGGCTCGCCCCGCGCCTCGACCGGCAGGGCGCAGAGCGCCGGGATCGAGTAAAGCCGGCTGGTGCTCAGGAGAATGAAAGCGGCGTTGTGCCGGCGACAGTGTTCCAGCAGGTGAATCGTCCCGCCCAGGTTGTGCTCCACCACCTGGCGCGAACTGGCCTGGCCGTCGACGCCCGCCAGGACGCTCGGATTGGCGGCCGCGTCGATGACGGCGTCGACCGGTCCCACGGCCTCGATGTCCGAAGCCAGCCGGACGTCGCCATGCAGCACCCGCACGCCCAGCCGCTGGAGCGCGGTCCGATTTCCCTCGCTGCCGGCCCGCGAAAGGTTGTCGAGCCCGACGATCCGCCAGTCCGCTCGGCGGGCGCGCAGGCCGCGGGCGATCTCAAAGCCCGCGAAGCCGCACGCGCCAGTCAGGAGAATCGTCATGGGGGGAAGGTTCAAGAGACAAGCTTCAAGCTTCAAACCGTGTTAAGGGGCAAGGGATAAGGTGGAAGCATCGCCTCGGCTACTTTGACCTTCACCCTTTTCCCTTCTCCCTTCCTTGATGCTTGATGCTTGGTATTTGGCGCTTCCCGACGGAGTCGGGCCCTGGTTCTCGAGTCTTCCGAGCCTGCTCGGTTACTACGTCAACGCCTTCGACCCCTTTCTCGTGCGCTTCAACGAGAGCGTGGGAATTCGCTGGTACGGGCTCTCCTACGTCCTCTCGTTTCTCTTCGGCTACCTCGCCTACCGCAAGCTGGCCCGGGCCGGTCTGAGCGACCTGCCGGAATCCAAGGTGGCCGATTTCATCACCCTGACCGCCCTCTGCGGCGTCATCCTGGGCGGCCGATTGGGGTATTTCTTGTTCTATCAGCCGGGAACCCTGCTGAGCGATCCGCTGGAGTTCTTCAGGCTGCAGAAGGGCGGCATGGCCAGCCACGGCGGCATCCTCGGCATCATCATCTTCACCTGGTTCTACGCCCGCGCGCAGCGGGTTTCCTGGACGAATCTGGGGGACAACCTGGTCGTGGTCTCGCCCATCGGGCTCTTCCTGGTGCGCTGCGCGAACTTCATCAATGGCGAGCTCTACGGTCGCGTGACCGACGTCTCCTGGGCCATGAAGTTTCCCCGGGAGCTGGAGCCCAGCCTGCCGCCCGGGACGATGGAGCAGGCCCTGCGCGACCCCAACCTGCTGGCCCTCCTGGCCGACCGGGTCCAGCCGCGCCATCCCTCGCAGTTGTACGAGGCCGCGCTCGAAGGCATCGCGCTTTTCACCATCCTCTGGTTCATGCGCACGCGCCTGCGGCTGCCCAACGGCGTGCTGACCGCCGCCTTCTTCATCCTTTACGCCGTCTTTCGCATCCTCTGCGAAGCCTTCCGCGAGCCCGATTCCGAGCTCATCGGCCCGTTCACGAAGGGGCAGTTCTACTCCTTCTTCATGATCCTGATCGGCCTGGCCTTCCTCACCGTCTCGCTCAAGTGGCGGACGTATCCGAAGGGGAAATCCGAAATCCGAAATCCGAAATCCGAAATCTGAAATGGCATGGAGATCCCCGCCGACACCGTCCTCCGCTGGTGGAATCCCTCCGCAGCCTTTTACAATCCGGCGGTCCGCGGGATCGTCTACGCCATCGCCGGCGTCCTCGTCCTGGCCCCGCTGATCTTCCTCGTCCTGCAGGCCGCGGGGCCGCTGCGCGAGCCCTCGAAGCTGCGCTCCGAGCTTTGGACGCGCTGGCGCTCGTGGATGATTCTCGTCCCGCTCATGGTCGGGCCGACGCTGCTCGGGGCGGCGCCCCACATCATCATCACCGGGGCGCTCAGCCTGGCCTGCTTCAGCGAATTCGCCCGCGCCACCGGTCTCTTTCGCGAGCGTCTCCTGACGGCCGCGGCCGCCTTCGGGATCTTTGCCGTGACGCTGGCCGCGCTCGACCACTGGTATCACTTCTTTGTCGCGCTCTTCCCGCTCGTTTGCGCGCTCATTTGCATCGTCGCACTCCTCCCCGACCGGCCGCAGGGCTACATCCAGCGGACCGCGCTGGCGGTCTTCGGCTTCATGACCTTCGGCGTCGGCATCGGCCATGCGGGCTATCTCGCGAACGACTCCGCCTATCGCGGCGCCGTCCTGCTCCTGCTGGTCTCGGTCTCGCTCAATGACGTCTTCGCCTTCCTCAGCGGGAAGCTCTTCGGGAAACGCAAGCTCTGCCCGAACACGAGCCCGAACAAGACCGTGGCCGGCTCGGTCGGCGCGCTCATTCTCACCACCGCCCTCGTCACCTGGCTCGGCAGTCTCGCCTTCATGGGCACGCGCGCGGCCGACCCCGTCCACCTCGTCACGCTCGGCCTCCTCATCAGCGCGCTTGGCCAGCTCGGCGACCTGCTCATGTCCGCCATCAAGCGCGACATCGGCGTGAAGGACATGGGCGCCCTCATCCCCGGCCACGGCGGCCTGCTCGACCGCTTCGACAGCCTCCTCTTCACCGCGCCCGCCGTCTTCCACTACCTCAACTACATCGTCGGCGTGGGCACCGACTCGACGCCGCGGGTGCTCTTTTAGAGAAATCCGAAATCCGAAATCCGAAATCCGAAATCCGAAATCCGAAATCCGAAATCGATTCGGAAAGGCAGAAACAGCCAACCGCGAATTCCCGCGAATGGCCGCTAATGGGAAGGCAGGGGCCACCCGACGGGCGCAGGTTTGGGTTTGAACGCCCACGTGAGGAAGGATGGATCCGCCTTGGCATCAGTTCCCATTCCTTCTTCCCCTGCCTTTTCATTAGCGGCCATTCGCGGTTGGCTGTTTGGTTTTCAGCCTTCGGATTTCGGATTTCGGATTTCGGATTTCTGCCCTCCCAGCTCCCGCACCGCGTTCTCCGTCTCCCGCGCGATCTGCTCCCAGCCGGCGCGGTCGTTCGTCACCTCGGCGTGCAGCCGCGGCGTGCCCAGGCGCAGCCGGACCTTGCCGCGGGTCGGACGGGCCCGGAAGGGCGGCCAGGCCTGGAAGCAGCCTTCGAGGTGGCAGGGGATGACGGGCACGTTCGTGCCGGCCGCGAGCATGCCGAGCCCCGCCTTGAACTCGCCCATCTCGCCGTTGCGGCTGCGCGTCCCCTCCGGAAAAAGGACGTAGCCGCACGGCTCCTCCAGCAGCCGCTGCCGCAATTCCTCCATCCCGTGCCGTCCGCCGCTCTTGCGCCAGACCGGCAGCGCGTTCAACGCGTGGGCGGCAAAGAGGCTCGTCGTCGGCTTGTCGAAAAAGGTATCGCCCGCCGCCAGCGGAAAAACCCGGGCCCGCAGCTTCAGCGGCAACGGGGCGCAGAGCGCGATGGCATCCAGGTGGCTCGAATGATTGGCCACCATGATGAACGGCGGCTCCGTCGGCAGGTGCTGCCGGTCCAGGATCTCGAACCGATGCGCCACCCGCAGGTAAGCCCGCATCAGCCCCCACCAGGTGCCGTGGAGGAGCGCATCGAACCAGCCCGCCTCCCGCAGATTGCTCCGCCGCCGCTCCGAAGGCGGCAAGCCGAGGTCACGGGCGGGGGTGAGCTTCCAGCGATCCATCTGCGATGGAAATCCGAAATCCGAAATCCGAAATCCGAAACTGCGGATAGGAATGGCTTCCGAAAATAAATTGGATGTTTATATTTCTCGAACGAAACTCATTGATGAGCAAACCTTTTGAGATGCTGGAGCGTACAGCTCAATTCGGGGAAAGCGTCATCCGATTGCTGAGAAAAGTGCCAGAAACGGCGCACAATCGTCGGATCATCGATCAACTGACCGGCGCAGGTACCAGCGTCGGAGCAAACTTTTGCGAAGCAGACAACGCCGTCTCAAGTCGCGATTTCCGCAAATCAGCGGGCTTTTGCCGAAAGGAGGCGCGGGAAACAAAGTTCTTCCTGCGAATGCTGGCCTGCGCCCAGCCGCAGCACACGGCGGAGTGCACTGAGCTTTCTGCCGAAGCCGATGAATTGCTGCTGATCCTCTCCAAGATGATCCGCAACTCGCAGGCCTCGGACAACGAGTAGCCATTCATCCGCAAATCTCGGATTCCAAATTTCGGATTTCGGATTTCGGATTTCGGATTCCAAATTTCGGATTCCAAATTTCGGATTCCAAATTTCGGATTCCAAATTTCGGATTTCGGATTTCGGATTTCGGATTTCCAGCGAAGCTGGGCGATGAAACGCCGCAGTTTCCTGTTCTCCGCGCTGTCCCTCCTCGCCGCGCCCTTTCTGCCGGCCCAGGACAAGCAGGACCTGACCCAGAAACTCAACACGGCGGACCTCAAGGAAGCGGTCAAGGCCGAGCCGAAGGGCGCGACCGAGAAGAAGATCGCCTCCCAAGGCGGCCCGCGCGCGAGCATCTACCCGTTCGATGTCCGCGTCGGCGGGCAGCTCGCGGTCGTCGAGGGCAACCGCGAAACCGCCCTCTTCGCCAAGATCCCGCAGCCGGTCCCGGCCGATGCCGCCATCGAGGTCGATGGCCCGGCCGGCATGCTCATCGTCAACGTCTTCCCCGTCCGCGCCAACGGCACCGTCCCCCAGGGCGCGCCCGTCAAAGCGCTCTTCCTGCAGAGCGGCACCCGCCTCCGGCTCAACGAAACGATGGACAAGTCCGTCCTCGAACCCGGCCTCTGGGGCGCCAACGTGGTCTTCGCCAACACGACCTCGCGGGTCATGTTCGAGGTGCGGTAGGTGGCCGAGCTTGAAGCCGGGCATGGGCGATAGCAAGCGGCCAGAGCGACTCAAAGGCACCCATCGGCTGTTCCCGATCGCCTATCGCCTCGGCCGAGCTTTCAGCCGGCTTTTGTGTTTACAATGTAAATACACGAGTCTACCGCTTGGGCATGCCCGTGCGTCGCTCAGATCGCGCTGCCTTTACCCTGGCGGAATTGCTGGTGGTGATGTCGGTGATGATCATCCTGATCTCCGTCAGTGCTCCCGCGTTGAAGGGCATTTTGGGCGGCAAATCCCGGGCGGCTGCCACCGGCCAGATGATGGGAGTGCTCGACCGCGCTCGATCCGCCGCCCTCGAAAAAGGGGCCGCGGTCTACATCGGGTTCCCGACCCAGGGCTCCGTGCCGGTGACCTCGCCCCTGATTCCTTATTCTCGGTACATCCTTTTCCGCGACCGCGTGGATGGCGATACCGGCCCGGCCAGTCAGGTTTTTGTCCCGCTCACCAACTGGCAGCAGTTGCCCACTGGTGTCGTTTTCGCCCGTTCCGGCTTCATTGGCAATGACGCGGCGCGGGTGCTGATCGACGGCGGGGAGAACCAGTTTCCCCGCCTCCCGGGCGCGGAGACCGTGACCAGCTATCGTCTGGCCATCCTCAAGATCAATGCCGCTGGCGCCGTGGAGACGCCGAGCACCGGAACGGCGGACCTTTGGTTGACCGAGGGTTTCTACCGAACCTCCGACTTCAACTTCATCTCCACCAAGAAAGGTGCGACCAATCCGCCGGTGGATCGAATCACCATTTCACGTTACACCGGCCGTGCCCGCCTCGAGACCGTTCCTGCGCCATGAAACTGGTCCTGCCACGACGTCCGGCTGCCTTCTCCCTGATTGAGATTGTGCTTGCACTGGGGGTCTTTTCCATCGCCATCGTCGTCATCATTGGACTCCTGCCGGTGGCCTTGGGCACGACCCAGCAAAGCCGCAGCGAGACGGCCATCGCCACCATCGGCCGCACGATCCTCGGCGACCTTCGGGCGTATCCCTTCGATCAGGTGAAGTTTCAGACTGGGGGCACCACCGGGAACCCGACATTTTCCGCTCCCTTCAGTCTCGCGACCCCCGGCACGGTCTACCTGAAATTCGCTCCGGACGCGCAGAATACCCTTCGGCCCGTCGGCTTGGGCTCGCAGAGCGCCTATCAAGGCGGCGCCCCCAACGACACCCCGCCCAAAGCCAGCTTTGTGGCCAAAATCGACATCGTGCCCGATCCGAAAAACACATCGCTCTCCCAGGTGATCGTTTCGATCGAACATCCCGCCGCCGCCGCCGAAGCCAACCGGACCGCAGCCCGCTTCGCCACTTACGTCTGCAAATGAAGGGCCCTCTGGTTCACCGACGCGGGTTCACTCTCATCGAGTTGCTCGTGAGCATTGCGGTCCTGTCCATGCTCGCCATCAGCCTCTTTAACATCCTCAACTCGACCTCGAGCATCTGGGCGAGGTCTGAACAGCAGAGCGATGCACAGCGAGAGGTTCGAGCGGCCATGGATCTGATGGCATCCGACCTGCGGGGCATGGTCCGGTCGAGCGACTTCGACTATTTCTTCTACAAGGCCGACGGCCCGGCCGACCGGGTTACCATCCAGAATTACAGGGCAGCCGCCAGTGCAGGGGGCACGCTTTTCTTCTTTTCCATGAGAAGCAGAGGGTCCCAGGATCCTGCCCGGACGACCGGAGAGCTCTGCGGCATCGGCTACTATGTTAGTTACACGCAGGATCCCCAAATGGATCCACGCCTTCCAGCCCGGTCTTCGTACAAGCTCTATCGCAAGCTCTTTTCGAGCGCAGACGCCGCCACCACTCTGACTTCCGGCTCTGTTTCCTTCAGCACCGCCGTCAACCCGGACGACATCGTTGCCTCCAATGTCGTTAACTTGGCCATCACGCCCTATTGGCTCGATGCGTCGGGCAACCTTGATCGCACCGTGCCGGCGGATTCCCTGCGCAATGGGCCGGTCGCCATCGACATAGAAATGACGGCCTTTCCGGCCACGGCCGCCCAGGCGCTCAATTCGCAGAGCGCGTGGGAGGGCTCGGAACCGCGCCTGCAGAACTATTACCAGCGGAACCTGCAGAAATTCAGCACCAGAGTTTTCCTGAAGCGATGAATTATCGTCTGTCCCAGAAGTCGCCTGCCCACGGCTTTGCGCTCATCATCACGCTGGTCGTGATCGCGTTGTTGACCGTCATTCTGGTCGCCTTCCTGACCACCGCGAGCAACGACCGGCTGGTTTCCCGGGTCTATCTGGGGCGCGAGCAGGCCGCGGCCGCCGCGCGGGGAGCCGCCGATGAGGCGATGGCGGTGGTCAAAGAGTCTTTCGAACTCTACCCCGACGCGGCCACCTTCTGGGATCCAGAGCAAACCGCCGTGACCGGCGGGGGTTTTGCCGAAGGCACGTCGCTCTTCATTCGAGCCACCCCCCAGGGGACAGGTCCGAGTCGCGATCCCGCGCAGAACACTCCAAACCCAGCCAACGCGGGCCGCCAGCTGTATATCCTGCCGCTGACCTCGGGGGTGCCTGACAATCTTCCCCAGGCGGCCACGGCCCGAGGATCGATCCTTCCGCGCCTCACGCTGACGGGACCCGACGCTAATGCGACCGAACTCAATGTGCCTCGCACCACTTCGGACAACGCGGGCTGGATCGGCTCTCCCCCGAGTCATACTGGACCGAAACCGAAGTCGTATCCCGCCTTCTGGAAGGAAGTCAAAGGCCCGAACAACACGGTCATCGCCCGCTATGCTTGGTGGGCCGAAGACGATTCCTTTCGCTTCCACACAAATCTGGCCACCGACGCCCGGCGGCCGGACAACACGGCTTCGACACAGGTGAAGCCCGGGGAGGTAAACATTGCCACCTTGTTCAAATCCATCGGCGTGACCGATGCGCAGACTGACGCCTCGGCGCTCGTCAATCGTCGCGGTCTCTATCCGGGGCGGGTCTTTCCGGAGCCTGCACCGTTCGGGCAGGTTCCAGCCCTCAGCGGAATTCAACAGGACAAACTGCGCTTCCTGACCACCAACCGGAGTTCCTCGATCAACGCGACCCGGCACGGGTCCCTGCGCTTCGAAATCAACACCGCCGGCACAGCCGTTGCGCAAACGGGGGTCGACCAACTGGCGCAGACAATCGGCTTCCATTTGCCCAAATTCGGCCAGCGCTTCTATCGAACGACGGTCCTGTCGAACGCATCCTATACGAGTTCCCAGCTCAATGACGAGGCGATGGTCACCGGCAGCCTCACCGGCGGTCACGCCCAGAGATACTTCTACAAGCTGGCCGCAAATATCAGGGACTATCTCGACACCGACCTGGTGCCCACCCGGCTGTCCTGGGGCGCCGGCGGAAGGTTCGTCACCGCCTCGGGGCGGCCGACTGAGCACCCAGGGGATGGAATCCCGCCCACGGGGCTGCCGCCCGGGCATAATCCCATCATCGCCCAAGGCAAGGAAGCCGGCCTCTATATTCAGGAAGGGGCGGTCAAATTCACCTGCGCCATTTCCGGCAATCGCTACGAACTCGACATCGATTACTACGTTGAGATCTGGAATCCCTCGGACAAGGACATTCCCGCGGCGAGCCTGGGAGGCAATCCTTTCGTGATGATCAGTCGCCCGCCGGGCTGGAATGACAACGCGGGCAGTCCGAAGATTCCGGACGGAGCGAATGACCCCAGTCGCGACATCGAGATTCCAATCTCCGGCACTTTCCCGGCGGGCTCCTTGACGGTGGTCACGACCGACCCAAACACGGCGATTCCCGGCAACGTCATCAGAGGCGCCAGCGGGCGGCGGCGCTTTTCGGGAACCTTTCCAGCGGGCGGTTATCTGGATCTGGCCTTCCGCAGCACGACCCTTTCCGATTATGAAACGACAGCCTTCATCGGATCGGACGCGGGCTTCATCGACGGAGCGTTGGGGGCGATCGCCACCTACAATAATCAGGCCAAAATTCGCTTCAGCTCTTCCGGCACCATCGGCCCGAGCGGAGGGACGCTGGTGGGCAATACCATGACGGCTTCGCAGATGGGCGATCCACGGACCAACAACGAATACATCAAGTCGCCCACCTATCAGTCCGGCGGATTCGGGACCCAGAATTCCAACACCCCGGATCAGGCCCGCTACATCAACAGTTCGGCGAATTTCCCGGTCACGCTGGGACAGTTCCCGGGAACGAATTCGGTCAACCCGGCCAATACGACTCCCAAATTGGGCTGGTCCGATCCGTACGCCATGCCGCCGAACAACGGTGCGACTGCGGCCGCGGCCATGTCTGTCGTCGCCGATGGGCCCATGAACTCGGTGGGTGAGTTGGGCAATGTTTTCGATCCCGCTCGACGCCGTGGCTCGGTCCCATCGACCGGCGGAGACATCGAAGCTTCGCGGGGCGGAGCACGCACGCTGAAGATCGGCCAAGCCGACGACCTGATCGATCCGACCCCGATGTCACCCAGCTCGGAGCAATGGGCGGCCTGGCGCCTCTGCGACCTTTTCACGGTGCAGACCGGGCCGGTCCTTGCGGGCACCTTCAACCCCAATGGTCTTCTGCGGGACGACGGAACAGCCCTCATGGCGCTGCTGGGAGGATTCGAATTTCAGCCCACCAGTTCGGGGAATGGCGCCACCCATGGCGATGCGAAGACAGCCGGCGTCGCTTACGACAGCATGACCACCGGGGGCGCGTTCGCCCTGCGGGACGAACTGAAGGTCCGCTTGCTGCGCAAGAGTCCCGGAACGCCCAGCAATACCGATCTGGGAGTGACCTGGGGGCCGATCTTCGAGCGAGGAGAGATCTCCGAGTTGGCGCTTTGGGGGCGCAACGCCACCAGCGACTCGCGCCTGACTGGCTCTGATTCGAGCAGGTTTTTCGACCGTGGCCGCGAAGAAACTTTCCGGCGCATTTCGGAGCAGATCTGCACGCGCGGGAACACCTACACCGTCTACGCCGTGGGCCAGGCGATCCAGCAGAGCACCCCGACGGCTCGGAAGATTGTCACCGGCACGCAGCGGCTGCGGCTTACATTCCGCATCAAGCCAAACTACCCTGCAGCCGCCAGCGCGAATTTCGACCCGACCTCGCCTGCGGCCGTACAAGCCAGATTCCAGCGCCCTACCAGCTATGATGTGGAAATCCTTGAAGTCATTCCTGGCCTTTAGCGCCCTCGCGCTGCCGGTCCTCGCCCAGCCGCCTCCGCCAGTCCCTTCCCCCACCCCGGCCGGGAGCAAACCAAAGCCGGCCTATGTCCGGTTCTGGAACATGACCACGGTCAAGGGCGCGACCTTCGACCTGGTCAATGATGCCGGCCCAAAGGAGGCCTTCAGCTCGGCGGCTTCCCGCAACTTCACCGCGCCCTACCTGCCCATCGCGGCCGCGACCTATAGTTTTTCCGTCTACAAGGCGGGCGAGAGAGAGGTCGTCCTGAAGAAGTTTCCCATCAACCTCCGCTCGAATGTCTTCGTGACGATCCTGGTCTCCGGAGACAAGCCGGAGGCCTTCAAGTTCGAGCTGCTGGATGACACTTGGTCGACCGAAAAGACGACCGCTGGCATTGCCATCATCCGCAATTTCCTGCCCGACGCGGAGGCCAGCTTCAAGGTCGAGGGCAAGACCATCAACGTGCGCCCCGGTGCTTTCGAGACTGTGACCGGTCTGCCCTTGCAAAAGGTCATGTTTGCGCTGGAAGCGAAGATGCCGGACGGCAGCGTGCGCGTGTGGAACTCGGAAGCTGACTTCAAACGCTCACGGCGGGCCACCTTGCTCGTCTTCCAGGACGGGCGCGGGCAAATCCGGCCACGCGCCTCGGAGGATGGTGTCTCCAACATCGATCCGGAACCCGACCGCGCCGAGCCCGCAGCCTCCCCGACGGCCGCGAATCGCTGAACGAGCGGGTTTCCGGCGATTGCGGCCACGGCAAATCGGGTAAAACGCGCTTTGCGGCGGTTGCCTGCCGTCGTTGCGCGGTGCATGCGAAGCTCGTCCCATGCTCGGCAAACTCCTCCAGCCTGAAATCGCCGAGTTCCTGCGGGAGCGGAATTTCACGGCGTTGCGGGAGATCTTCCACGACTGGCCGGCGGCCGATGTGGCCGATGCCATCTCCGAGCTGCCGCATAGCGACCAGGCGGCCATCTTCCGCGTCCTGCCCAAGGCGGTCGCGGCCGATGTCTTCGAATACCTCGAGGGCGACGAACAGGAACTCCTCCTCCGCGCCATGGGCAGCGAGGAGGCGGCCGCCATCCTCAACGAGATGTCGCCGGACGACCGCACGGCCTTCCTCGAGGACCTGCCGCCCGAGGCGGTCAAGCGGCTGGTCGCGCTCCTCTCGCCGGAGGAACGCCGCATCGCCCAGACGCTGCTGAATTATCCCGAGGACAGCGTCGGCCGGCTCATGACGCCCGATTACGTCGCCATCCGGGCCGAGTGGACGGTGCGCGAGGTGCTCGACCACGTGCGGCTCGTCGGGCGCGATTCGGAGTCGCTCAACGTGCTCTACGTGACCGACGAGCAGGGCCGGCTGATCGACGACATCCGCATCCGCGAGTTCCTCGTCCAGCCGCTCGACACCCCGGTGCGCGAGTTGTTGCAGTCGACCTTCACCGCGCTGCGGGCGACCGACGACAAAGAGGCCGCGGTGGAAGTCTTCCGGCATTACGACCGCACCATTTTGCCGGTCATCGATGCGGCCGACCACCTGCTCGGCGTGGTCACGGTCGACGACATGCTGGACGTGGCCGAGGCCGAAGCCACGGAGGACATTCAAAAGCTGGGCGGCCTCGAGGCGGGGCTGGCGATGCCGTATCTGGATAGCCCGCTCTCGACCCTGGTGCGCAACCGCGGCTCGGTCCTGGTCGTGCTCTTTTTGGGCGAGCTGCTGACCGCCACCGTCATGGGCTATTACGAGCACGAGCTGAAGAAGGTCGTGCAGCTGGCGCTCTTCCTGCCGCTCATCATCAGTTCCGGCGGTAACAGCGGCTCACAGGCCAGCACGCTCATCATCCGCGCCATGGCGCTGGGCGAAGTCACGCTGGCGGACTGGTGGAAAGTGGCGAAGCGCGAGCTGGCCAGCGGGGCGCTGCTCGGGCTGATGCTCGGGGTGGTCGGCCTGGCCCGGGTCGCCATTTGGGGCAAGGCCTTCAACCAATACGAGGGTCTCTGGCTCGGCCTCAGCCTGACGGTCGGCATCGCCCTGGTCGGCGTCGTTCTCTGGGGCAGCCTGATGGGAGCGATGCTTCCCTTCATTCTCCGCCGCGTCGGCCTGGACCCGGCCACTTCCTCCGCCCCTTTCGTGGCCACGCTGGTCGACGTGACGGGGCTGATCATCTACTTCGGGGCAGCGGTCATGATTCTGCGCCTGTGAGGCGGCGCGCACGGACGGCCGGACACGTCGGCACTCCGACCTCCGACCTTGTCAGTGGACTTGAATGCGATAAGAAGCATCACTCTCGCGCACGCATGCTACCTCCAAAGGTCACCGTCACGATCCCGGCCATCCGGGAGCGGAGATACGTGCGCAAGGAGGATGGACCGGCTCCGGCCCCGCCTCCGGGACCGCCGCCGCAGGGTCTGAACCGGCCGGCCACCACGGCGACCGCCCGCCAGCGCATCTACATCGGCAAGCCCGGCGCGGAGGGGGCCTCACCGGCCACGGCACCGGTGCCCGCGTCCATCGCGCCTGTCGCGCCGGCGCCGCCCCTGCCCGCTGCGGTGGCGCAGCCCGAGGCGCTCCCGCCTTCCGTGCCCGTCCTGATGGGGGCCGGCGAGGAAATTCGGGTCTCTGCCTATACCGAGGAGGAGGCCCGCGTGCTGGGCACCCCGCGCGGCCTGCTGCCTTTCTCCGCGCTCGAGGGCCTGGCCCCGGAAACGCTGACGCCCGAGGCGGAGGCAGCGGAGGGCGAGGAAGAATCCTCCAGGGAGGTCGCGGAGTTGCTCCGGCAGCCACCCGCCGCCGCCACCACCGCCGAAGCCGATCCCGATCCGGTGCTCGATGAGGTCATCGAAGGCCTCCGCGGGCGCATCGCCGATCTGCGGGCCGCCCGCAGTGGCGGGGCTTCGGAGCCGGGCACCTTTGCGGCGCCCCCGGCCAATCCGGCGGCCTCGCTCTGGCGTCCGGAGCGACGCCCCAAGAGCAAGGTTTTCGGCCTGCTCGGATTCGTGCTGCTGATCCTGGTCACGGCCGCCTTCGGCTTTGGCGGACTGCATTTCCACAAATTGATGGACAACTCCGCCGCCCCCGCCCCGGCGCCGGACTCTCCGCCGCCGGCCGAAGGCGCCGCGAAGCCCGCCCCTGCCGCAGTGGCGGCCACACCGGGCAGGTCCGCGGGACCGCTCTGGCAGGAGGCTGACCTGCCCCGCCTGGATGCCATCCTCTCGGCCGAACGCGCTCTTTCGATCGAGGAAATGGGCCGCCTGCTGGGCCAGTTGCAGTCGGAGCGGCCCGGTTATCCGGGGCTGGAGATGCTGGCCGCGCGGCAGGCGCAACTGGCGCGCCGCTGGGCCGAGGCCGAGGTGCGTCTGTCGCGGCTCTCGACGGAGAATGCGGAAATCGACAACGAGCTCACCGCTGAGCTGGCCTTCTTGCGGGCCCGCAACTACGCGGCGCAGCGCAAGCTCCTGGAGGCGCGCAATTGCCTCGACGAAGCCATCCGGCGCGATCCCCGGCGGCCGGAATTTCATTACGAACAGGCGGAGCTGAACCGGCGCATGGGCCGGGTGGGCGACGCCATGGCCGGCTTCGACCGCGCCCTGGCCCGTTCGGCCAGCGGGCGCGTGCCATCGCGCACGACCATCGATTTCCGCCGGCGTCTCATGCTGGTGGAGACCGGGCGCGAGGCGGAAATCGGCTCCGAAACCTACCTGGAGGAGCTGAACAAGGCGAATCCGAGCGGCGAGTGGGTGTTGACCGCCGCGGCCGTTTCGCTGCACCGGGGTCAATTCGCGGCCGGGGCGCAGTGGATGCAGCGGGCCCGCGGGTTGATGCAGCCGAACGCCTATCTGGCGGCCATCGAGGACTATTTCTTCCGCGCCCATGCCGGCCGTCCCGAGCTCAAGGACTGCTTCCCCACCGCCGCCGAGCGCGCCCAATTCATCCTGAAGTCCCTGCCCTTCCTGGCAGACCCGTGAGATTTCAGATTTCAGATTTCAGATTTCAGATTTGGGCGCGTTCGGGGGTGGAAGGCAGATGGCGGTCCGTGCTTCACGGAAGTCCATCGGCATGGCCCGTCCCGTGCTCCGTCCCTGCTCGACGATGCCAATCGCCCGGCGCGTCGGGCGTGCCCAAATCTGAAATCTGAAATCTGAAATCTGAAATCTGATGAGTTTGTCCCGCACCGAACAGATTTTGCGCGACCTGGTGGCGCTCGACACGGTCTCGGCACGCTCGAATGATGCGGCGCTGGATTTCGCGGAGGGGTTGCTGGCGCCGCGGGGGTGGAGGCTGGAGCGACGGCGCTGGACGGATGGGAATGGGGTCTCGAAATCGAACCTGCTGGCTTGCACGCACGCGACCCACACGCCGGCCCTCGCCTTCTGTGGACACGTCGACACCGTTCCGGTCGACCCGCATTGGACCGATGCCCATGCGCTGCGCGCCGACGGCGACCGACTCCTCGGCCTCGGGGCCTGCGACATGAAAGGGTTCGTGGCCTCGGCCCTGGCCCTGGCCGAGCAGATCGAAGCCGGCAGCGAGGGGCCTTCCCTGATGCTCATCCTGACCGCCGACGAGGAGGTCGGCTGCCTCGGCGCGAAACGTCTGGCGGCGGAGGGCGACGTCCGGCCGGAGCGGGTCGTCGTGGGCGAACCCACGGGGCTCCAGCCCGTGCGCGCCGGCAAGGGCTACGGGCTGGGGCGGCTGATCGTGCGCGGCCGCGAAGCCCACAGCGCCTTTCCGGGCGAGGGTCGATCTGCCATTTTCGACGCGGCCCGGGTGCTCGCCCGGCTGGAGGCCTTCAGCCAGGAGTTGGCGGAGCCCGTCGCCCCCGCCTACCGGCCGCCGCATCCGACCATCAATGTCGGCCTCATTCGCGGCGGCACGGCGAAGAACGTCGTCCCCGGCGAATGCGAACTGACGCTCGAATTTCGTTCCATCGGCTCGGAACCGCCCGAGGCGGTGGCGGCACGGGTCGAGGCGGCGCTGGCGCCGCTGGCGGCGGATTTGGACTTCACCTTCGAAGTCACCCGGGCCGACCGCGGTTTCGAACTGCCCGCCGAGGCCGCCTTCACCCGCCAGATGGAAGCGTGGACCGGGCAGGCGGCCGGCACGGTCTCCTTCGGCACCGAGGCTCCCTATTTCGCCGCGCTGGGCGCCGAGGTCATCGTCTGCGGCCCCGGCGAAATGACCCGCGCGCATCGCCGGGACGAGTTCATCACCCGGGCCGAACTGGCCGCCTGCGACGAACTGCTGGCCCGCATGCGGGGGTGAACGAGGTTGAGAGGCCCCGTCATGGGCCGATCACCCTCAACCCTCAACCACCCACCTTCCTACCGCGGATCCAGATCGTACACCTCCGTCAGGACGGTGCCGGCGGCGCCGGTCGAGCCGCTCACCCGGATCGTGTAGGAACCGGGAAAAAGCGTCGTCAGGACGGCGCACTCGCGGTCATCGGTCGGCCGCAGAGTCGTCATTGCCTCGATCTCGGCGGCGCGCGGCGAAGTGCGCCAGTTGTCGTTCTCCAAGATCTTGGTCGAACCGACGAAAACCTCCACCTTCGGATCAGTCAGCGAATTAGGCACGCCGAAGGCCTGCAGGCTGGGCCCGAGCACCCGGATGTAGATGTTTTTGGGCGGTCCGTCGGCCACCACGATGCCGGCAATCATCGGATCGTCGCTCGAAGTGCGGCCGCGGGTCGAGAGGTTCAGGACCGCGCCGATCGGGGCGGCCGGATTGATTTCCGCCATCAGGACGTAGCCCCAGGGCTCGACCACGTCGCCGTTGCGGGCAATGAAAGCGGCCGGATCGGCACTGATGGCGGCCGGCGAGGTCGTGTAGCATTCGCCCGGGAGGTCCGGCGGATTGGGGATATCGCCGGGCAGCGCGGTGCCTCCGCCGGTGGCGTAATCCATGAAGACGAACTTCACGAAGGAGACCGCATGCCAGGCCCAGTTCGAGCGGGCCGGATTAAAGTAGTTCTTGTTGATCCCGTCCGCTCCCGCCGCGATGCGCACCCGGACCCGGTAATTCGAGGCCGCCCAGGTGCTGGGCCGGTCGGCCAGAATCTGCCGCGCCTGGGCGATGGCCGCGGGATCGGTGATGGAAAAGACGAAGGCCTGCGAGCGGAAAGCCGTCTCCTGCGTGCCACCCCCGGCCAGGAAATACACTGGGGTTTGGGCCGGGGCGACCGTTGCACCGACGGCCGCGAGGGCCAGTACGGCCAGGAAACTACGGAGCAAATTCATCGCGGGAAAAGTGGGGGGCTGGGAGGCGGGGTCAATGCCATTCCGTCGCGGCCATGAGAACGGATGCGACGCATTTCATGAAGGTTCAGGCTTGGTGCTTTCGAATCCAAACCTTGGACCACCTCTCTCGCTTCGCGCGGGTTCAGATGGAAAGGGGTATCTCCGGTGCGTCTTACGGTTTCAACGCAAGAAGCGCCTCGAGGCGTCCCCGCGCCTCGAGCTGATCGGACGGGAGCTTCTCGAGCAGCCGGCGGGCGAGCGACTGGGCCATTTCCGGCTTGCCCGACTTCATCAGGATTTCCGCCAGGAGCACGGCCGACTCGATCTCGCTGGGGTGGGCGACGAGGCGCTCCTTCAGGAGTTCGACCGCCTTTTCGCCTTGGCCGGCCTGCAGCCGCAGGAGCGACTCCGTCTGGACCATCGCTGGATCTTCAGACTTCAGCCGCAGGGCCACGAAAAGCCGGATTTCCGCTTCTCTCCATCGGCCGGCGCGGGCCGCCCGGAGCGCCTGGGCGGCAAAGGACTTGCCCGAGAAGGCAGGGGGCGGCTCACGCAAAAGGGAGATCTCCTGCCTCGCGGGACGGATCGGAACCTGGACGTTGGCGATGATGTGGGTGGCCGGGAGGACGGCATTGGCGACCGCCACGCCGGTCATCAGGCGTCGTCCGATGGGGGTTTTCGCCAGCGCCAACAATCCGGCGCAAGTGAGCGGAATGAGAATCACCCCGGCCCGGCTCAGGTCGAAGGCCACCAACCCCGCCAACAGCCCGGCCTCGACCCAGCCGCGGGCGTCAGCCACCGGACCGGGCCGTCCAACCGCTCCGATTCAGCGACATCCCTCGAAGCAGAATGGGCAGCCATGGTGAATGCAAGCGACCAGCCCGGAAACCAGCGGCAGGGCATGGCCACACCCTCTACGCTGGTCGTGGTTCAATCTGAACCGGGCGAGGCGAGATAGGTGCTCAAATGGTTCGGTTTCGAAGGCACCAAATCTGAACTCTGAACTCTCAAATTGGATGGCCGGGCTTCAAGCGAGGTAATCGAGCAGCCCCTGCCGCCCGCCTTCCCGGCCGAAGCCGCTCTCCTTGTAGCCGCCGAAGGGGCTGGCGGGGTCGAACTTGTTGAAGGTGTTGGCCCAGACCACGCCGGCCTTGAGGGAGGCGGCCATCTTCAGGATGCGCGAGCCCTTGTCGGTCCAGACGCCGGCGCTCAGGCCGTAGGCGGTGTTGTTGGCCTTCTCCACGGCCTCGTCCAAGGTCCGGAAGGTCAGCACGCTCAGGACCGGGCCAAAGATCTCCTCCCGCGCCACCCGATGGCTCTGCGTCACGTTCGTGAAGATGGACGGGCGGAAATACCAGCCCTTCTCCGGCAGCTTGCAGGTCGACTGATGCAGCTCCGCGCCCTCGGCCACCCCGGCGGCCACGATCTCGGTGATCTTCTGCAACTGCTCCTTCGAATTGATGGCCCCGACGTCGGTATTCTTGTCGAGCGGATGGCCGACCCGCAACACGGCCACGCGCCGCTTCAGCCGCTCCACGAATTCCTCCGCCATGCTTTCCTGCACCAGCAGGCGCGAGCCGGCGCAGCAGACGTGGCCCTGGTTGAAGTAGATGCCGTTGATCACGCCTTCCACCGCCTGGTCGATGGGCGCGTCGTCAAAGACGATGTTCGCCGCCTTCCCGCCCAGTTCCATGGTCAGCTTCTTCCCGCTGCCGGCCAGTTGGCGCATGATGATCTTGCCCACCTCGGTCGAGCCGGTGAAGGCTACCTTCTTGGCGGCCGGATGCCCGACCACGGCCGCGCCCGTGGCGCCGAAGCCGGTCACGAAATTGACCACCCCGGGCGGCAGCTCCGCTTCCTGCAGGACCTCGGCCACGAGCATGGCGGTGACGCTGGTCGTTTCCGAGGGCTTGAGCACGACCGTGTTCCCGCAGGCCAGGGCCGGGGCCAGCTTCCAGGCCAGCATGAGGAGGGGGAAATTCCAGGGAATGACCTGCCCGACCACGCCCAGCGGCTGCGGCGTGCGGCCGGGGGTGACGTAGTGGAGCTTGTCGGCCCAACCCGCGTGATAGAAGAAATGCGCCGCCGCCATGGGGAGGTCGAAGTCGCGCGATTCCTTGATCGGCTTGCCGCCGTCGATCGACTCGGCCACGGCCAGCTGGCGCGACTTGTCCTGGAGCAGGCGGGCGATGCGATAGAGGTATTTGCCGCGCTCGCGGCCGCTCATCTTCAGCCAGATCTTCTCCGAGGCGCCGGAGGCCGCGGCGTAGGCGGCGTTCACATCGGCTTCGCCGGCCAAGGCCAGGGAAGAAACCTTCTTTTCGTCCGCCGGGCTGATGGAATCGAAGCGCTTGCCCGTCTTGGCCGCGACCCATTTGCCGCCGATGAAGAGGTCGTATTCCGGCTTGATGCCCGGATCGACCGTCTCCGGCGCGGGATCGAACTCCCACTTGTCGCCAAAGACGAGTTCCGGCCGTTTCCTGCCCTTCGTACGGCCATTGGTGGGCGCGGGGGCAGGTTGGACGGCAGGGCCGGCGCGACGGGCGGCGGGGATTTGGGCGGCTTTGCGTTTCATAGGTGGTCCGCACTCTCCGAGTGCGGCTCTTGGACAGTGATTTGAAATCTGAAATTAATAAGATTCCGCGGCCTCGCTGAAGATGTAGGGCGCTTGGTAGGCTCCCGTTTTTTCCTTCACCAGCTGGCGCAGGAGGTCGTTGAGCAGGGCGCTGGCGCCCAAGCGGTAGCGGCGGTTGTCGAGCCACTCGTCGCCGAGCGTTTCCTTGACTTTCCAGCACATTGGGATCCTAAGCTTAGAATTCCACGTGGACAAGTTGTCGCG
>JADMIO011298080.1_pt1 | contig 21213 bp, 15 predicted proteins | sample 8958161 | NCBI WGS metagenome assembly JADMIO01 (sample SAMN16585339, study PRJNA669376) | soil metagenome | isolation source: Crop rotation soil | place: USA: Cullars Rotation, Alabama | collected 2011
CGCGACAACTTGTCCACGTGGAATTCTAAGCTTAGGATCCCAATGTGCTGGAAAGAAAACACTTTCATTCACCGACGTGACTCAGAAGAGCGGCATCGTCGCCACTGGCTACGGCATGGGCGCGGCGGTTGGCGACATAAACAACGACGGCCTGCCCGACCTGTATCTCTCGAATCTCGGCTCGAACCAGATGTATCTCAATAAAGGCGACGGCAAGTTTGTCGACGTGACGAAAGAGAGTGGGACTGACGATCCGCGCTGGAGCACGAGCGCGTCGTTCTTTGATTACGATCGTGACGGCTGGCTGGATTTGATGATCGTCAACTACGCCGATTTTTCTTTTGCTAACAGTCCGGCCTGCTACGCCGCCACGACTGCGAAAGACTATTGCACGCCGCGCGTCTTTCGCGCGCCCGGCAACCGTCTGCTTCATAACAAGGGCAACGGGAGTTTCGAAGATGTAACCACGGCGGCTGGCGTCGATAAAGAGTTTGGGCATGGATTGGGCGTTGTCACTGCCGACTTCAACAAGGACGGTTGGATCGACATCTATGTCGCGAACGATGGAGACCAGAACCAGCTCTGGATCAATCAAAAGAATGGAAGGTTTGTGAACGATGCGCTGCTGGCGGGTTGCGCGGTCAATCGAAACGGGCAAGTCGAGGCGGGAATGGGTGTCGATGCGGGAGATTTCGATGGCAATGGCGCTGATGACATCTTCATCACGCACCTGATGGACGAGACGAACACGCTTTACGTGAACCTTGGCGAGGGGCTTTTCGAAGACCGCACGCGCGAAGCGGGGCTTGGTATGCCGGGTCGCCGGTTTACGGGTTTCGGCACGTTCTTCTTTGATTACGACAACGATGGGTGGCTCGATTTGTTCCTCGCGAATGGAGCGGTGCAGTTGCGGCCATTGGGCCAACCGGATCAACTCTTTCGCAATACGGGAAAAGGGAGTTTTGTTGAGATCGTCGATGCGCCGGAGTTTGCGTTGCTGGAAGTTGGTCGCGGCGCGGCGTTTGGTGATGTGGATAATGATGGCGATACGGATTTTCTGGTTATGAATAACAATGGACCAGCGAGGTTGTTTCTCAACCAGGTGGGAAACCGAAATCACTGGTTAGGATTGCGACTGGTGGGGAAAGCCGGACGAGATATGTTGGGCGCGCAAGTGGAGATCGTTGTCGACGATAAATGGATCCTGCGGCGGCGTGTGAGAACTGATGGCAGTTATCTTTCGGGCAACGATCCGCGCGTGCTGGTTGGATTGGGCGCGGCGATGCGAGTGAAATCAGTGCGCGTGCGTTGGCCGGGCGGCGCGGTTGAAGAGTGGACTGACGTGCGAGTCGATCAGTACACGACGCTAAAAGAAGGCTTTTCTCCCGCAACGGCGCAACGGCGCAGAGGAAGAATATGAGTACCCTGCCTTCCGTTGCGCCGTTGCGCCGCTGCGTGAGAATCCTCCTTTTGATCCTCGCCATCACGCAGCTTGCCCCCTCCCAGGATCTCTCAAACCTCGAAGAAAGCGTTCGCGACCAGATCACAACTGCACAAGCTGCCCTCGCCACGCTCGCAAAGAACCCTTCAACCACTCAGGGCGCTCTCAGCGAAGAATACGGAAAACTCGGCGAGCTCTACCACGCGTATTCCCTCACTTCTGCAGCCCGTAACAATTACCTTAAAGCGAATCAACTTGCCCCGAAAGACTTTCGCTGGATCTATCTCCTCGCAAAGTTAGACCACCAGGAAGGTCGTTTTAACGACGCCATACGCCGCTACCAACTCGCGCGCACGCTGCGGCCCGACTACGTCGCAACACTCGTAAACCTCGGAAACATCTTCCTCGAGTTGAACCGCCTGGAAGAAGCACGCGAGAGTTTCAGCGCCGCCCTCGCGATCGATAAGAACAATCCTGCGGCTAATTATGGCCTCGGGCAAGTAGCTGTCTCGAAGCGGAGCTACGCTGATGCCGTGGACCACTTCGAGAAAACCCTCGCCCAGGTTCCTGACGCCAATCGTGTCCATTATGCGCTCGCGATGGCTTATCGCGGTCTCGGCAACGCTGAGAAAGCGAAAGCGCATCTGGCCCAACAGGGATCGGTCGGCGTTCGCGTGGCAGACCCGCTCGTCGATGCACTAAAGGATTTGATAACAGGCGAACGCGTGTATCTTGCGCGCGGCAAGGTGGCCTTCGAGGCAAAGCGTTATGCAGACGCAGTGACTGAATTTCGCAAAGCCGTTGCTGCAAAACCCGACAGTATTACCGCGCGCATCAACCTCGGCGCTGCACTCGTGCAGGTTGGTGACATGAACGGCGCAGTCGAGCAGTTTGAGGAAGCGCTTCGCCTCGAACCCGGAAGAGTAAACGCGCACTACAATCTCGCCGTACTCCTCGCGCGTCAAAACAAACACGAGCAGGCGATTCCACATCTGCGCGCTGTTCTGCGTGTTGAAGCAAACGATCTCAACGCCAGAGTCCTCCTGGCCCAGGAGTTGAAAAACGCAGAACACCCGGATGAATCGCTGCTGGAATACTCACGCGTGGCCTACTTACTCGCCGCCTCACCACAAACTGAGCTGCGCAATGGCGCACGCGCCCTCGATCTGGCCCAACGCATCTACAACACAACGAGCGCTACACAACACGGCGCCCTCGTCGCACTCGCCCTCGCAGAGCTCGGCCGTTGTAGTGAAGCCGCCGACTGGCAACGACGAATGATCGCGGCGGCAGAGCGGGAAGGAAACAAAGACTTGTCTGGTAAGCTACAATCAGGTCTCAAGCTCTATGAAAATGCTCAATGTCGCCCGGGGAACGAAAGCGTCCTGCGCGAGTTGCTCCTGGAGAAGAACTGATGAAGCTTCCTTTCATGTTGTTGTGTGTGTTGTCCCTTTTTGTCGCCAATAGCGCGGCGCGTGCTGACATCCAGAAATCAGAGATGCGTTGCGGCTGGTTCAGCAATCCCACGCCCGGCAACGCCTCCTTACACGACCGCGACGCCGAGTGGATCATCGGCGTCCAGGGCGGTCATCAAGCCGAGGGCGACTGGCCCGAGTTTGGCCCCAGGCAATGGATTGAAACCAACGTGCATTACGGTTACGGCTGCGCATGCATGAAAGTCCAGGCAGACCCTGATACGCATGAAGTAACTCAGATTGAGAGCGCCAAAGCCCGGCCCCTGTCCGCCTGCCGCAGCGATCGAAAATTGAAACGCTGGGGCTTTAAGTGATAGGACCAAAACTGATTTTTGTGCCTTCTGTGGCTAAAACTGCTTCTTTTCGAGCATCGTCGTGAACGCGATCGCGCCGGGAAGTTTGATGTGTTCGCGGACGAGTGTTTACCCCTCGCTTCCGAGCAGGAACCAGTCAGGCAAGAACGCGAAATTCTCAACCGACGTATCCGCATCGCCGACGTGCAATAGCTTCTTGCCGTACACGCGACTGTCAGAAGTAGCCAAAAGCGCTTCATTGCTTACGTCAGTCTATTCGTGGTCGACTCACTGGGGCAATCCCTTTATAGTTGTCTCACACAGTAATGAAGTTCCCGAGGCAAATCAGGCGCGCTGTAGAAGCTCTGCGGCGGAAGGGACGTAGAGCCAATGTAGCGGGTTTACGAATCTTCTTACGCCTCGTTCCCGCAGAACGTCATCGCGTCTTCGCACTCACCCTCGTACTGGGCGGTCTGTGTGGACTTGCCGCAGTGCTATTTCACCTCGCGATTATCCGCGCCGAACACCGCATCATCGAGCCGGCCATGGCTGCCAGCGGACATCGCTGGATTTGGCTCACAATCCTTGTTCCGACGATCGGTGGTCTCATTTGTGGCGCGTTGTTGCAACTAATCCCGGGTGCGCGTGGAAGCGGTGTTCCGCAAGTAAAAGTCGCTTATGCGATTCGCGGTGGCCGCGTTCCATTCATCGAGGCTGTGGGAAAGTTTGTTATAGGCGCGATTCAGATCGGATCGGGATCATCCCTCGGACGCGAAGGCCCAACAGTGCAGATTTGCGCCGGTATCGCCAGCACGGTTGGCAGAGGCGCCGCGCTCTCGCGTGACTATTTGCGTCGCTTACTTCCGGTCGGAGCAGCCGCAGGAATCGCGGCCGCATTCAACGCACCGATTGCCGCCGTAACTTTTACGATCGAAGAGGTGGTTGGCGATCTCGATCAGGCAGTGCTCTCGTGGATCGTAGTGGCGGCCGCCATAGCCGCCGGCATCGAGCGTAGTGTGTTGGGCGAACATCCGGTCTTTGCCATTACGCAGCACATCGGACTCGAGCATGCCTCGTCACTTTTGGTCTATGCCGTTCTTGGTGTCGCTGCCGCGCTGGTATCTCTGGCGTTTACCTCGCTACTACTCACTCTGCGTAACTCATTTAAGCGAATGACGCTGATCCCGCTGTGGGCGCAACCCGGAATCGGCGGACTAGTTACCGGGCTACTTGCGGTTCTTGCTCTTGCATGGCTGAAAACGGGCGGGGTCACAGGTGGCGGATATGCAACTCTGTCCCAAGCTCTTTCCGGCAGCCTCGCAGTCAAGACTCTGCTCGTACTTTGTGTTCTGAAACTTCTGGCTACAGTCTTTTCATATAGTAGTGGCGGCGCAGGAGGAATCTTCGCGCCGTCTCTCTTTATCGGCGGCATGTTGGGCGGCGTGTTTGGATTTCTCGATCGCTTAGTGTTGCACCATGCCGGCGGCGAGCTGGGAGCATTTGCGCTCGTCGGCATGGGAGCAGTGTTCGCCGGAATCGTTCGCGCGCCAATCACCTCGGTCCTGATCATTTTTGAGATGACGGGCAGTTATGAATTGATACTGCCGTTGATGATCTCGAACATGACTGCTTATGGAATCGCGCGACATTTCCAACCGACTCCTATTTACACGGCCTTACTCGAGCAGGATGGAATTCAACTGCCTCATCGTGGTAGTCCGGTTACACACGCACTCGAGAGTTTGCGCGTTGACGATGCGATGACGAAGGAGCTTGTGTTCTTACGAGCAGAGGCAACTGTCACCAGAGCGCTCGAACAAATCAGCGACTACGGTTTCTCAACTTATCCGGTCCTGAACGAGCAAAATCATTTTCTTGGCCTGGTTAGCGAGGCGCGAATTCGGCGCACCCTCGCAGAAAACGGAGGTCAGCAAAAGGTCGGAGCGTTAGTACATACGTGTCCGCACGTGCTGGCTGACTATCCTCTCGTCCAGGCAGTAATGCGAATGAATGAAGCAGAAGTGCGACAGTTGGCGGTTCTCGAACAGCGAAACGGTCAACAGCTTGTCGGTTTGTTAACCATGACCGATATACTTCGCGCGCAAGCAAGCGCCGCCCAACACGCCGGTGCTCTCGACCAACGCAGTTAAGTACTGGTTGGCGGCCGCGTGATGGTCCGCATGCGCTGTTGCCACTTGCTGCGTGGTATATCGAGCGCTTCGAACTGCTCACTCGCATCTCGCAACGACTCGCCGCCCGCCTTTCGCGTCTTCAAGTAAAGCAGCGACGCCATGATCGCCGTGATCGGAGTGACGAACACATTCAACAACTGCCACAGCGCCGACGGCCCTGACATCGAGAAGTTGAAACCAACCTGCTTCGGCGACCAGTCGTCGTGAAACTGCAGCGTGAACTCTGTGTGCACGGCCGCCTTCCAAACCAAAACCGGAAGCGCAAACTGAACTAAAGTTATGACCAGCACCGTCCCCAACGCTCTGCGACTCAGGACTCTGCTGCGCCGCAGTGTGCCGCGCACGCCTTGCTGTTCCATGATCGCCACAGGTGCATAGAGTCCAAAGATAAGCGCAACGATCAATCCCGGTATCACAAACAAAATCGAGCCGAGCAGAATCAACGTCAACACGAGCAGCGACGTTAGCGCAAAGACTCGCCAGCGTCGCTTTAACGCGAGCATTGCAGTGCTAATCCTTACGGCGCGCAGTGGCGCGATCGTCAGTTGCAGCACAACGGGCACGACGGCAGCCGAGACAAAGAAGTAAGCAAACAAAAGCGTGATGACCATCGTGACAAACAACGCCACAGCGAGGTACATCAGTTGTTCCTGCGCGAGTTGCTCTCCGCCGAACACGTTCAATACGTTCAAGAGCGCGAGCACGGTGAACGGCGCATATCCTAAAAGCGCGATCTTGAAGAACGTCGGAAAGTGTTCGCTGTATAGCGCGAATGCCTGTCGCAACAAATGACTCGGCCCTTCCCAACTCGCGCGCAGTGCAGCCGCGAACCCGGCGGCGCTCTGCGGTCGCTCCGCAGGATCTTTAGCGAGCGCCGACATCACGATGCGCGCCATCTTTCGCGGCAGCTTGCGATTCTTTTCGCGGATCGGCGGAGGCGTAGCAGTCTTGTGCATCTCGATCACATCGTGTGGCGAACCCGTAAACGGAGCCTCCCCCGTGAGCAGCCGGTATGCAACAACTCCAAGACTGTAGATATCTGAGCGCGTGTCGAGATGATCACCACGACATTGCTCGGGCGACATGTAAACGGGCGTCCCCATCACCGATCCAACCGCCGTAAGGCTATCCGGCTTGATCAGCGTCGCCGACTCTTCTGAAGAAAACTCACTCAGCTCCGGTATAGAGCCGCGGCCAATTTCATCTGCGCCCCCGAGCTTCACTAACCCGAAGTCAAGCACCTTGACCGTGTAACCACCACGACCATTCGGCTCGAGCCAGATATTGTCCGGCTTGAGATCCCGGTGAATGATCCCGGCACGATGCGCCTCTTCGACTGCCGCACAAACCTGTTCCAGGATGTCGATCACCCACGCGATCGGAAGCCTCCCTTCCTCTGCAACGATCTCAGCCAACGTGCAGCCATCGAGATACTCCATCACGAGATACGCGACTGGTCCATTCCCTGTGTGTGCGATGCCGAAGTCAGTGACGTCGACAACGTTTGGATGTCGGAGTCTGCCCGCTGCTTCAGCTTCACGTCGAAACCGCGCGACAAACTGATCGTGCGCCGAGAGCTGCGGATGAATGACTTTAACCGCCACAGTGCGTTTCGTGCCGAGATGCGTCGCGCGATAGACGGCGCCCATTCCTCCTTTACCGAGGAGTTGTTCGATCTGATATTTGTTATCGAGCGTGTCCACGTCTACGTCTAAAAATTTGCAGCTTTCGCCAAATTCTTATAGTCTCATCACCGTTTACATGATGAAGATAGCATTATTACTTCTACTCGGATGCGCCGTCACCTCACAGGCGCAGGAGTCACCGGGCGGAATCGGCAAATTCGGCTCTTCAGTAATTGCGTCACAAACTAAGCAGGACGTACCTCCGCGAAGTCCACTAGCGCCTGGTCCCGATTACGCGTCATATAGGAATAATCCTACCTTCAAGAAGCTGCGCATTCTCGCGAAACCGGATGCGAGCTATACGGAGGAAGCGCGCCGCAACAACGTCAGCGGACAGGTCGTGCTTCGTGTGTTGTTTGCAGGGACAGGTCAGATCAATGGGATTAGCGTGCTCAGAGGACTGCCGTTCGGCTTAACTGAGCGCGCGATTGCTGCTGCGCGACAGATTGAGTTTGACCCCGCTGAGTTGGATGGCAAGAAAGTGGATTATTGGCTGGTCGTCGTATACAACTTCAGGCGTCACTGAAGCTCAATTTTTGAACTCTGAAGCGCGGCCAAAAGAACTCGACCATTCCGATCAATAACGCGGGCAAGTAGATCAGAGAGTTGATCACAAACATCTCGTCGGGTGAGTCGCCTAGCCACGTTGCGTAAAGAAGCAAGCTGGCGATTGTCAGGTAAAAGATCGACAGCCTTGGTGTGAAGCACAGGAAGAGAACCAGCCAGCAGAAATACCAGGAGAAATGCGGCGCGAACAGCACCGTCGTTGCCGTCGCCAGGACCATTGCGTGTTTCAGATAATCCTCACGTCGTCCTTTTAACAGCACGCAGAGCCCAATCGCGCTCATAACCAGCATCACCGCGATTATGTAAGCGAGCCCTGGCAATTCGATTCCAAATAGTTTGTGCCACAAGCTCAGCGCATAGAACTGTTCACCACGAAGTAATCCTCTTTCCTGCGTGTATCCGGGCAAAGATCCGAAGACGGCTCTTGGACCAACGCTGAGATAGGCGAGATAACCGGCGATGATCGTCGTCGCCAGGACTGGCGCGATTCGCCAGCGTTTGAGCATCGCCGGAGCCAAAACGACAGGGAAGAGTTTGACGAGCGTGGCGCAACCGAGCGCAAAACCAGCGCCGAGATCGGATTTTCTCTGCCACGCGAGAAGCGCCAGAGCGATGAAAGCGATGGAAACAGCGTCGACATGTCCGCTTCCGGCAAACTCCCAAACTACGAGCGGATGCCATGCGTACATCAGGAGAAGTTGTTGCGGCCTGCCGAGTAAAGCGAGCAACTGGGCCACCGCCCAGAATGTTACCAGCTCAAACAAGACCATCGTCGCTTTCATCCACGTGACACTCTCGCTGATTCTGGTCGTAAGGAAGAAAACGACTTGAGCCACTGGTGGATAGATCGTGTGGGCCCAGTCTTTCCGGTTTATCTTCGGGTAGATAGTTTCATCACGCAGGTGGGCCAATTCGGGAGCGGCGGGAATATAGCGATAAGGATTGATACCAGCAGCCTGTACCCGCCCGTCCCAAACGTATCGATAGATGTCGTCGGAGAGATATGGCGGCGCGAAGAGTATGCTGAGCCGAAATACGATTGCGAATGCGACGGCGATAAGAAGAGTTGAGTTCGAAGAGCGAGAGCGAATAACGATCCACGCAGCGACCAGGTAGATCGCCGATTGAGCGAATGCGATCTTCATGAAGAAGCGTATGCCACTAACGCCACTTGCGCTCAGGCCTGCGCGATAAAGCGCAACGGAAACAAAGCCGAGCAGCACGAGAACAATAGCGGTTTTGGTGTCGACGCGTAGTCGTTTCACAGGATGACAGGATTTACAGAATAAACAGGATAATCTTGTTAATACTGTAAAACTTGTAATCTTGTCTACGACTACTGTCAGTGTGCGAATTCGATCTCGAAGCGGGCGACCATGCGGTAGAGGGTTTTGCGGTTGATGCCGAGGATTTCGGCGGTGCGCTTCCGGTTGTTGCCGGTGGCGTCCAGGACGAAGAGGATGTAGCGGCGCTCGATCTCGTCGAGATTTGGGAGGCCTGAAAAGAGCTCGTCGAGATCGTCTGACGTGAGCGGCGGCGTGTCGTGTGATGGTTGGCAACGAATGCGCGCGGGAAGATCGTCTACCGTCATAACGCCGCCTTGATTCAGCGTAACCGCACGCTCGATCACGTTTTCTAACTCGCGCACGTTGCCGGGCCAGGAATAGGCGGTCAGGCAATGCATGGTCTTCTGGTCCAATGCGATTGAGGGCATTGGTCCGGGCGCGTGTTTACGCAGGAAGTGCGCGACGAGCAGCGGAATGTCTTCGCGTCGTTGTCGCAATGGCGGCAGGTGCAACTGAATAACGTTGAGACGGTAGAGCAAGTCGCCTCGGAAAGCGCCGGTCGCGGAAAGCTTTTCGAGATCGGAATTACTCGCCGCAATCACGCGCGCCCCAACTTTGATCGGCTCCGTTCCACCAACCGGAACCACCTCGCGCTCCTGCAACACGCGCAATAACTTAACCTGCAACGCGGCGCTCGTCTCGCTAATCTCGTCGAGAAACACCGTGCCTTCACCCGCCTGCTCGAAGATCCCGCGCTTGTTCGCAATCGCGCCTGTGAACGAGCCTTTCACGTGTCCAAACAACTCCGACTCGAGCAGCGTTTCAGTCAACGCGCCGCAATTGACTGCGACAAAGCGTTCAGTCGATCGCGTACCGTGATTGTGAATCGCACGCGCGACGAGCTCTTTACCTGTTCCTGATTCACCACTGATCAGGACCGCAGCGCGCGAGTCGGAAACACGGGCGATCATCTTGTAGATGTCGAGCATCGGCGGCGTGCGCCCGATGAGACCCGAGCTACCTTCTTCGTCATCAAGCGCGGATCTCACTTGCTTGCCCGTTCCATTTGCGAGTGCGCGCCGGACAATCGCCACGAGCTCATCGATATTGAACGGCTTGCTGATGTAATCGAACGCGCCTTCTTTAACCGCCCTGATCGCAGTCTCGATCGAGCCAAAGGCCGTCATCAGCACGACGGGAATCGACGGATACTCACGACGAACCATCTCCAGCAACGACAATCCATCGAGCGGAGTCTTCATACGAATATCGCTGAGCAGAAGATCCGGCGGCTGCTGGGCCACAGCCTCGAGCGCCGCCTCGCCACTATTCGCGAAAACGGCGCCGAAACCCTCGCGAGCAAAAACTTCGCAGAGCAACTCGCACGTGACCGCATCGTCGTCGACGGTCAAAATCTGCGGGATCTTACGCGGCATCTAAACTTACCTCAGCAAATTCCTGGGCAACAGACTTAACCTCCACCGCCGGCAGGACCACTCGAAACTCAGCGCCCTTTTCAACTTCCAACGTGCACTCGATCCGGCCGCCATGTTCGAGAACGATCTCGCGGGCAATGGCGAGACCGAGGCCGCTGCCGGATTGTTTGGTGGTCCACATCGGCTCGAACAAATGATTCTTCGCGTCGTCGCAGATGCCAGTGCCCGTGTCGATCAACCGCACCTCGATCGTTTTCGACGCCGCGTGGTAATTCGTCACGAACTTCATCTCACCACCGCCGGGCATTGCTTCGAGACTGTTGTTCACCAGATTGAGAAACACTTGGTGCAGACTCTCACGATCGGCAAGCACCGGCGGCAACCCCTCGTCGAGCTGCTGCGATACGCGGATGTTGTGTGACTCGAAGATCGGCGCAACCAGCAACAACAGCTCTTCAACGATCAAATTGATATCGGTAGGTTGCGGATTGATCGGTCGCCGGTGCGTACGCTCGAGCAAATTCTTCACTGAGTGCACGATCGAAGCGAGTTGCGCGTTGATAATATTCAGCCGGCGTTGCGTGTCGCCACAACTCGGATGATTTCGCGCGAGCAACTGCAGGTGGCCGTTGATGGCGTTCAGCGGTGTGCCGATCTCGTGTGCGAGCGACGCAGTGACCTGGCCGATTGCAGCCATCCGTTCCGCATGCGAGAGACGCTGTTGCGTGCGGATCAGGTTTCCGTTGGCGGCGCGCAATTCAGTAGTGGCGAGGTGCACCTTCTTCACCAGCTCGTTATTCAAACTGCCAATTTGGCTCAACAACTCTTCGCGCTCCCGCGATCTGGACGCAATGTCGTCCATCATCTGATTGAAGTTACCGGCAATCTCCCCGAGCTCGTCGTCGCGATGCACGAAGGCGCGCGCCGAAAGATCGCCGTTGCGAGCATGAGTCATCGTGACGACGATGTCTTTCACGGGTTTGCGAAAAAAGTAAACAAAGAGGAGATACAGCAGCAGCACCGACGCGATCACCGCGCCAAACAACACGAGGTTGTACTCGCGATGAAGACTGCTGACCAGGTTGCGATGATAACTCTTGACGACGAGCGCCTTGATGAAACCGGTGTGCTGACCGTTGCTGATCGGAGTCGTGATCAGCCAGTACACGCCGTCGTTGCGATTGATCTGAGATGACGTCGCGCCGGTTGTGATCGCAGGCCCGCTATCGTCCCATGCGGAGAGAAGATTCGCGGTGCCGGAAGCGGTAGTGGCGATCAATCGCGGGACGGTTTGCTGGTTCTCGTAAACGTCGATCTGCCTGAAGTCGGGCCGCGAGCTGACGACCAGTTGCATTTCCTGTTCGAGGTCTTCGAGGTTTGAAAAGTAGTCGTACTCCGCGATCCGGTTACCGAGCGCGATCGTCTGGCCCACGGCGTTGTCGTAATGGTCCTTCTCGATCAGCGATCGGATTCTGCCGCTGTGGAGGTACGACGAAGCTAGCAGGATCAACGACATCGAACCAGCCACAAGCAGCAGAATCTTTTGCTGTAGGTTAACCCTCAACCGCATGCTGGTTTACGCGTGGCAATTTCTGTGCAACGCCGGAGGCGTTCGCTAATTTCAGCCCAGGGTTCGAGCTTGCGAGACCCTGAGTAAAAGATAAAAATTAATTAAACCCTGAAAGGGTTAGTCGGTTGGCGAACCCTTTCAGGGTTGAAACGCCTTTTATGTGATGGACCCAGGGTTCTCGTTCCTCGAACCCTGGGCTGAAATTAGCGAACGCCTTCGGCGTTACTTTGTGGCTAATTAGGACCAGGAGGCAAAAGGGCCACAGTCATTCGTAGCGTTCGATCATCCGGTAGAGGGTGCGTCGATCGATGCCGAGGATTTCGGCGGCGCGCGTGCGATTGCCGCCCGCGATCTCGAGGATGTAGAGCAGGTAGCGACGTTCGAGCTCGTCGAGCGCGGGCAGATCTTCGAAGAGTGCTGATAACGGCGCACGCGCGGCGGTGCGCACCTGGGCCGACTGAAGTTTCTCCGGCAGATCTTCCGGCGCGATGGCGTGACCGCGTGCGTGCAGCACCGCGTATTCGATCGCCGACTCGAGCTCGCGCACATTCCCGGGCCAGTTGTAAGCCACGAGCGTTCTGATCGTCTCTTCAGAAAGAGTTAGCGGCTCGTGTCCCTCTCGATCGATCACCCCAGCGAGGAAACGCTCAGCTAAGAGGGGAATGTCTGTCCGGCGTTCCTTCAGCGCGGGCACTCGCAACGTCACCACACTGAGCCGGTAAAAAAGATCCTCGCGAAACTTTCCTGCCTTAACTTCCTGTTCGAGGTTACGGTTTGTAGCTGCGAGAATACGAGCATCTACTTGCGTCGCGCGCGATGCGCCAACACGCCTGATCTCACCTTCCTGCAACGCGCGCAAAAGTTTTACCTGAAACGCCGGACTTGTCTCGCCAACTTCATCGAGAAAAAGCGTCCCACCCGCAGCCTCTTCCCAAAGCCCTTTGCGATCGCCGATAGCGCCCGTGAACGATCCACGAACGTGACCAAACAACTCCGCTTCTAAAAGTGTTTCAGTCAGCGCGCCGCAGTTGATGGCGACGAAGGATCCGCCGGAACGTGTGCTGTGTTGATGAATCGATCGCGCCACAAGCTCCTTTCCGGCTCCAGACTCCCCAGCGATCAGAATCGTCGAGCGAGTCGGCGCCACGCGCGCGATCTCTTTGTAGAGCCCGATCATCACGGGAGAGCGCCCGAGCAATCCGCCCTGTTCGTAAGGGCCGGAAAGCTGCTCGGCGCGCCGCTCAGCACTGCTGCTGTTTCGGTCCTGCTCGAGGGCCCTGCGTGCAATCGCCACAACCTCCTGGACCTTGAACGGTTTGGAGATGAAATCCCAGGCGCCTTCACGCGCCGCCTCGACGGCGGAGTCGAGCGTGCCGAACCCCGTCACCAAAATCACGGGACACTGCGCGCGCAAATCTCGCAACAGATCCAACCCCGATTGATGCGCCTCGAGATTGATATCGCTGACGACCAGATCGATCTTCTCTTTCTCCGCGACACTAAAAGCCTGCGCCGGGCTGAGCGCAGTGTCGACGTGCCAGCCTTCCGCACAGAAGATCTCGCGCAGCAGCTCGCATGAATCACGATCGTCATCGACAACAAGAATGTGTTTCATCGACTCACACCTAACTCTAGCTCAGGCTCTTCGACAATCGCCGGCACGTCATTCGGTATCGCCGCGAAGGTCAGGCGAAAGCGAGTGCCTTTCCCGAGCTCACTATCAACTTCAACTCGCCCTCCATGCTCGGAAACGATTTGACTGACGATCACAAGGCCGAGCCCGGTGCCATGACCGCGATCTTTCGTCGTGTAAAGCGGATCGAAAATGTGACTCATGACTTCGGGCGTCATTCCAAATCCGGTATCGATGAAATCAACTGTGACTCGTTGCGCTTTACCGGGCTTGCCCTCGGCCCCGGTGTGAATCTCAATCTCACCACCATCGGGCATCGCATCGAGACTGTTGTTGATAAGGTTCAGAAACAGTTGCTGCAGACGATCTGACGAGCCTGCGATTAAGGGAAGATCGTCGGCGAACGTCTCGACGAGACGGATGTTGCGTTTGTCCAACGCGGGTTCCATCGCGTCGCACAGTTTGCGCAACACTGAATTGAGATCGAGTGGCGCGAGCTCCGTTTCAAATCTTGTTTTGTCCAGCATGCGACGCACGATTCGTTCGATGCGCTCGATCTGCGCGCTGATAGTTCGGATACGCGCGGCGGCATCATGCGGATCGCGATCGAGATCGGATCTGAGCAACTGAACGTGACCGCTGATCAGATTGAGCGGCGTGCCGACTTCGTGTGCAAAGTGGGCGGCGGTTTGACCTGCGGCGGCGAGTCGGCCGAGCTCGTTCATGCGACGGTTGGTGCGCCAGAGCTCGAGGTTTGTTTCCTGAAGCTCGTGATTTCGTTTTTCGAGCTCCACTGTGGCGTCGCGAACACGATCGCGAAGTATGCCGCGCTCGGTTTCGAGTTTGGTCGTTAGCTGCAATTGCCGGAACAGGTAGTAAGTGCCGAGCATGATCAATGCGATTACGATCAGCGACATCCAGATGACGCTCTTCAAGTAACGAAACGCCACCGACCAGATGCTGTCGAAGCGTTGGACGATCTCGACCGCGCCATTCGCTCGACCCTTCTCGAAAGTAATTGCGAAAGCGCGGTACAACGACTGATTTGAGACGCGAGTTGGATCAGGACCACCGCCGCGCAGCACGCTTTTCGTGTCTTCAGGTATCGGCGACGCCGGCGCGCTCCCGTTTGCAGCGACCTCTTCGACGAAGTCACCCTGCGAGAGTTTCCAAACACGCACGCTCATGATGTTGGGGCGTGTTCCTTTGATCAGGTTTGCGGCGCGCGTGAGCGTTTCCGGATCGCGCGAGCCCATGTCGCTGATGTGTTGCGCCAGATCACGCGCCTGAATCTCGGCGAGCGTTTGGTCGTCAGTGCGCTCGATGTTGGCGATCGCCGCGCTCGTGATGGCAAGCGCCGCAATCAGCATCGTCACCATGAGCACAGCGGTCAGTAGAGTGGTTCGCATCGCGTCAACAACAATGCACAAGTGATGCCGCTGAATCTTTCACCTTTTTGTGATTCTTTGGGGAATAGGCGGGTGTGGCGGTTTGGTGGACCCGGCAAATCTGTCACGCCCGGCGCTTAAAAAATACTTCTCACGCGGCGGCGCAACGGCGCAAAGCGCTGCCGCGTTTCCACGGTTTTTCGCTGCGTCTTTGCGCCGCTGCGTGAGAAGTACCTCTGGCATGGTCATTGCGAAATGTTTACCGAACTTTTGGGAAAGGAAAATTGATCCATGACAACAGTCGTTTCATTTTTGCTGGGGGCCGTGATGTTGTTTGGCGCGGCGACTCTCGGTCTGCAGTCGGGCACGGCGAACGCCAAAGACAAGCACGATAAGAATTACTGGAAGCATCATCATCGTCATCACCGCCATCACCGGCATCGCAAAAACCACTTGAGTTACTAACGGCCGAGGGGCATATGCAAGTACCGCAAGCGAAACTTGATTCGTGGGTCCGCCGGTACGGGACAAACTCCAACTCGTACGTGTTGCTCGAAGGACCAAAATCCTACTTCACGTCGCCCAGGGTGGATGGATTTCTTGCTTATCAGGTTAGCGGCGGTATCGCGCTAATTGCCGGCGATCCGGTATGCGCACCGCATCAGGCGCGCGGTCTCATCAGGGAGTTCAGGAGTGCAATGATGAGACCGGTTGGTGCGTATCAGGTTTCGCCGGCGATGCTGGAGGCATTTCGCGCCGAGGGTTTTGCCGACGTTCAGATCGGGAAAGAAGCAATCTTCGATCTGCGACGCTTTACCCTCGCGGGCGGAAAGATGGAGCTGGTGCGCGCCGCCACGAACAAAGCGCGACGCGAAGGAGTCGTCGTCAGCGAGCATCATCCGTTCGCCAAAGACGCCGCCGCAATCAACCAGGAGCTAAGCGAGATTTCCGACGCATGGCTGAGTTGCAAAGGCAATCATGAGCTCGGATTCGTACTCGGCTCACTCGGTCTCGAGCGGCCATCCGCCAAGCGATATTTCATCGCGCGGTCCGAAAACGGTGCTGGTCGAATCGAAGGCTTTGTCGTTTGTGAGCCGATTTATCGACGTAGTGGATACTACCTCGATGTGACGCGGCGCAGGTCAGACGCTATCCGTGGAACGATGGAACTCCTTTCCGCGGAAATCCTCCATCTGCTGGGAGAAGAGGGTTTCGAGATGGCGTCAATGGGCCTTGCGCCGCTCGCACTTCTCGACGATCCGGACCTGTTGGACCACCCGGTGCTCGCGCGGGTCATGCGATTCGTCTTTGACAAAGTCAACATCGGTTACGACTTCAAGCTGCTGTATCGCTATAAAGCCAAGTATCACCCGCACACATGGGAGCCACGTTACTTCTGTTTCAATCAACGACGCTTGTCGCTCAGCATGTTGTACGCGGTCATCCAGGTTCGTAACGCGATCACTCTCGAGATGTTGCTCGGGCGCAGAAGTTTTCCGGAAAAGTTTAAGACATGGAAACACGCGGCCTCATTCATCGTTGGGTTCTGTTGGGCGTGGCTCTCTTCATCGTAGTGAGCCGCGTCGCGGGACAGGAGCCAACAGATCATTACGATCCGGACGACACGAAGACGTGGTCTGATGTCGTGACTGAAGATCGCGACGTCGCTGTCCGAGGCCAGCAGTTTCTCGTTCACTTTTACAAACCGGCCGGGAATAAACCTGCGATACCGGCGATATATGCGTGTGGAGACGGCGGTTGGCGCGGCCTGGCGCCACGCACGGCTCAGCAGCTCGCGCACATGGGCTTCGCAGTCGCTGGGATTGACTCGAAGGTTTATTTGCGCGAGTTTTCTTCTGTTACAAACCCGCTGACTACGAGCCAACTCGCGCTCGACTACGCTGACATTGCCGCGGATTTGCGTGCGTTTGCAAAGGTTGAGAGCACGACGCCGGTTTATGTTTACGGTTGGTCACTCGGCGCTGGTTTTGCGATCGCAGTTGGCGCCGATCCGGAAACACGCTCGAACTGGGCGGGGATCATTTCGATTGGATTGCCGAAACAGAACCAACTAGTGAGTGGCGTCGGCGCCAATCATGCGAACTTGAAAAATGAAACGAATTCGCTTTTTGGATTTCGGAGTGCAGAGGTGTTGCCGCGGATCGCGCCGGTGCCACTCGTGATGATCCAGAGCACGTCTGATACGGCGAGCCCGCAGAAGGTTGGTAACGCGTTGTTTGCGAGTGCGGGGAGTCCGAAGAAGTATGTGTTGATCAATGCGAGCAATCATCGTTTCAGCGGCGCGCGCGATGAGTTTTATGCGGCGCTGGGCGATGCGGTGACGTGGATGCGAGGATCACAGATTGCACGGAAAAATACGGATTAAGATCCTGATTGCGGCGGTGGTGGTTCTTTTTGGCTGTGGGGCCGCCGTGTATGCAGTGAGGTGGTATCACGGTTTTTATCACCACGTCACTCATGAAGAGCTGTCACACGAAGTCAAACATTCTACGTTTCAAGTAACGATTCGAAGTGGTCCAGCTCTCGATATGCAACTGTATCAACAGGAGCACGCGGCGAATCAGCCGCTCATGCTCTTCACGAGTGGTGACGGTGGTTGGAGTCCATTCTGCGCCGACATTGCGGCGCACATTGCCGCGAGCGGCATCACTGTCGTAGGTATCGACGCGAAGAGTTATCTCGTGAATTTTGCGAGCCCCCAGAAGCCGATCTCGGCGGAAGATCTCTCGCGTGACTACGACGCGATTGCACGATTATCTATTGCGCGACAGGGGATTAACGACAAAACGCCCCTCGTCCTGGCAGGCTGGTCCCTCGGCGCGGGCTACAGCGTTATAGTAGCGACGCAACCGGAGTTCAGCCTGCCAGTAAGCCGGGTGGTGGCGATTAGTCTCCCGATGTATGGAGAGCTTGCGTGGAAGCCGAGTGATTCAGTTATCTACTTCACGCACGGAACGCCGCACGAAAAAGTTTTTGATGCGCATCAATATCTGAAGAAGCTCAACCACACGCCGATTGTTTTTCTCAACGCGATGAACGATAAGAACGCGCCTTTCCGTGAAGCGCAGTCGCTGTACGAAGCGACGCCGGCCGCGAAGCGTTTATTTGCGGTGAAGGCGAGTGGGCATCACTTCGAAGGTGGTGAAAAGGAGTTCTACGAGGATCTGGACCAGGGGCTAACGCAAATAGCTGATAAAACCGACAACAAAGTGAAAGAGATATAGGTGGCAGAAGATTAGGATGCCAGCGTTGTGGTTTTAGGCATTCTTCGATAGGCACAGGGGCAACGAGCGAGTTGGGGGGACACCCCTGTGTTTTGAGTGTGAGTGGACCAAAAATACGGGCTCCGAGGTGGCTCCACTCACACTCGCTTTTTTCAGCCGCGGTTTCAGCCGCGGCTTAATTTTTTCTTCACGCAACTACCTGTCAAGCTGAGCAAACATCTACAAGAGGCGAGCCGTTGTCTTACGTAGTATACGGGTGATGGACGAGCCCGTAGTCGAAGATATCGAACCGCCCGAAACTGAACCGCCGCCACCGCCGGTGGTCCAACCGCGTCGCCGTCGACCCAGCCCGCGCTTGATGCTGGTCCTGCTCTTCGTTGTCGCGCTCACCGGTTTTCTCATTATTCAGCATCGACAAAAAACAACTGTTGCTGCGGCTAAGTCAGCGCCGCCAGCGCCGCCGGGTGTGTCGATCTCGACTGCTGTGGCCCAGGAGGGAAGCATCGGCGTTTACATTAACGCGCTCGGCTCGGTTGCGCCTGTGTACACGGTTGCTGTTAAGAGTCGCGTCGATGGACAGTTGATGAGCGTCAATTACCGCGAAGGGCAGATGGTCAAACAAGGCGACCTGCTCGCGGAGATCGACCCGCGCCCGTTTCAGGCGCAACTCGAACAAGCGCAGGGGCAGTATCAACGCGACAAAGCACTCCTGGAAAATGCGAACGTCGATCTCATTCGCTATCAGATTGCTTACAGCAAGAACGCGATTCCGAAACAACAACTCGACACGCAAGTGGCGACGGTCCACCAGTTCGAGGGCGTGGTGAAGCTCGATCAGGGACAGATAGACAATGCGAACGTTCAGCTCGCGTATTGCCGGATCACGTCGCCGATCACGGGACGAGTTGGTCTGCGGCTCGTCGATCCGGGCAACATCGTTCACGCCGCTGACGCCAACGGCATGCTCGTCATCACGCAACTGCAGCCCATCAACGTGCTCTTCAGTGTCGCTGAGGATTATCTGCCGCAGATCAGGCAGCAGTTGCATCATGGTAACCGTCTCAGTGTCGACGCATTCGATCGTACGCAGCAGACGAAGCTTTCGTCCGGCGCGCTGCTTACGTTCGATAACCAGATCGACACGACCACCGGCACGATCAAGCTGAAAGCAGTTTTTCCGAATCGCGACAGCGCGCTCTTTCCGAACCAATTCGTGAACGCACGTCTGCTGGTTAAGACTCAGCACGGCGTGATCCTCGTGCCATCAGTCGCGATTCAGCGCAACGCACAGGATTCGTTTGTTTACGTACTGAAGCCGGATCAAACGGTCGCGATGCAGACTGTTACGACGGGCACGACCGATGGAAACGTGACGGCGGTCGAAGGGCTAAAAGCCGGCGACGTAGTGGCGGTCGATGGATTCGACAAGTTGCAGAACGGCGTCAAGGTCACAGTGCGTGGAGAGAACAGGAGGAAGCAGTGAAATTCTTCTCTGTGCAACCTCTGTGTTCTCTGTGTCTCTGTGGTGATCTTGGCACACAACCCTTAAGCACAGAGACATAGAGAACACAGAGGTTGCACAGAGAAGAACCCAGGAGGAGCAAGGATTGAATCCGTCGCGGCCATTTATTCTCAGGCCGGTGGCAACTTCGCTGTTGATGGCTGCGATTCTGCTCGCCGGCATCGTTGCGTATCGACAACTGCCTGTCTCCGCGTTGCCGGAAGTCGACTATCCGACTATTCAGGTGATCACGTTTTATCCGGGCGCGAGTCCGGATGTCGTCGCGTCTGCGATTACAGCACCGCTCGAGAGACAGTTTGGACAAGTGCCTGGCTTGAACCAGATGACGTCGATGAGCTCGGGCGGCAGCTCGATCATCACGCTGCAATTCGCACTCGATCTGAACATCGACGTCGCCGAACAGGAAGTACAAGCGGCAATCAATGCGGCGTCAAACTTTCTTCCGAACGATCTGCCTTCGCCGCCGATCTATAGCAAGTCGAATCCGGCTGACGCCCCCGTGATGACGCTGGCTTTGACCTCGAACACGATTCCGTTAACGCAGGTTGAAGATCTCGCTGACACGCGTCTCGCGCAGAAGATCTCGCAATTGCCCGGCGTCGGACTGGTAAGCATCAGCGGCGGTCAAAAACCGGCCGTGCGTATCCAGGCGAACCCGACGGCACTTTCGTCGTACGGAATCAGTCTCGAAGACGTGCGCACCGCGCTGCAGCAAACGAGCGTCAACCAGGCGAAGGGAAATTTCGATGGACCACAGCAGTCGTACCAGATAGACGCCAACGATCAGATCCTTTCCGACAAAGATTACGGCAAGATCGTCGTTGCCTATCGCAACGGCGCGCCGGTCGTTCTGTCAGATGTGGCCACGGTTGTTAACGGCGCCGAGAACGTGAAGCAGGCGGCGTGGATGAACAACGTGCCCGCCGTCATCGTCAACATTCAACGACAACCCGGCGCGAACATCATCCAGGTTGTCGACCGCATCAAGGCGCTGCTGCCGCAACTGCAAACGACGTTGCCGCCCGCGATTCAACTCTCGGTACTGACCGATCGCACCGTTACGATTCGCGCGTCAGTTAAAGACGTGCAGTTCTCGCTGATGTTGACAGTCGCGCTCGTGGTGATGGTGATCTTTCTGTTTCTCAGAAACCTCTCGGCCACGATCATTCCGAGTGTCGCCGTGCCGCTTTCGCTCGTCGGCACGCTCGCGGTGATGTATCTCGCGGGCTACAGCCTCAACAATCTCACGCTCATGGCGCTCACGATCTCGACCGGGTTTGTTGTCGACGACGCGATCGTGATGATCGAGAACATCGTCCGCTATCTCGAAGAAGGCGAGAAGCCGATGCAGGCGGCGTTGAAAGGCGCGGAGCAGATTGGCTTCACGATCGTCTCGCTCACGATCTCGCTGATCGCGGTGCTGATTCCGTTGTTGTTCATGGGCGACATCGTTGGTCGCTTGTTTCGCGAGTTTGCGATC
>JADMIO010803702.1_pt1 | contig 21212 bp, 23 predicted proteins | sample 8958161 | NCBI WGS metagenome assembly JADMIO01 (sample SAMN16585339, study PRJNA669376) | soil metagenome | isolation source: Crop rotation soil | place: USA: Cullars Rotation, Alabama | collected 2011
CTTTCCCCGTACGCCAGCTCTGCAAAGATAAGGAGGAGTACCAGCTCACCAAAGCGGCTCGTGAAAAAGTGACGAGCGAAGATCGTTTTGATTCAGTCATGAAAGCACTCCACGACGAAAAGCTTGTGAAGCCGGGGGTGAAAATTGACGACGTACCGTTTTACCACCCGAAGCCGTCGCAAGAATGTGAAGAGGGGTATGCGGGCCGTATCGGCATCCACGAAGTACTGAAGGTGACCTCGCCGCTCCGCGACCTAATGCTGAAGGGTGCGACCTCTGAGGCGCTTGAAAACGAAGCTCGAAAAGAAGGAATGCTCACGATGCTCGAGGACGGTATTTATAAAGCGGCGCGTGGCATTACGTCGATTGAGGAAGTCCTGCGCGCCGTTACCGAATAACCTTTGCAAAAAGGAAACGTGCGTGTTTCTATCTTCTCTGGTCAGGCCCAACGCCGTCAGGCGTTGTTCAGAGAGGGAGCAAGAAGTTGGCAAATACCGCTGCAGTTGAACGCCTGTTTGGTCAGGCAGTGAAGTACGAGGACGACGCGAAGCGCTACGAATCCTGGAACAACCCAACCGAAGCCAAGAAGTTCCGGGGCATGGCGGCGAAATGTCTTGAACGCGCCGCACAGCTCGACCAGGAACGGCGGATGAGCGCCGTATAACATATTCCGTCGCTATCGGCATGGCGACGGCTCCCGGCCGCGCAGGTTCCGAAAGGGATCTGCGCGGCCTCACCTTTTTACGTGATAAAGTTATATAAATGAAGTTCCGCGTTACCTTCAGAAAAGAAGACGGGAGCGAAGAAAAGCGCGTCGTCGAATCGGCGAACCGCTTCAGCGTGTATCAAGACGCCGAAAAAGCAGGGGAGACGGTAACCGCTATCGAAGAACTCTCGAAAATTTCTTTTAAATCAATGAATGTTCAGTTCGGAACCGGCATCAAAGCCGAACAGCTCATCACTTTTACCAAAAACTTAGCCGCGATGTTAAACGCGGGCCTCACTCTTTCGCGTGCGCTTTCAGTGATTGAGCGGCAGGCACAAGGGAAAGCACTCACAAAAGTCGTAATCGATCTCCAGGGCCGCATCAAGGGCGGCGTGGCATTCCATGAGGCCCTCGCAGACCACGAAAAAGTATTCTCAAAACTCTATATCGCCATGGTGCGGTCGGGTGAGGAATCGGGGACGCTAGCCGATGCGCTCAAAATTATCGCGGAGCAGATGGAGCGCTCGCATGCGCTTATCAAAAAAGTCCGCGGGGCAATGATCTATCCATCGATTATCCTTTTTGCCATCGTGGTGATTGGCATTCTTATGATGGTGTATGTGGTGCCGACGCTCGGCTCTACCTTCGTATCTCTCGGCGTGGCGCTACCGCTTTCGACCCGCATTATTCTCGGCGTATCGGATTTCATGGTGCACCATCTTATTATCGTGATTGGGCTTATTATTCTTACGGTCGTTCTTATTGTACTTGCCGTGCGCTCGAAAACAGGCGGGAAACTCTTTGTGAGAGCGGCGCTTCATATGCCGGTGGTCGGCCAACTCATGCGTGAGACGTACGCAGCCCGCGCGGCGCGCACGATGTCCTCGCTCCTTTCTTCGGGCGTTGAAATGTTGACCGCGCTCTCGATCGCGGGGGAAGTGGTGGGAAACCCCACCTTTTCAGACGTCATTGCGGAAGCAGAAAAACGCGTCCGAAAAGGCGACCCGCTCTCATCGGCGTTTGCCGAAAAGAAAAAACTCTACCCGATTCTCTTTTCCGACATGATTGCGGTCGGTGAAGAGACGGGAAAGGTCGCTGAAATGCTCGGACAAGTGGCTACGTATTACGAGCACGACGTTGAAGATCGCACGAAAGACCTCTCTACGATTATCGAACCGGTGTTGATGCTCATTATTGGCCTTGCCGTCGGGGTATTTGCGGTTTCTATGATTGGGCCGATTTACTCGCTCACCTCGAAGATTGGTTGACCATGAATGCGGCACCTCGTGGCATGACGCTTGTCGATGTCCTTGTCGGCGCGGCGATTGCGACCACTATTTTCGCCGCCATTATCGGTCTTCTTATGGCGTCGGAACGGGTGTCGACGCTCGCCGCAGAAACGGCAGCGGCAACCGCAATCGCAAACAGTCAAATGGAGTACATTCGATCGCTCCCGTACGACTCCGTGGGAACCGTGGGTGGCATTCCGGCCGGTGTGATTGCGCAGAACGCAACCACGACCGAAGACAATGTGAGCTATGGCGTGCGCACCTTTATTGATTACTACGACGACCCCGCTGACGGCTCGGGCGGAAGCGACACGAATAGCATTACAACCGACTACAAGCGCGCCAAAGTCACGGTTTCCTTTACCACCAATACCGGCGTTCGTTCCTTTACGATTGTGACGACGATTGCGCCACCCGGTATCGAAACAACCACGAATGGGGGAACGCTGCGCGTGAGTGTGGTGAACGCCGCCGGGAGCCCCGTGTCGAACGCAAGCGTGCGGATTGTAAATACGGCTACGAGTCCCACCGTTGACCTCACCACCTATTCCGATTCGACGGGTATCGTGTATCTCCCTGGCGCTGCAACGTCAACGGGCTATCAAATCACCGTCGCAAAATCGGGATATTCAACCGCACAAACCTATGACCGCGACACGACAAATCAAAATCCGAACCCGGGCCACCTTACCGTCGTCAAAAATACGACAACGTCGGCAACGTTTGCAATCGACCAGTTGGCAACCTTCATACTTCGTACCTTCTCTCCGATTGTTTCAGGGTCGTTTTCAGATACATTTACGGATGGCACGGCCCTTGCATCAACCGCGAACGTGACTGTTTCCGGCGGTGCTCTTTCGCTTACGTCTAATGGTGCCGGGGCGTATCTTTCTCCAGGAAGTGCGACGGCATCGACCACTGCGCCCACGTATCTTGCGCAGTGGTCAAATCTTTCAGCAACACTCTCGAGCCCCGTTGGCACGACGGCAGTTGTGCAAGTCCTCGACGGAACGGGTGCGCTCTTGCCGGATACCGTCCTCCCGGGCAACAGCACGGGGTTTGCGCTCTTCCCTGTTGATCTCTCAACGGTTTCCACGACGACGTATCCGAGCCTCGCGCTCCGCGCCGCTCTCACGGGCGGCGCGGCCACGCCCTCAATTTTGGATTGGACCCTTTCCTATACGCGAGGGCCTGTTCCGCTCCCCAATATCTCGTTCACCCTTACCGGTGCTAAAACTATCGGCTCGACTGGTGTCGGTGCGCCGATTTACAAAACCACTATTTCTTCTTCAACAGATGCGACTGGCGTAACGACGATTCCGCTTGAATGGGATTCGTATCAAATTTCTATTTCAGGTCACACCATCGTCACGGCTTCGCCGAATCCGCCCTATAACGTGCTTCCCGCAACGACGACCGACAACGTCCTTATTCTTTCGACGCCATGAACTCTCGCGCCCTACCAGGATTTACCCTTATAGAAACGGTCGTGGTGATTGGCATTCTCGTGGTCGTAAGTGGCGCGCTCGTCGGTATGATTGTCTATGTGTACAAAGCGAACGCCTTTATTTTCCAGCAATCGACCGCGACCGACAGCGCGCGGCGCGGTATCGAATATGCGCTTGAAAACTTGCGCGAAGCGACGTACGGCGCCGACGGCGCATATCCGATTGCAACCGCAGCAACATCCACTATTACGTTTTATGCCGACGTCGATAATGATGGCGTCGTCGAGAAAATTCACTACTATCTTTTAAGCAATAAGCTCTACCGCGGCGTCGTAAATCCGGCCGGTAACCCGCCATCCTATACCGGGCAGCCGGAATCAGCGATTATTGTAGCGTCGTATGTGCAGAACAGTACCTCGACGCCTATTTTCCACTATTACAATAATAGCGGTACCGAACTCACCACGCCCGTTGATGTCGGTTCAGTCGCTTCTATTTCAGTCGTGATTGGGGTCGACGTTGACACACGGCGCGCGCCGACGACCTTCACGCTTATCGGAAGTGCCACTGTTCGGAACCTGCGTGAAAATTGATATGAAGCAACCACCTCGCGGCGTGCGCCCTCCCGCTCACAAAGGCGGCTACCTTCTACTCCTCGCGCTTGTGTTCGGCGCAATCTTTATCGGCCTTATCGGAGCGCTTTCAAGTTACGTGCTCATCGAAAATCGTCTCCAGACGGTGAAGTATTCGCAGGGCGAAGCGTTTACCATTGCCGAAGCAGGCATTGAATACTACAAGTGGTTCCTCGCACATTTTCCGGGAGACACGATGAATGGTACCGGCCACGCCGGGCCGTATTCCATTCCCTACAACGATCCAGAAAGCGGTGTCACGGGTACCATATCGCTCAGTGTCGCCGGGAACACGTCTTGCGGGCAGACAACTTCCATTGACCTTACTTCGGTCGGTACGCCATCGGACAACACACTCATTGCAAAGACGGTTACCGCGCGCTACGCGCAACCATCGGTCGGCACCTACTCGTATATTTTGAATGACAGTGTGTGGGCCGGTGCCGACCGCGTCATTCAGGGGCCGTACCACAGTAACGGCGGCATTCGCATGGACGGCACGTCGAATTCCGCGGTGACGAGCTCGCTTTCCACGTGGACGTGCACCTCGTCATTCGGCTGCACACCGAACCAAACGAAAAACGGCGTGTTTGGTGCCGGTACCGATTCGAGTTTGTGGGATTTCCCAACGCCGCAAGTCGACTTCGCCGCCATTTCTGCGAATTTCACGAGTCTAAAAACGACGGCGGTCGCAAGTGGAAAATACTGGACCTACAGTAACAAAAACGGAACGAATAACGGCATCCATCTTATTTTCAATGCGGACGGCACGGTCACGGTAAAGCAAGTAACCCGGGTAACGGCACCGACGGTTGTTGCGTTTGTAGACGGCACGACCGGCACCACGACCGATTACTCGCTTATTAATGCGGAAACAACACTCGGCACGTATGCGATCCCGGCAAGCTGCGGCCTTATCTTTGTTGAAAACCGCGCATGGATTGAAGGCACCATTACGAAAAAGATTACCGTGGTTGTGGCAGATGTAGTCGACGCGTCGGGAGCGGCCGATGCGATTATCCCAAGCAACATTACCTATAGCGCCTATGACGGAAGTGTCGGTCTCACGGTTATGGCACAGGACGATATTTTGATCGGCCCGAATTCGCCGAGCTCCATGACCCTGAATGGTATTTTCATCGCGCAGGGCGGCGCGTTCGGAAGAAATTTGTATACCTGTCCGGGGACGTACGAAGGGGGAAGTGGAAGTACACGCCTTGGGACGCTCACGATACTCGGCACGACCGTTTCGAATAAGCGCACGGGTACCAAGTGGCTGAATGGCTGTAGTGGCTCAACGCCCGATGCGGGGTATCAAACCCGCGTCGATTCCTATGACCGGTATATGGCATCGAATCCGCCCCCCTTTACCCCCGCCGTTTCAACCGATTACGAGCTTATGGACTGGCACGAGAAATAGGAAAATCGGGTGTAAAATGGGGATATGCTCATTGTCTCGAACTGGAAGGCGTACGTGGAAGACACGGAACGAGCCAAGTCTCTCTATTCCCTTGCGAAACGTCTCTCAAAGAAAACAAAACACGAAATCGTACTTGGCCCGTCTGCGCCGCACCTTGGACTCCTCGCACTAAAAAATAAATCGAAAGTAAAATTTGCGGCGCAAGACGTTTCGGTAACGACCGGTGGTGCGCATACGGGAGAAATTTCGGCACAAATCTTTGCTGATCTCGATCTTTCATACGTTATGGTTGGGCATTCAGAACGCCGTGCTGCCGGAGAAACGGATGCGGTGGTTGCCGAGAAGGCGCGGCACGTACTCGCACACGGCCTGTCGCCCATTCTTTGTGTTGGTGAGCGAGAGCGCGATGAAGGTGCTGGGTATCTTTCTTTTGTGCGCAATCAAATTGGTTCCGTATTTTCAAAGCTTTCGCAAAAAGAGCAACTTGCGACCGTCATTGCGTATGAACCGGTGTGGGCAATTGGAAGAACGGCCGCAGATGCGCTTCCCGCGCGCGACCTTGGTGAAATGGTGCTCTACATTCGGAAAGTGGTTGGCGAGTATCTCCCGGGGAAAGCGCCGACCCGCACGAAAATTCTCTACGGTGGTTCGGTAGAACCGGGTGACGCCCGAGAACTTGCAAGTGGTTCCGGCATCGACGGATTTCTCGTCGGCCATGCATCCGTTGACCCCACGATGTTCACGGGTATCATCCGCGCGCTTTCCTAACGTATAAGAAAAGGCCGGGTCTGCGCTTGCAGAACACCGGCCTTTCGAAGGGTTGTACTTATGACCGAGAGATTTCTCGCACGGCAAGCCAATACCTTTCCTTCCAATACCAATGCCAGAAGGCTTTCCAGTAAGCATTCCTGACCTCATCCCCCTGGCGGGTGGGCACATAGCCGTAGAAAGGGTCTTCGCTTCCCCAGGTCGAGCCGAGAGCCACAACCTGAAGTTTCAGTTCCTCGTTTGAGAATACCTTCCCCAGAGCGAGAAGATGTTCGATCCGAGCGTTCTCCCAGCCAGCCGTCTCAATCGCCAGTTTAGCAGCGCTTGCCGCCTGACCGCCGGCTAGATTATCTTTGTTGAAGTCAAACTGGAGATACCGCGCTTCGAACTCAACTCTACCTTCACCCCTAATCTGGGACAAAACATTTTTAATTTCACTGTCATAATATCTGGCATGGCCAGCGGCCATCATTTGTTCGGGGGTCTGGCTGTAATCAACGATGAGCCTGAATGTTTCGGACTGGTTCATATCTACCTCCATCTCAGGGTTCTCTTGCGGTCGTCCGCAAGCTCTGTAGCCAGAATACACCATGAGTTATCACTTGTCAAGTGAGTAGGACTGAAATACCCTTTATATAAAGCATATTTTATTATTTGTGGGATATACTTGACACAAAAGCGACTTGAGAGTAAGCTAGAGATATGGAAAGACGTAAGGAGGACACCGCTGAAACACTACTCAAAATGGGTCTCTCCAAGAGGGAGGTCGGGGTCTACATGGCCGTGCTCGAGCTCGGTCGCTCTACCGTCACCCAGATATCCCGAAAGGCGGGTATTAATCGCACTACCGGATATGACATTCTCGACGCCCTCGCGCGTAGGGGTCTCGTCAGTTTATCGGGCAAAGAGCCGAAGGAGGAGTACATCGCCGAATCGCCTGACAAACTCGTGATACTGCTCGAGCAAAAGTTGAGAGAAACTGAAGAGCAGTTGCAGGTTGCGAAAGAGTTTCTGCCCGAATTAAAAGCCATGCATACCGTGCAAGACCGCGCGCACGTTCGTTTCTATGAAGGCATTGAAGGATTGAAAGAAGTGTACGAAGACACGCTTACTTCAAAAGAACCGATTGTTGCGTACGCAGCATATGAAGACATGCACGCGACACTCGGAAGTTATTTCCCTAAATATTATGAACGACGGGCGAAGAAGGGCATCAGTATACGAGGTATCGTGCCGAGTACACCAGCCTCGTCAGAGCGCGCTGCGCAAAATACAGAGGAGAAGCGCGAAATAGCTATTATTCCAAAAGAACTCTTTGATATCACGCCTGATATTGAAATCTACGATAATAAAATGGTGATCGCCTCATGGCGGGACAAACTCGGCATTATTATTGAAAGCGCCGAAGTAGCTCACGCGATGAAAAAAGTATTCGAACTTGCGTTTGCTGAAGCGAAACGAATCGAAAAAGAAAATTCGAAAGTAACACTTCCTGCGTAAGGTATGATGCACGTATGAAAAGCGTTCGTGACATTCCGATTCTTGAAAATATTCCGGTCCTTGTGCGGGCGGCGCTGAACGTTCCGATTGGAAAGGATGGTAAGGTCGCAAATCCCTTCCGTTTGAAGCACGCGGTGCCAACAATTAACTATCTCCAAGAGCGACATGCGCGCGTAATTCTCATAAGCCATATCGATCCGCCCTCTGGGCAGAAACCGCAGGGTACGGAAACCCTCGCACCCGTGCACGAGGCAATGAAGGCGCTTATTCCAGGGATTCAATTCTGTCCCGTATCGGTGGGGCCTGAAGCCCGCGCGGCCATACGCACACTTGGCCCTGGCCAGGTGCTTATGCTCGAGAATTTGCGGCGCAACGCTGGTGAAGTGGCGAATGATATCGCCTTTGCGCGACAGCTTGCCGAGCTTGCCGACGTATTTGTTGAGGATTCTTTTGATGTGTGCCACCGAGAACATGCATCGGTCGTGAGTGTACCGAAATTGCTTCCTGCCTATGCAGGGCTTCTCGTCGAAGCAGAAGTTCGAGAGCTCACCAAAGCGCTCACGCCCGCGCACCCGTCACTTGCGATTATTGGTGGTGCAAAATTTTCAACCAAAGAGCCGGTGCTCACCAAACTCCTTGAAAGCTATGACCACGTGTTCGTGGGTGGAGCACTCGCGAATGACTTTATGAAAGCAGGAAGTCATCCCGTCGGAGCTTCGCTTGTTTCAGGGGCTGATGAGTCGAAAATCAAAACACTTTTGAATAATAAAAAACTTCTCTTACCACACGACTATATCGTTGCGCCTCAGGGAGGAACCCGTGATGCGGGACGCATTGCAGGCCTGGAAGAGGTGAAAGACGACGAAGCGATTTTGGACGACGGACCTAAAACCATAGAAGCACTCGCACCTTTGGTGCATAACGCAAAAACGATTCTTTGGAACGGGCCACTCGGTAATTACGAAAACGGATTTACGGATTCTACCGAATCTCTCGTGCGCGCGATTGCAGACGTGAGTGCGTATTCCGTCGTCGGAGGCGGCGATACGGTCGCGGCAATAGAGAAACTTAACTTGCATGAAAAATTCTCGTTTATTTCAACCGGCGGCGGCGCGATGCTCGAATTTATTTCTAAAGGAACCCTCCCTGGAATTGCCGTATTGGGTTAATTGAGTGCGGCGCGGATTTTCTCCGCAATACTTTTAAGGTCCTTTTCATCCGCGCGCTCCTGCTTCCAAAATTCAAATTCGCTTCGATCATGCCGCGGGATGATATGAAAGTGCGTATGGAATACGATTTGCCCGGCTTCCGGTTCGTGATTTGAGTTTATGTGAACACCTTTTGCGCCAACGGCGTCGCGTACGGCTGGCGCGATTTTCCGTACGGTACGCATCACTGCCGCAAGCGACCCCTCATCAATATTGAATATATTGCGGGAAGGTTTTTTGGGTATCACGAGTGTGTGGCCAGGGGTGTTCGGCATGATATCAAGGAAGGCAAGCGTATTCTCGTCTTCGTAGACGATGTCGGCGGGTATTTCTCGCCGAATAATCTTCCCAAAAATGGTGTCGTCCATAAGACAATGATACTAGAGCTCTATTTTGATACAATGAAGTGAAATGTTTGACCTCCATGAACCGCTCACTGACGACCTGCGTGCTGAACTAGAAGCGTACGACGACTTAACTGCCGCACTCCTCGCGCGGCGAGGAGTGACAAGTCGCGCAGAAGCAACGACGTTTCTGAATCCGTCCTACGACGAACATATTCACAACCCGCTCCTATTAAAAAATATGCCCGAAGCAGCAGCTCGGCTCGTGAAAGCAATAAAAAGCAGCGAGAAAATCGCCGTATGGAGCGATTACGACTGCGACGGTATCCCCGGCGGCGTGATTCTCCATGATTTTCTTAAAAAAGTCGGCGCAAATTTTGTGAATTACATACCGCATCGGCACGAAGAAGGATACGGCGTAAACGAGATGGGACTCGAGAAGCTCGCGAAAGACGGCGCAACGCTTGTCGTCACCGTTGATTCCGGAATCACTGATGTTGAGGCAGTCGCGTATGCTCGGAAGCTTGGGATGGACGTTATCGTCACCGATCATCATTTGCCAGGTCCCATAGTTCCGGATGCAATTGTGGTTGATCACAAACAAGAAGGAGAGACGTACCCGTTTCAAGAGCTTTGTGGCGCGGCGATGGCATGGAAGTTGGCGTGCGCAACGCTCGCGGTTGACGAGGAACTCCGCGCAAAAGTGCCCTTGGGCTGGGAGAAGTGGCTTCTTGATATGGCGGGGCTTGCGACAATTGCGGATATGATGCCGCTTATTGGTGAAAACCGCGTTATCGCGAAGTACGGACTGGTGGTGCTTCGTAAATCGCCACGCATTGGCCTCCAGAAACTTTGTCGTGTTATGCGCGTGAACCAGCGCACGATGACGGAAGACGATGTTGCGTTCATGCTCGCTCCTAGAGTGAACGCCGCGAGTCGTATGGGGGATCCCCGTGACGCGTTCCGGCTTTTCACGACTGAAAACGAAGCAGAGGCGGAGGAGCTTGCGAAGAAACTCGATGCGGCGAACCGCGGCCGCCGGGCGGCCGCGGGCGCGATTACGCGCGGCGTCCACGAGAAACTCGCCGAGCGCAAAGAGAAAGGCACGATTCCTTCAATCATCGCGCTCGGGGACCCCGACTGGAAGCCGGCGCTCCTCGGCCTTGTCGCGAGCAATATTGCCGAAGAGTATGAACGTCCCGTATTTCTCTGGGGTCGTGAGGCAAATCAGAATCTGAAAGGTTCATGCCGCTCGTATGGGAACGTGCATGTCGTTGAACTCATGACGGCGGCAAAGGATGCATTTGAAGAATTCGGCGGCCACGCGTATTCGGGCGGCTTCACGGTGAAAAGCGACACCGTCTTTTTCCTCGAAGACCATCTCGTGAAGGCGCACGCATCGCTTCCGAAGCAAGAGTTAGAGGAAGCAACGCATGCCGATGTTGCGATTACACCCGAAGAGGCGACCGCCGAGCTTCTGAAGAAGCTTGAACAGCTCGCGCCCTTCGGGGAGGGGAATCCAAAACCCGCCTTTCTCATGCGCGATGTGCCGGTACGTTCGGTGAACTGGTTTGGGAAGGCGAATGAGCATTTAAAGCTTCAAATCGGACAGCTCGAGGCGGTATCTTTTTATGCAAAACGTGAACTTGGGAAAAGTTTGGACACGCTTTCGACGCAAAAACCTATCACGCTCATTGCAAATCTCGAGCGCGATACCTTTTCACGCAAAAAGGGCATTCGGTTACGTATTGTTTCACTCCGCTAAAGCTCGGGGTATCCTTCTTTCATGCGATTCACGATTCATGCAGACGGCGGTTCTCGCGGGAACCCAGGGCCAGCAGGAGCGGGAGCTGTCCTCCGTGATGCTTCAGGGAAGGTCGTGGGCGAAGTAGCAGAATACCTTGGGAAAACTACGAACAATGTCGCTGAATATACGGCGATTGAGCGCGGGCTTGCACTCCTGTTGGTGTACGCAGGCAAAAATGCCGCTGTGGCAGATGTTTCAGTACAGATGGACAGCAAACTTGTCGTTGAACAAATGAACGGGAACTACAAAATTAAGCATCCGAATCTAAAGCCGCTCGCTGCACGTGTCCAAAATCTTATTCCTGAGTTCAATTCCGTTACCTTTACGCATATTCCACGCGAAGAAAATGGCGACGCTGACGCACTTGCAAACAAGGCAATGGACTCAGCCTCGCTCGGGTAGTTCCTGCGAAAGGTACGCTCATGCCGCTCGGCAGCCAGTCCTTTCTCGGAACATATCCTCGCTCGGTTATACTGAAAGGATAATCCGCTCGCATGGATTACTTTTTCGTTTCCGTTGTCGGGTTTTCTCTTGGCGTACTCACGCGATCGCTTTTCGTATTTAGTTGGCCAACACTCGTATTTTTCCTCATTCTTGCGGGATTAATATTTTCCGGATGGTTGGTGAATAAAAATAAGAGACACGTCGTGATGAGTATATTCATACTTGCTGCGGTTTTAGGCGCCGGGCGCGTCATGCTCGCTCCGGATGGGCTCCCGTCTGCATTCGGGCCGCTTGTCGGGACAAACGTTTCGCTTGAGGGTGTGGTAATCGCCGACCCCGATATCCGCGAAACAAATCAACACATTGTCGTGAAAGTAACGAAAGAAGGAACGTCGACAATAATTCTCGCGTTTGCACCGCTGTACCCAACATTTTCCTACGGAGAAACCGTAACGGTGTCCGGAACGCTCCAAAAACCGGAACCGTTTGATACAGACGGTGGACGAGTATTCCGCTACGATCAGTACCTTGCGAAAGACCACATCTTTGCGATTATTCCGCGCGCTTATATCGAAAGCATTGCACCGCCGCATGGGTTTGTCGTAAGAAGCTTTGATTTTCTCTATGGACTTAAACATACGCTCGCGCACGGTATCGAAGCGGCACTTCCGGAGCCATCTGCCGCACTTGCGGAAGGGCTACTCACGGGAGGGAAGCAGGGCCTCGGCAAAAGCCTTATCGATGCGTTCACCGTTGCGGGGCTTCTCCAAATTGTCGTGCTTTCCGGATACAACGTCATGATCATTGCTGAAGCCGTGATGCGTGCTTTTTCATTCTTACCAAAACGATTTGCGGTTTCTTTTGCCGGGATTTCGATATTTGGATTTATTACTGCTGCGGGAAGTGGTTCTTCGGCTATTCGTGCTGGCATCATGGCGTGTCTCGGACTTTTCGCTCGTTCCACCAATCGCACGTATAGCGCGCTTCGCGCGCTTGGATTCGCCCTTGTTCTTATGTTGCTATGGAATCCCTTGTATCTTGCGTTTGACCCGGGCTTTCAATTTTCATTCGCCGCGACTATCGGCCTCATTATTGGCACGCCCATGGTTGAACCGAGACTTACGCGGATAAAAAGCGCATTTCTGCGCGACATTATTGCGACGACTATTGCTGCTCAAGTTTTTGTGTTGCCGCTCCTTCTCTGGCAAACGGGAAACCTATCTCTTGTCGCACTTCCGGCAAATATCCTTGTGATGCCCTTTATTCCGCTCGCTATGGCACTCTCATTTATCGCGGGTCTCGTTGGTGTTATGGTGCCGATTGCGGCTCCCATATTCGGTATTCCGGCCTACCTCGTGCTTTCGCTCGTCATTTCCATTGCGACCTATAGCGCGAAACTACCGTTCGCGCATATCATATTGCCCACATTTCCGTTCGCGGTTGTGGTACTCGCGTACAGCGCACTCGTTTTCTTTACGCAACGGCTTTCTCGAACCGTAGTTCCGGCACAGACCAGTTCACATTGTTGAGAAACGCTTCGACGTAGAGGTTTTTTTCTTTTGGAACGTAATCCACCATGTAGGCATGCTCCCAAAGGTCGAGCGCAAGAATGATAGGAAGCCCCGCAAGTTGGCCGAGCTCATGGTCGTTCACGAATGCGGTATGAAGCACGTTGCCACGCGGGTCGTAATACACAACGACCCAACCGATGCCACGCATACCCGCAACTTCTTTAATGTGCGCGAGGAATTTTTCACCGCTCCCGTATCGCTCTGCGGCTGATTTCGCGAGTGCCGAATCAGGGCTTCCGCCACGCGCTCCCTCAAACTGTTCAAAGTAGTATTCGTGCATACGCATCCCATCGAACTCGAACCCGAGCCGCCGGCGCAGTTCACCCATCGCATAGGCGTTTCCTTCGGGATCTGCGTCCCGCATTGCCGCGATTTTCTCCATAATAAGATTCACATGTTTTACATAGCCTTCGTAGAGGCCAAGGTGTACTTCGATTTGTTTTTTTGAGATGCCGGTCAATTCGGGCAAGTCAAATTTTCGTGCTTCGTAGGTCATATCCCTCCACCGTACCACGTCCTTGCGTAAGGAAATCGTGAATATATACTAGCTATATGAATATGGAAAAACCTGTGAAGTCAGGAATCGACGCGGCTACGGTTGCGGGCATGGAACAGATGCTTACGACATATATTGAAAATAATCCAGACCTTAAAGCCGAAGAGTTTACCCCAGACGAAATTCATGCTGCGGCAGTTCTTGCATCTGAGTCGCCTTCAAAAGACGATGATGAAGCATTGGCGCGCAAGGCGCTCGAAGCTCGGCTACAGGTACGCCGTGTCGCCGGGGCAGTACCGGTTATTAATGAACGTAGTGAAGTTTTAGGTACGGCTACCTTTCAGCAAGATAAGGACGCAATGCTGCGGCAGGATAGGGAAACACGAGATCAGCGATAAACAAAGAGACGATAAACAAAGAGAAATGAATTGCGCCCGGGGTTCCCCTCGGGCGCTTTTCATTCGGAGGTACTTCCGAATGCTATTGCAGTGTTATTGCTTGGTCTCTTGCGAGCGGTTGAATCGCTCGGCGAGACGGAAGATCTTGGCGGTGCGCACAATGCCGTGCTCGGCTTCCATGCTGCGGACTCGGTCGTCGTCGGCATACACAATGCCGCGGCGGCGAATTTCGTTGATGTCTTGTTGGGCCTGCGCTTCTTGTCTACGGCCCTTCCGATAACTGTTGGCCATTCTAGCCTCCACCACTAACGAACTTCATTGTAACACAATCCTAGAAAATACGCAAGTCCTCTGGTACCGCCCGGTATGATAGAGGCATGAGATTGCTCGCAGCACTCCTTGGACTTTTCGTGTGCAATATCTTCGTTTGGCAGGAGTTGCATATGACTCACCCGCATGAACTTCGTGTTTCTGTACTCGATATCGGGCAGGGGGATGCAATTCTTGTGACCGGACCAACAGGCATTCAAATGCTCATCGACGGCGGGCCGTCCGGCCAAGCAGTACTGTCGGCGCTTGGAAATGAAATGAGTATGGTTGATCGCTCGATTAATCTTGTCGTCGAAACGCACCCCGATGCCGACCATATTGGCGGATTGCCCGCGGTATTTAATCGCTATGACGTTGGCGCATTCATGAGCCCTGGCATCCCAGACGACACCAGCGCTGCGGCCGCTCTTGCGGCCGCGGTCAAATCCGAACCCAATATTACTCAACTTACCGTGCGTCGCGGTATGCGTGTTGAGTTAGGTGATGGCGCGTATGCCGATGTGCTTTATCCCGATCGTGACCCGTCGAAGATGGAAACGAACAATGGGTCGGTGATTATGCATGTCGTGTACGGCGCAACGTCGTTTATGCTCACGGGCGACTTACCGTCGACGGTTGAAGATTGGCTCGTCGAGCTTGATAAAAATGATGGAGAACTCGCCGTAGATGTTCTCAAGGCCGGACACCATGGCTCAAAATATTCGACCGATGATAGTTGGCTCGCAGCGCTTCACCCGAGCATGGTTGCGATTTCAGCCGGAGCGAATAACCCTTATGGCCATCCCGCACCCGAAACGATTTCCCGTATTCAAAGCGAAGGCGCTACTATTTATTCGACCGTTGATTCCGGTACGCTCGATTTTATGAGCAACGGCATCCAAATAACGGAGAAATGACGAAAGGGCGGCCGCGATGGACCGCCCTTTCACACGAGTGCGGGCTGGATGATTCTGTTTGCCATCCAAATCCCGTGGTTGAGTTCCGGAACGTAAATGCCATGGTGGTCGGCGAGTGGGATGTAGAACCGCTGCACCTCCCACTTCTTTTCGCGGATCTTTTCCGTACCCATTTCGGGCAGGAGCGTCCACATGTTGTGAACGCGATCAGCGCCGCGGACCTGGAACCAGGCGATGTCGTCACGGAATACGTCGAATCGCCCGTAGAACATGGCGTGCGCTTCGGCGCTTGACCGGCTGTGGTTTACGCGCGGCGGGGTGTTGGCGCTGAGCAGTTGCTCGACGCGGTAGCCGTAGCGTTCTTCCACAAAGCCGGTGCCTGCCCGCCATAGTTTGAAGAGTGGCGACGTCTTGCCACGGTCTTCCTGTTCTTCCACGTACTCACGATTGTCGTGGCAGATGATCGTCGTGAGGGTATCGGGATCTTGCACGTTACCGCACTCAATCCCGATGACGGCGGCAGAAAAACAGTGGGTGTGGAACGGGTCGCCGCTCAAGCGTTTCTCGCCAGTAAAAAGATCCTCGGTCTCTTTTGCGGCGCGTTCGATTTTGTCGAAATCCGGGGTTCCCCGGGTGTACAAATTGCCCCCAATCCATTCAAGGAAAGAGGCACTGTCTCTCGCGGGTGCGAGGGACGGCGTGATGAATGTTTCCATTCGTGCCTCTCCTTGAAATCGGAAACGGGCTGTTCCCGCATGCTTTCTACCACGCAAGTCTATAAAAACCAACCGCGGCGCCCCTGGGGCGCCGCGGTTGGGAATCTTTGGGTTTAAATGACGTTCGCTTTCTTGAGTGCTGCGTACGCGCCGTTCTTTTTAATGTGGCGGAGGCCTTTTACAGAAACGTCAACGATAACCGTTTTATTGAGCTCCGGAACGAAAATACGGCGGCGCTGGAGGTTCGCCTTCCGACGGACTTTGCCCGTCGGATTGAACTGCGTTGCGCGGGTCTTATTCGAATAACGTCCGCCAATCTGCGTGCTTTTGCCGGTGATATCGCATGCGCGTGCCATAGTTTTGCTATACTAACGCGGCTTACGAATTTATGCAAAGCGACCTCGTTTCCATCGTTTTTCAGCTCGCGATCCTCATTGTGTCGATCGTGATTCATGAAGTCGCGCATGGATACGCCGCAAACGCACTTGGTGATCCAACGGCGAAACTCTCGGGCCGTCTCACCTTAAATCCGATAAAACACATTGATCCGATTGGTTCGATAGTAGTGCCCGCATTTCTTATTCTCACCAACGCCGGTATTCTTTTTGGCTGGGCAAAGCCGGTGCCGTATAACCCGTACAATTTGAAAAATCAGCGCTGGGGCGAAGCCATGGTCGCATTCGCCGGTCCCGGAACGAACCTATTGCTCGCTCTTATTTTTGGCCTCATTGCACGATTTGGATTTGGTATGCTCCCCGATCCTTTTATTGGTATTGCAGCGATTACGTCATTTGTGAACTTATTTCTCGGTTTATTTAATCTCATTCCAATTCCACCGCTTGACGGGTACACGACGCTTCGCGGACTCATGCCGTATCGATTCTCTCTGATGCTGCGAGACCTTGAAGCACGCATTCGGGGCGGCGGCATCACGAGTATTATTTTGATTCTTCTCGTGTTCTCGATATTCTTCGCGGGGCCGTTCTCACTTCTTGTGAATTATCTCTTTGCGCTCATCGTTGGATGAGTTGTTCACACTATTCCCAGCATCGTGCGTGCTAGCATGACCACTCATGCAACGAAAGATTCTCTTCGTGCTTTTTGCGACGCTCCTCATCGATACCATCGGCATCGGCATGGTGATTCCGATTATTCCGACGATTTTCACGAATCCCGCATCGCATGACTTTCTTCTCGCCGGGTATTCGACGCAGATGCAATACTTCATTGCAGGGCTCGTGACGGCACTCTTTGGCCTCATGCAATTCATTATGTCGCCGATTTTGGGCGAGCTGTCGGATGCGTACGGGCGCAAACGCCTCCTTACGATTGGGGTCGCGGTACTTGCGATTTCGCAGCTTCTCTTTGGATTCGGTATTAATATCGGTTCGGTCGCACTTCTTCTTTTTGCGCGGACGGTGGCGGGTATTGCGGCGGCGAACTTCTCGATTGCACAGGCGTCTATTGCAGACGTAACGGAACCCCGCGACCGTGCTAAAAACTTTGGGCTTGTGGGTGCGGCATTTGGTATCGGGTTTATTTTAGGGCCGCTTCTTTCGGGCTGGATTGCGGGCATCACCCATAGCGCGGCTGCACCGTTTTGGGTCGCGGCCGCGCTCGGCGTTCTGAACGTGTTGTCGGTAACGCTCTTCCTTCCTGAAACGCACAAACTCAAAACGGGCGCACACACCTTCCATGTCTTGAAGGGAATCCACAATATTCAAGCCGCTTTTCGCGACAAAGATGCCCGGCCGGTGTACCTCACCAACTTTCTCTATATGTCTGGATTTTCTTTCTTCGTGTCGTTTATCGGCATCTTCTTGGTTGGTAAATTCGCACTTTCCGAAAGTGCCATCGGTACGTTCTTTGGCATTATTGGGGCTGCAATTGTTGTGACGCAATTATTTATCCTTCGCGCGCTTGCGCATCGCTACAGCGAGCGCGCGATACTGCGCTACTCCATTCTTACGACCGCATTTGGTCTTCTTCTCTATCCGTTTGCACCGAGTGCTTTTATTCTGTTTGCGCTTGCCCCAATTATTTCCATTCCGCAGGGGCTTACCATGGCAAATATGACGGCACTCATTAGTAAATCAGTTTCACCAGAGCGCCAGGGTGCGGCACTCGGCATCAACGCATCACTCGTTGCGTTCTCGCAAGGGGTGATTCCGCTTATTGCAGGCGTCGGTGCGGGTGTCATCGGACTTTCACTCCCGTTTTTTACCGCGACCGCGCTTATGCTCTTCGCGTGGTTCGTTTTATTCGTATTCTTTCGTCCCGTGCCTCACTAACCGTTTGATTTTGAGTGATATTTCTTGTGGACCTCGCGCAGGTGCGCGTCCGTAACGTGGGTGTAAATTTGCGTGGTATTGATTGAGGCGTGACCGAGAAGTTGCTGCACGGACCGAATATCTGCGCCGTTTGAAAGAAGATCGGTCGCAAACACGTGGCGCAATGTGTGCGGCGTTACCTTGCTCGTGATACCAGCCTTCGCTGCGTATTTTTTAATGTGCCGCTGCACGTCGCGCGGAATAATGCGGTGGAGTTTTCCGGGACGCCCGTCGACAAATAACGCCTCCTCCATATCCGTACGCGCTTTTTGATATTCCTTCAACGCTTGCTTTGCGGCAGGGGAGAGAAATACGACGCGCACTTTATCTCCTTTCCCACGAATCGAAAATTCGTCCCGTGTAAGATCGAGGTCGTTATCAAGTGAGCACAATTCCGCAACGCGGAGTCCCGTTGAAAAAAGAAGTTCCAAAATAGCGCGGTCACGAAGCGCACTCGCGCGCTTGTGCGGCGTTTTTTCCGCGTCGAATCCTTCCATGGGTGCATTCATGAGGCGCGTGAGCTCGGCAGAGGTAATAAGGTCGAGCGAACGGTCGGGAATTTTTGCGAGTTCGATACGCTCGGGCGACATGCTCTCGATACCGCGCTTTCGGAGAAATTTTAAAAATGCGCGAAGCGCGATGAGGTAGTAATTTTGAGTGCGGCGCTTCATGGAACCGTCGCCCGTGCCCGGCTGGCGATTCAGCCACAGGCGGAATTCGCGTACGTTGCTTTCCGTAATATCGGCAACGCGCTTTATATTCATCTGGGTGAAGTAGCGAGTGAGGTACCGATCGTAGTTTTCAATCGTTTTTACCGAGCGTCCGCGCTCAATTTCAATATGTTCCAAAAACTGTCGCTTCATCTCCTCCGCGTTCATGCCCCCAGTGTATCACCAACGTCGCACAATATTTTGCGTTCTATAGCATGGTTTGGCATGGTTAGGTGAGTCATCTTCAACCCAAGAGGGTACCGTGCACACACGAAGATTGTTCTTAGGCAGCGTGAGCGCACTTGCCACTACGCAAGCGATGGCGCAGGCAAGCGGTGGGCAAGATCCGTTCATGCCGTTTAAACCGCGGCTTCCGCCCTGGACGGCTGACTGGTATCGCCTCTACTGGGAGGCAATGAAGCAGGAAAAGGGTATTGCCACCGACACCATCGTGATCCACCATACGGCGCTTCCGCCCGGCATCACGTGGCAGGAGCTTTCCAAACTTCAGCGGGAGCAAGTCTATGCAAAACGGTTCGGGTCAACTGACCCGGATCCGTATGTGCTTGGCTTGCCTGCGTACTCCGGCCACTTCCGGCTCGTTGACGGCAAGCTCGTCCAGGTTTTCTACGCCTATCACTGGCTCGTCCGTGAGGACGGGACAGTCGAACGGCTTCTTGCCGACACGGATGTTGGCTGGCATGCCGGTAATTGGGACTGGAACCTGCGGAGTCTCGGCATTTGTTTTGACGGCGACTACTCGAAAACACCGCCATCAGATGCTGCGATGCATGCCTGCGGTGTGCTCATCGCGGAGTATGCGGACTTGTTTCCGCTCCGGTACCTGAAAGGGCACAACGAGGTTCGGAAAGAACCAACTGAATGCCCCGGCTCGTGGTTCCTGGAAAAAGGCGCAGACGGTCTCACGGGCCGTGAACGTCTTCTCGGGCTCGCGAGCGTCGATTTACCGGACTGAAAGGAGGTTACATGGGTGCGGCGGCACAAACCGCCGCGCTTTTCGTTAACGGAGTATGATGGTGGCGAGTGCTATCGCTTCATCATTAAATTTTTATATGCCGGATGCTACACCTCACGCTATGAAGATTAGAGGACAAACAGACGTCGCTATTATCGGCGGCGGGATAACCGGCATTCTTGCGGCGTATCTTTTACGCAATACAGGGAAGAAGGTAACCATATTTGAGAAAGGTAAGGTAGGGGAGGCGGCGACGGCCGCATCCACGGCGTTTCTCATGGAGCAGGTGGAAATTGCTGCTGAAGAGCTTTTAAAGACGCGTGGCGAAGAAACCGCACGGCTGATTTACGCATCACACCGGAATGCGATTAGTCGCATAGAAGAAATTGCGCACAAGGAATCGCTCACTGAAGCAGAATTCGCGCGCAGTACGTTTTATGAATATGCGGAATCAGAAAAAGATGTGAAGGACTTAAAGAAAGAAGCGGAACTTTTAAAAAGATTCGGCTGCCCGGCACACTTCGACTCGAACGGAGCACACGAAATCACGAAGTTCGGCGCATTGGTGTTAGAGAATCAAGCGAAAATGCACGCGGGGTCATTCACGCACGCACTCGCTGATGTCGCGCGCAAAAGCGGAATCAACATTCACGAACATACCGAAGTAAAAAATCTTCGCGAAGAAAAGGAGCACGTCGTTATTGAAACGAACGATGGGTACATGGAAGCGAAGCAGGTGCTTATTGCAACGCACTACCCATTTCACCAGGGGCTCGCGCTGTATTTCAAGAAAGCGAGGTACCTCACCTACGTGGTGAAGGCAGAAATTCCGAAGGGAGCGCTTCCAGAAGTCTTATATGAAGATACGTATAACCCCTATCACTACGCACGCGTTGATAGAGGAGACCACACAGACACGCTCATGATTGGTGGGGAAGACCATCGTGCAGATATTAAAGTCCCCGAGGAGAAAAATTATCGCGCACTTGAAGCGTATATGCGTAAACGGTTCCCGATGGCAGGAAAAGTTGTTGGACGATGGAAAGGTTCCATTATTGAATCGGGAGAAGGGCTCGCGTTTATTGGTGTTGTGAAAAACTCCCGCATTTTCTACGCAACGGCGTATCGTGGCACCGGCATTACCTATGCGTACATCGCTGCGGAGCTGTCTTTCCAGCACAGTGGGATCCGAAGCTTGGAATTCACGTGACTTGAAGTCGCGG
>JADMIO010001267.1_pt1 | contig 21210 bp, 11 predicted proteins | sample 8958161 | NCBI WGS metagenome assembly JADMIO01 (sample SAMN16585339, study PRJNA669376) | soil metagenome | isolation source: Crop rotation soil | place: USA: Cullars Rotation, Alabama | collected 2011
CCGCGACTTCAAGTCACGTGAATTCCAAGCTTCGGATCCCACTGTGCTGGAAAGGATCTTGGCACTGTCGAAGATGCCCAAGCCCAGCTTGCCGGCGTATTCGATGTGGCCGGGTTCGCGGATGTAGCGGTTCATGTTGGGGTCGCGATTGTTGCCCAGATGCTCCCGCGACTGGTTGAAGATCGAGACTGCGCCCTCGGCCTTACGCTTGGCTTCAATCAGGTCGATGAGCTTGTGGTCCATCGCCACCGGATCGGTGCCGAACCAGATCTGCTTGGGGTAGAAACGGAAGCGCGGATTCTCGCTGAAGGGGCCGGCATGCCACACGCCGTGCAGCCCGTCCATTACGCTCAGTACCACTTTCGTGCGGACCGGCTCCGTATTGGCCAGCGTGCCGATGAACGAATAGGTGTTGGTCTTCTCGAAGCGATGCGAGCGGTCCACGTTGGAGAAATGGCCGTACGCGATGTTCTTGAGGCAGCCCGTGACACCGGCCGCCTGGTGCTCCTTGGTCACCGGCACATTGATGATCTTGGTGAAGGTGTCGGCCACCATGCGGACCAGGTTGGAGCGGGTGTCCTCTTCCCCGAAGAAGCTGGTTTCCACATAGGTCTTCGGATCGTAGCCCAGCACCGACCCACGCGAAGCCTCCGCCGCTGCAATATTCACGCCCGCCGGCAGCGTCTTGTTGTAGCCGACGCTCTGCAGCTGGTTGTCGAATCTTTCGTATACCCAGATCTTGTTGGCCGGAACGCCGATCGCGACCAGGTTCTCCGCGATTCCCGCCACGATCTCCGGGCTGGAGCAGATCTTCGGTGCGCCCGAGCAGTTGACCTTGATGCCCACGGTATCGCTGGGTGAAATGAAGCGCCTCCAGGCGTCTTCCGCGCGCGTATCGCCCGTCAACCCGGTGATCCCGCGCGAGAGCATTTCTTTGACGATCGCCCGGTCGGCCTGGCCCGACTGCACATCCACCGACTTCTCGGAGTGCACGCGCACCATCTGCCCCGGGTAGGGACCGGGCATGCCCGGCTTGGCTGATGTAGGGAAATGAGTTACGACTTTGTAGACTGGCTCGCCGGCAGGACTGGCCAACAATGGCGCGGCCGCTGCGACATGTAAAAACAGACGTCTATCCACGGGGCTGAGTGTATACCAGCCCTTCCGCCCGCGTCAAACAACTCCCCCTCGTGGCGCAGGTCCCCGACCTGCGCGCCAGTAAGCCTTTCCGCCCCTCCGAATCGAGGCACCGGACACCCCGGAACCTCCCAAAAAGCGTAGATTCTACTGTGAAAAATGAGATCCGAGCGGCGCCGCAATGTAAGGTAACAAAACCATTACATTTGAGGCCTGATGCTGATATAATCCGGGCCAGTACCTATTGTCAAAAAGGGGAGTTTTTTATGCAGGGGAGATTGTTGTTTCTCACCGCGATGGCTTGCCTGAGCGCCATGCCCATCATGGCCCAGGAAGTTAGCGCCGGTATCACGGGTCGTGTTACCGACCCATCGGGCGGAGCGATTGTCGGCGCTACCGTCACCGCGAAGGACCTGGACCGTCAGACTCCATGGTCTACCAAGACAAACGAAGACGGGATTTACGCTTTTCCTCGTGTTCCCGTCGGCCGGTATGAACTCAAGGTCGAATCTGCCGGATTCAAGAGCTACCTGAATCCCGGCATCGTACTCGAAGTGAACCAGAGAGCGCGTGTAGACGTCTCCATGGAAGTCGGCGGCGTCACGGAAACCGTAACGGTTGCCGGCGAAGCCGCGCTGCTGCAAACCGATACCACCCAGGTGGGCTCGGTGATCAGCGCCAACACCATCGTCAACACGCCGCTGGTTAGCCGTAATCCGATCGCCCTGACGTTGCTCGCTCCTGGCGTGACCACCCCGAACCCGTCCGGGTTCAACAACGGTGTGCGCACCTCCGGCGGCGGCCGTCCCTATGTGAACGGCAATCGCGAGGAAGGCAACAACTTCCTGCTCGATGGCGTGGATAACAACCAGACTTCGGACAATCTTTCGTCCTATCAGCCGAACCTGGATGCCATCGCCGAATTCAAGATGATCACCAACAACGCCTCGGCCGAGTTCGGCAACTTCCAGGGCGGCATCATCAACGTGGTGGTCAAGTCCGGAACCAACCAGTTCCACGGCAACGTATTCGAATATTTCCGCAACGACAAGCTGAACGCCAATAACTGGGCCCGCAACTGGACGGTCGGCCAGAATTTCCGGTCGCCCATCCGCTGGAACCAGTTCGGCGGCACCTTCGGCGGTCCCGTGAAGAAGGATAAGCTGTTCTTCTTCGCCGATTACCAGGGCCTGCGCCGTGCGACGCCTCCCAGCCTCTCGGCGACCACGCTCATGCCGGCGGCCTGGCGGCAGGGCGATTTCTCGAATCTCCTGGATCCCAAGTACTCCGGCGTGGCCGGCGGTATCCAGCTCTACAATCCCTTCTCGGTAGACAAGACCACCGGTGCACGCGCGCCATTCGCGAACAACCAGATTCCGACCAGCCTGTTCAGCCCGGTAATCACCAAGTTGTTCGCCACTCCCAGCGTCTACCCGCTGCCCACCATCGCCACGCAGAATCTGGTCACCGACACGAATTATCTCTACAGCACCTCCAGCTACGTCAAATCGGACCAGGGCGATTTCAAGCTGGACTATAAGGCCACCGATAAGGACGATCTCAGCGCCCGCTACTCCAATGGCCGCCAGGATCAGCCTTTTGTCACCACGGCGCCCTTCCAGTACAACAGCTTCAACATCGCGCCGTTCCAGAACGGCGTCATCAACTGGACGCGTACCATCAGCCCCCGGCTGGTGAACGAAGCGCGCGTCGGCGTGAACAACCTCATGCTCAACAACGGCGGTGAGGATCGCGGTCTGGGCGACATCGCCACGCAGCTTGGCATTGCCAACGCCGGCGCCGGTCTGCTCCAGCTCAGCGGTTTCGCATACACCGCCGGCCTGGGCAACGCCAATATCGGCACCCAGCAGTTGTTCGCTACCACCACCTATCACTATGCCGACAACGTGACCATCGTTCGCGGACGCCACATGATGAAGACCGGCGCCAACATCCTCCGCGAGCAGATGAACGTGTTCTATGCCGGCAACAACGGCCGTACCGGATCCATCACTTTCGGCGGCCGCTTCACCGCCGCTAACGCCATCAATCCCGGCGGCAAGCTGGTGGGCGAGGCTGACTTTGTTCTGGGTCTTCCCGACTCCCTGAACCGCGGTTTGAGCACCGGTACCTGGGGGCAGCGCAAGACCATCTACGGCTTCTACTTCCAGGATGACTGGCGCGCCACCGACAGCCTGACCCTGAACCTGGGTCTCCGCTGGGAATATCACACGCCGCTCATCGAAGTTGCCGACCGCCAGGCCAACTATGGCCTCTTCAGCGGCCAGCAGGAACTCGCCGGCAAGAACGGCAACAGCCGCGCGCTGTACAACCCTTATAAGAAGGACTTCCAACCGCGCATCGGCTTCGCCTACACGCCCAACATCCTGAGCAAGAAGCTGGTCATCCGCGGCGCCTACACCATTTCGTCGTTCATGGAAGGCACTGGCACCAACTTGCGGCTGACCCTGAACCCGCCGTTCGCCACGGAATACACCACGCTCTACAACACCCCGAGCGACATTCTCCCGGGCAGCAACCTGTCCCAGGGTCTCTCGGCGCTGAACCCCAACGACCCGTTCAAGGGCGCGACCATCCGTCTTTGGGATCCCAATGTTCGTCCGGCCGAAGTGCAGCAGTGGAACCTGACCATGGAGTTCCAATTGCCCGCGCAGAACATCCTCTCGGTCGGCTACGTGGGCCAGCACGGCACCCACCTGGTCGTCGCCATGCCCTACTTCCAGAAGCAGTTGGTCAACGGCCAGATTCTGCCCAGCCCGTACCTCGCCGGCAATCCCGACCTGGTCAGCAAGATCAGCCAGATCTCCGGCACCTGCTCCTGCGCCAACCAGAAGTACAATTCGCTGCAGGCAGTCCTGCATAAGCGCTTCAGCAGCGGCATTGAATACTCGCTGGCCTACACCTGGCAAAAGGGCATGTCCGACTCCATCGGCTACTACGGCGAAGGCGGCCAGGCCGGCGGACAGTCCGCTTACATGCAGAACCTGTACGACCGCAAAGCCGAGTGGGGTCCCACGTACTTCAACGTGAACCACAACTTCGTGGGCTCGTTCGTATATGAAGTGCCCTTCGGCCGCAAAAAGAAGATGGGCGCCAACTGGAACCCCGTCGTCGATAGCATCCTGGGAGGCTGGCAGTTGGGCGGCATCTATACCGCGCACACCGGTTTCCCGCTCACCATCAAAATGAGCGGCGATCCCTCCGGCACCGGCGCCCGCAGCTTCCGCGCCAACGTCAACGGCAAGCCCAACGATCCGCATCAGATTGGGCCCGGCGTCCTGTTCCTGGATCCCACGCCCTACAGCCAGCCCGGCGCCCGCACCTTTGGCAATGCCGGCGTCGGAATCGTCCCCGGACCCGGTATGAGCCGCTTCGACCTTTCGCTCAGCAAGCAGTTCCACATGAGCGAAAAGCGGTGGTTCGAAGTCCGCGCCGAGACCTTTAACCTGACCAATACGCCGATCTTCTCGAGCCCGGCGTCGCAGACCATCACCTCTTCGCTCTTCGGGCAGATCCGCAGCTCGCAGGGTGAGCGCAACGTCGAGTTGGCCGCGAAGTTCTACTTCTAGGCAAAAACCCAGTATTCGATCGACAAGGGCCAGTTTCCCCGAAAGGGAGACTGGCCCTTTTTAGCTACCCACGGCTACCCCCACGTGGGGGTAGAGAACTCCACCCCTCATAAGACCCCTTGGGCCTCAATAACTTATCGGATACGCTTAATTCAAATGACTCAGAAGCGTGTCTGCCTCACATGCAAGAACAAGGGATGCGTGAACTTCTGCCGTTTCAATCAGCCCGTATCTCCCAAACCGGCCGCAAAGGTGTCAACCATTCAATTGCGGGCTGCCTGAGGTCCACCTGGAGGGGGAGCGGCGCCCCGCTCCCTGGCTTTACAATCTACCTATGCGCTGCACACTGCTGCTCGCCCTGGTAGCCTCCCTGGCCTCTGCGGCCGAACTCAAAATCGACCACGTCACCGTAGCCGGCAGCGACATCAAGAAAATGCAGGCCTCCTTGACCGCCATCGGCATTCCCAGTGTCTACGGCGGCCCTCACACCAACCACGCCACCGAAATGGCCCTGGTCAGCCTGCCCGACGGATCCTATCTCGAACTCATGGGCATCCAGTCCGCCGCCGACCAGCAGCGCGTCGATGCCCATGAATGGTCGAAGTTCCTCAAGGGCAATGCCGGTCCGTGCGCCTGGGCCGTCCGCGAAAAGGACATCGCCGCCGAGGTCAAACGTCTCCAGACCGCCGGCATCACCGTGGCCGCACCGGTGCGCAGCGGGCGCCAGCGTCCCGACGGCGTGAAGCTGGAATGGCAGACCTCCGATATCGGCGGCAACACCCGCGGCACCTTTTTCCCCTTCCTGATCCAGGACTTCACGCCGCGCGACCAGCGGGCTTTCCCCCAAGGCAAGCCGATCACCCGCGATTTCACGAGCGTCACCCGCATCGTCATCGCGGTCCGCAACCTGGATGAGGCCATCAAGCGCTACCGTCAGGCCTACGGCGTCCCCGAACCCATCAAGCAGGTGGACAAAGAATTCGGCGCCCAACTGGCCTTGCTGGGCGGACTCCCGGTAGTGCTGGCGCAGCCGCTCACCCAGGACACCTGGCTGGCCCAGCGCCTCGAGCAGTACGGCGAGGCCCCCTGCGCCTTCATCCTGGGAGCCAGTCGTCCCGGCCGCTACCCCGCAGCGTCCAAGTCGCGCTGGTTCGGCGTCGACGTCTCCTGGTTCGACCCCGCGAAACTCGGCTGGCGCCTCGGCTACGAACAGGCGAGATAGCCCCCCGTGGCGCAGCTCTCCGACCTGCGTCCACCCTCACACCCGCAGGAACAACTTCCGCCGGTACATCCAGTACAGCATCGCCCAATACAGCAAGAGCACCGCGATCCCGCGCAGCAATGGCTCCACTTCCACACCCAAGACCTGGAAGAAGTGCGGCCCCAGGTGGATACGCAGCGAATCCAGCAGGAACTTCTCGAAGAGGTGCGCCATCAAATACGCGGCCATGGAGTTCATCCCGATCACCACCAGCGGGAAGGCCCATCTCCGATAGCCTTTCACCTCGATCACCCAGCAGAAGGCCGCCAGGAACAGGAAGCAGAGCCCGCCGCTGAACAGCGTCCAGCTCGGCGTCCAGATGCGCTTCACAATCGGGCAGATGCCGGCGACGTGCAGCAGCAGGCCGGCAGTAATGCCGATGCCCCCGGCCGCCAGCAGGCGCCGCATGGGAATCCGGGGCGCCGACGCTCGCAGCCACTGGCCGGCGGCCAGGCCGAGGATCATGGTGCCCAGGGTCGGGATGAAGCTTAAGGTCAGGTACCCGCCGCTATTAGCGACGTACGGCTCTGTGCGCGGAAAGAGGTTGAGGAACCACTGGTCGAAGGCATTGCCGAAGTTGGCGCCCTTCGCCCAGTGGGCCGCGAATCCCGGCGATGCCGCGGGATAAACGGCCCACGCCAGCCAGTAGGCCGTCAGAATCGCCGCGAGTGCCGTCCATTGCCAGCGCGGCGGCCGGAACCCCAGCAGAAACAGGAACGGATAGCCGAGCCCGATCTGGGTCAGCGTGTCCTCGAACGTGAAATAGGTCTGCGTGCTGTGCATCGATCGCAGGAAGATGCCCAACGCCACCAGCACCAGCGATCGCCATAAGGCATGCACGAACATGCTGCGAAAACTCCCGCCCTTGGCGATCCGGCTGGCAATCGAATACGGCAGCGCCACGCCCACCAGAAACGAGAAGCCCGGCTGGATGGTATCGTGCAGCGAGCACCCGACCCATTCCACATGGGTCTGATGGTATGCCAGGAAACTCCAGAACCAATTTCCGGGATAGGCGCGCGCCACCCGTGCCAGTTGCACCACCTCGGCCATCATCAGCAGCATGACGAAGCCGCGATACGCATCCACCGCCACGTTCCGCGGCGCCGTCTGTGGTGTGAGCCCCGGCGTTCGCTCTACCGTGACTCCGGGAACTGTCGCCTGCATCGTTCACCTCCTGATGCCATCACCACCTACCACATACGGTATCAGTTGCCAATCGCGGATGCCCGGCGAATGGCCGGGGCCGCACAGTAACAAGTGCAACATCCACCATTTAATCGACGTAAAACCTGTGGTTTGAGCGCTGGTACTCGCGGTTTGGTCTGCTACACTCCAGGCTGAAAGGGTCATTTCCCCACCCACATCTGCCATGTTTCGCTTATCCTTATTCGCCGTTTGGACACTTTCGGCCTTCGCCACTCTGCACGCTCAGGTTGCTTCCAGCAGCCTGCTCGGCGTCATCACTGACCCGGCCACCGGCGGCATCTCGGAGGTCCGGATCACCGCGCACCACACTGCCACCGGCTTCACACGCAGCACACTCACCGGCACCGCCGGACAGTACCGCATCGACGACCTGATTCCGGGAGCCTACACGGTCACCGCGGAGAAGTCGGGCTTCCGCACTGCCACCACCAACTCCATCACCTTGGAGGTGAATCAGAAGGCGCGGCTCGACCTGCAACTGGAATTGGGCGCCGCGCGCGACAGCGTCATCGTCTCCGCCGCCGCCTCGCCCGTGGAGACCGACGACGCATCTATCGGATACGTGCTCCACTCGGCGACGATCCTCAGCCTTCCGCTCGAGACGCGCAATGTGGCCTCGCTCATTACTCTCGGTCCCGGCGCCATTCCGCGCCAGATGGGCGGCTTCACGAACGACGTGGTCAGCGATTATCAGGGCAGCCGCGGCCTGGTGCAGCTCAACCCGCCGGTGAATGGCGCGCGCTCCACCATGAACACATACCTGCTGGACGGCGCCGTCAATACCGATCGCAATACCTTCGCGATGGCCATCAATCCGCCGCTCGAAGGCGTGCAGGAGTTCCGCATCCAGTCCTCGCAGGCGTCCGCGGAATTCTCCCAGGCCGCCGGCGCGGTGGTGGACGTGGTGACCAAGTCGGGCGGCAAGAAGTATCATGGCAGCGGCTTCGAGTATTTCCGCAACGAAGGCACAGACGCCCGCAATTTCTTCGATGATCCCGCGCTGCCTCGCCCCATCTTCCGGCAGAACCAGTTCGGCGGCTCGGTCGGCGGCGCCTTGCCCGTACCCAACACCTTCTTCTTCGCGACCTATGAAGGCATGCGCGGCAAGTCGGCCAAGTCCTCGCTCTCCCTCGTGCCGGACGCTGCCAGTCGCGGCGGCGATTTCACAGGCGGCAGCCCCATCTTCGACCCGATGTCCCCCGGCGCGCCCGGCGTCCGCCTGCCTTTCCCCAACAACTCCATCCCGAAGAATCGCCTCGACCCCATCGCCCAAAAATACCTGCAGCAGTACGAGCCCCTCCCCAACCGCACCGGCGGCAGCAACTACCTCGACGCCACTCCCAACCAGACCACCGACGACCTGGCATCCGGCCGCATCGATCATCAGTTCCGCAATCAGAATCGGATCTTCGGCCGCTACACCCTCAACGAGCAGCGCGACCGCGTGAACAGTTCCTTCCCGCTGCGTCCCGCCGACGAAGATGTGCGCGCCCAGCAGGCCGCCATTGGTTTCACCAGCAATGGCGCGGCCTGGCTCAACGAAGCGCGCCTCTCCTTCACCCGGCTGCGTGTGTTCGATGTTCCCCAAAGCGCCCTCGGAGCCAACGTCGCTGCCGATCTGGGAATTCAGGGCGTCTCGAACGACCCCCTGACCTTCGGCCTGCCCTACTTCCTGATCACCAATTACTCCACCCTTACCGACGATCCCGCCATTCCGAAGGCGCAGCGCGACAATCTCTGGAGCCTCTCCGACGGCGTCTCCCTGGTGCGCGGCGCGCACACCCTCAAGGCGGGCTTCCAGTTTCTGCACTCGCAGGTGAATTTCCTGAAGGACCAATACCAGCGCGGCCAGTTCATCTTCACCGGCGCCTTCACCTCCAACCCTGCATCGCCGGACGGTACCGGGGACGCCCTGGCCGACTTCCTGCTAGGCTTCCCGCAGGACACCAACCGGCAACTGGGCAACACGCAGGCCTACCTTCGCCAGAACATTTCCGCCGCCTACTTCCAGGACGATTGGCGCGTCAACTCGCGCCTCACCGTCAACCTGGGACTGCGCTACGAATACGCCGCGCCTTACACCGAGGCCAGCAACAACCTGTTGAACCTGGATTACTCCGCGCTGCCTGCCGCCCCGCGCCTGGTGCGGGTCTCGTCCGCCGTGCATCCGGACCGCAAGGACTTTGCACCGCGCGTCGGCCTCGCCTGGCGTCCCAAGGGTTCCTTCCTGGAACACCGCTCCACCGTTCTGCGCGCCGGGTATGGCATCTACTACAGTCCCGAAACGGCCGTCGAGACGTACAGCCTGGTGCTCAACGGTGCGCTCAATCAGAGCATCACCACCGATGGCACTACCCCGCGGCTCACGCTGGCCAACGGCTTCACCGGTCAGACCGATGCGCTCTTCCCCACCTATTTCGGACTCGATCCGAATGCCAAAACTCCGTACATCCAGCAGTGGCAGGCGGGCATCCAGCAGGAACTGCCGGGACGCATTCTGCTCGAGTTGTCCTACCTCGGAACCAAGGGTACGCGCCTCGGCCGTTTCCGCAACAACAACACCCCGCTCCACACCGTGGATGGCGAGAACCTGGCGCCGCGCCCCGGTGACCTGCAGTCCTTGCGCGAGTTCCCCACGCTCGGACCCATCACCCAGCGCGAGCACCTTTCCAACTCCATCTATCATTCGCTGCAGGTGAAGGCCGAGAAGCGCCTGTCTTCGCGCCTCACGTTCCTGGGCAGCTTCGTGTGGTCCAAATCCATCGACGATTCCGACGATGCCATTCCCGGCCTCTTCGAATCCTTCGGCGCGCAGGACGAGCGCAACCTGCACCTGGAGCGCGGCCTCTCCTTCTTTAATGTGGGACGTCGCGTCAGCGTCTCGGCGGTGTACCGCCTGCCCAGCGGCCAGTTCCTCAAGCCCGTGCTCGGCAACTGGCAGCTCAGCACCGTCATCACGCTGCAGGACGGCACGCCTGTGAATCCCGTCTACTTCGCGGCCGACTTCGCCAACACCGGCACACCCAACCGTCCCAACATCGTGCCCGGCCAGTCCATCACCCTGCCGCGCAGTCAGCGGACGGCCGACCAGTTCTTCAACCCCAACGCCTTCTCCACCCCGGCGCCGTTCACCTTCGGCAATGCCGGCCGCGATACCATCATCGGTCCCGGCAACAATGTCTTCGACATCTCCGCGCAGAAGCGCATTCCCGCCGGCGAAGGCCGTGCGGTGGATTTCCGCGCCGAGTTCTACAATGCCTTCAACCACCCGAACTGGGGAATCCCGGGACCGTATCCCGATTTCGGACCCTTCTTCGGGAAAATCTTTTCCACCGGACCGCCGCGGCGGGCCCAGTTTGCACTAAGATTTGAATTCTAGTGACCGCCGCTCCCACGTACGTCCACAAGCGCGGGTTCGGCAGGCATTTCTGGACGTTCCTCTTTGCCGAAAACCTGTACGACTTCGGCATGTACGTCTACTACCTGCTGTTCAACCTGTACCTGTTGGACTGGGGGTATCGGGAGAACTTCCTCGGCTGGCTGAGCAGCGCCATGACGGCGGGCAGCATCGCGGGAACCTTGCCGGCGCCGCTGATTATCCGCCGCTTCGGCCTGAAGCCCGCTCTGATTCTGGCATCCGCGGGCGTTGCGCTGTTGTGCGCCGTGCGCACCCTGCCCTTAGGCCAGCCCGGACTGATCGTCGCGGCCTTCCTGACAGGCCTCGTGTCGTCGTGTTGGGCGGTGTCGTTGCCGCCCATGGTGGCGGCGCTCACCTCCGCGGAGAATCGCCCGCTCGGCTTCAGCCTGTGGACCGGTTGGGGCATCGGCCTGGGAATCGTCTGCGGTCTGATCGGCGGCCGCATGCCGGGCTGGATGCAGGCACTGGGCCTCGCCGCCACGGCCCGCGACGCCAAGCAACTGTCTCTGCTGATCGGCTGTACGGTGGCCTTGACCTCGCCGCTGCTACTGATCCGCGTGGCCGTACCGCGCGCCGATGTGCCCTCGCCCAAGCTCTTCCAGCGGAGCCCGTTCCTGACGCGATACCTGATCGCCTTCGGCGTCTGGAACCTGGCGATGGGAGCGTTCAATCCCTTCTTCTCGGCCTATTTTTCGAGGCACCTGCACATGCCGGTGGACCGCATCGGCGTGGTCTTCTCAGCCTCACACGTTGCGCAGATCGCCGGCGTGCTGCTGGCGCCCATGGTGTTGCGCCGGGTAGGGACGATCGCGGGCATCGCGTCCATGCAGTTGGGCGCCGCCGTGATGCTGGGACTCCTGGCCGCGGGTCCCTCTGCCATCGTCGCGGGCGGTGTCTATGCCTGCTTCATGGCCTTCCAGTACATGAGTGAGCCCGGCACCTTCACCCTGCTGATGAACCACGCATCGCCTGAGGAGCGCAGCGGGGTATCCGCGCTCAGCTTCTTCGTTACGAATTGTTCGATGGCTCTTTCGGCTGGATTGGCGGGAATGGCTGTGACCGCGTTCGGCTATCCGGCGGTCCTGACGTGCGCTGCGCTGACGGCGGCGGTGGCGGCGGGGCTGTTCTACAAACTGCTGGCCCCGCACTCCGCCGCCATCTCTCCATAGCGGTTCCGGCTACTCTACCGGGCTGCCGGACCGAGCGTCGGAATCGTGATCGGCGCCGGCAACAAAGTGGGTTGGAAGGTCACTTCGCCTTTCAATACGACCGTAGTCTTGTTGGAAACGTTGTCCAGAATCTCCAAAGTCGGGACCACACTGCAGGCTGCGCCCGTGGCGCTGAGTCCGGGCGTGAGCACGACCGCGCGAACCTGTACCGGACCGCTACCGGCAGGCAAATCGGTATCGGCATTCAGGCTGACCGACGCGGTCTTCCCGCCGGCCAGTTGGACGCTGTCCGATTTGACGGTGCCATTTCGGTCCGTTGCGATCACCGATAGGGTTGCCGAACAGAGGATCTGGGCGCCCAACGGGGCGGGAATGGTCGGATACAGGACATTCAGGCGGGCCGTCTGGCCCGGCGCCAGTCCCACCGTTCCGGTATCGTATTGGCGGGTGTTCACGCCGATCTGCGCCATCGCACTGAAGGCGCTAAAAGCGATCGCCGATAAGAAAACGAGAGTCTTCATGATTGAGGATCCTGATTTGGAATTAAGCTACTCAATTCAAAGACGCCCGTCCCGCCGGTTTGTCGACTGCTTGCGCAGATCAGGTCCTCTCGCGGTGTAGCGTCGGCGGCCTTCTCACCCCGCCTGCCGAAGCAACCTTATGCAGTCACGCGGGTTTTGAAAATTTTATCTCGCTCATCCCAAACCACTTATCCCCTTACCGGCCCCGAACCTCGCCTGACCGGGTGCTACTGTAAATTCGTAAGGCAGGGTCACACCTGCCAAGCCACCGATTTGGAATCCTGGCCAGGACCGAGCAGTATGGTGGTGGTGCCCTTCCCGCACGGCAAAATGACCTATAAAGGAACAGGTCGGACGGGAAGACCCTTGCGATCGATCGCAAAACAAGTCGTTTGGACGGGCGGAAAGCGCGGCCCAGGGGATTGAATCCCAGGACCGCGGGAAAGCCGCCCCAAAATTCTGCCCCGCGCTCCCCCACTCCGCTCAGGCGTAGTGTTTTCAACGGCATCGCCCCCTTCCACCGGACCGCACAGTGTGCCCTCCATTCACGGATTGACCCTGGCAACTCATACGAACTAAAATGGATGTCAGCCGATTTAACCTGTCTGGAAGGAAGCGGTGTGCCTTATGACTGCTACACGCCTTTCGATTTCCTGCGTATCCCTGTGCGCTGTGGTGTGTCTCTTTGCTGCCCCTCAGAAGGGGGACGACTCCAAAAAAGCCAAGGACCAGCGTGAGACTGTTGCCAAACCGTTGACGGAACGCCAAAAGCGCAAACAGGAGGAGAAACTCCGCAAGGAACTCGAAACGCCTTACCGGAAGTGGCTCAACGAGGACGTCGCCTACATCATCACCGACGAAGAGCGCGGAGTGTTCAAGCGCCTCCAGACGGATGAAGAGCGCGAACAGTTCATCGAGAACTTCTGGCTGCGCCGGGACCCCACCCCCGATACTTTCGAAAACGAATTCCGCGAAGAACACTACCGCCGCATCGCCTACGCCAATGAACATTACGCCTCGGGTATCCCGGGCTGGAAGAGCGATCGCGGCCGCATCTACATCACCTTTGGCCCTCCGGACGAAATCGAATCGCATCCCTCGGGCGGTACCTATGAGCGTCCCCCGGAAGAAGGCGGCGGCACCACGTCCACCTTCCCCTTCGAAAAGTGGCGCTATCGCTACATCGAAGACCTGGGCAACGATATCAACATTGAGTTCGTCGATCCCACCATGTCGGGCGAATACCGCATGACCAGCGACCCGTCCGAAAAGGACGCGCTGCTCTACGTCCCCGGCGCCGGCCTCACCCTCATGGAACAGATGGGCATGTCCGACAAGACGGACCGCTTCAACCGCACCGACGGCACCCACCTGGGCGTTCCGTTCGGCGGCGAAACCCAGTCGATGAACGAGTTCAATCGCATCGAGCAATTCGCCAAGTTGCAGCGCCCGCCCGCCATCAAGTTTAAGGATCTGGAAGCCGCCATCACCTCGCGCATCAGTTTCAACGTGCTGCCCATGAAGGTGCAGGTGGACTATTTCCCGGTCACCGACGCCTCCGTACTCACCTACGTGACGGTGCAGTTCGACAACAAGGATCTGCAGTTCCAGTCCAAGGACGGGGTGCAGAAGGCCGCCGTCGAGATCCTGGGCCGCATGACCACCCTCACCCGCCGGCCGGTCAGCAATTTTGAAGAAAAGGTCGAAGTCGCGGCCCCCAACGAGATGCTGCAGGAGTACGCCAAGCACAAGTCCATTTACCAGAAGACCGTGCCTTTGGCCCCTGGAACCTATCGCCTGAACGTCGTCTCTAAGGACGTCATCGGCGGCAACCTCAGCAGCCAGGAATTCGCCATCACCGTTCCCCGTCTGGACCCCGACAAGGTCAGCCACAGCAGCCTCATCCTGGCCGACCTGATCGAGAAGGTCCCCACCCGCAGCATCGGCTCCGGTCCCTTCGTGATCGGCAGCTCCAAGGTTCGCCCCCGCCTGGGCGACACCTTCAAGCGCGACGAGAAGATGGGAATTTACATGAAGGTGTACAACCTGTCGGCCGACGAGAACACCCACAAGCCCGAAGGCCAGGTACAGTATCTGCTGGTCAAAGATGGCTCGAACGACAAGATTCTGGACTATACCGAAGATCTGGCCAAGATCCCGGATGCCTCCGGAAATCAGGTGACAATTGAACAAGTGTTGCCTTTAAAGGACTTAGCCCCGGGGAAGTACACGATTCAACTGAAGATCACGGATAAAAATCACAACTCGGTACTTACTCCGTCGGCCCAATTTACGGTAATCTAGGGACAAGCGGACTGTCGCCCGCGTGAGAACGAGCGTCGGATGTTTAGAACGAAGACGCAGAAGACCGTAGCTTCTTTGATCTGGGGCGTGGCCTGTTTGGTCGGGCCCGGGGTCGCGCACGCCGTTTCTCCGCTCAAGCTCTCCGGCGCCATTACCGGCGTAGTCACCGACACTTTCGGCATCCCGCAGATGGGCGCCACGGTGGTCCTGTACAACCGCTTGGACCGCCTCTCTGAAAAGGTAGTGACGGATGAGCGCGGAGAGTTTCGCTTCGTCGCTCTTTTTCCGGACCTTTATTCGGTCCGCGTGACCCTCGCTACGTTCCTGCCGGCGTTCCGCCAGGGCATCCAGGTGCAGCCCGGCATGCGCAGCGTTCTGAACGTCAACCTCAGCACCCTTTTCAGCACGATCCAGTTCGCCTATCCGCCCATCGAAAACGGCAACCTGATGACCGACGATTGGAAGTGGATGCTGCGCAGCGCCCCGGCCACCCGGCCCGTGCTCCGCTTCCGCGACCAGAATCCCGCCGACCGGCTCGCCACCGCAAGCCGTGGCAATGCCTTCTCCGATACCCGCGGAATCCTCCGGGTTTCGGCCGGTGAAGGCGGCCTGGTGACCGGAGTCGGAAACGAAGCCGACCTGGGGACGGCCTTTGCCGTCGCAACTTCTCTTTACGGAAGCAACGTGTTGCAGGTGAGCGGCAATGTCGGCTACGGCTCCCAAACCGGTGTGCCCACCGCCGCCTTCCGCACCAGCTACAGCCGCAATGTAGCGGGCGGCACCCCCGAATTCTCCCTCACCATGCGCCAGTTGTTCCTGCCGGCCCGCATGGGAGCGGCCATCTCGGGAAGCGAATCCGCCCTGCCCATGTTACGGACCATGTCGGCCGGTTTCGAAGACCACACTCGCATCTCCGAGGATTTGAGCCTGCAGTACGGGTTCACCATGGATTCCGTGGTCTTCGTGGAGCACCTGAACTACTTCAGCCCGTACGCGCGCCTGACGTACTCCCTGGGCGAGGGATCCAACCTGGAGTTCTCGTATACCTCTGGAAATGCGCGCCCCGATCTCGCCGGGAGCGATGCTCCGGATGCCGATCTGCAGCACGAGCTGAGCACTTTGGCTTTGTTCCCCAACGTTTCGCTGCGCTCCTCGCGCCCGCGCATCCAGCGGGGTGAAGAATTCGAATTGACCTACTCCCGCAAAGCCGGATCGCGGACCTATTATGTCTCCACTTATCGCGAGATGGTCCGCGATGCGGCGCTGTCGCTGGTGGCTCCCACGGGCCTTTATGCCGGCGGCGATATCCTCCCCGACCTCTTCTCGGGCAGCTCCACCTTCAATGCCGGCGACTATCAGAGCGCGGGCTACACCGCCGCCATGTCGCAGGATCTGGGCGAGCACGTCACCGCGACCGTGATGTACGGCTCCATGGGCGCTCTCACCGCCGGCGGCCGCGAGCTCGTCAGCAACAGCCCCGACGACCTCCGCTCCATGATTCACACCGGCCGCAAGCACGCCGCCACCGCCCGCATCACGGCCACCTCGCCGTGGACGGGAACCCACATGGTGGCCAGCTACCAGTTCACCCCCGATCATCGTTGGGCCATGCCCGGCAATCTCTATAGCACCCAGGCGATCCGGCAGACGCCCGGCCTGAATTTGTATATCCGCCAGCCCATCCCCGGGCTCTCCATTCTCCCCTGGCGCATGGAAGCTACTGCCGATCTACGCAACATGCTGGCCCAAGGCTACCTCCCCGTCGGCCTCGTCAATGGCCAGCAATTGCTGCTGGTAGAGACTCCCCGCAGCTTCCGCGGCGGCCTCAGCTTCATCTTCTGATTGCGCATCGACTCCCACCACTCCTTCTCCGCGCGCTATCCCCTCGAGCATCTGGAATCGATTCTCAAGCGCAACCGCTTTGAAGGCTCCATCCTGATCGGCGAACTCGCCCCCGTCCCGGCATTTGTCCAAGGCATCGTCGTCCCCGCCTCCCCAAACGACCTCCACGCCATCGAGGGCTTCCAGCACAACCCGCTGTTCCGCGGAATCCTGAGTTCCATCGGCGAAGAACTGCCGGAGGGCCTGGCCGAACTCGAGCGGCGCGGCATCCCGTTGGACGCCGTCGCCTCTCCCTCCACCGTTCTGCGCATCGCCGAGCGCTTTCCCGCGCTGCGCATCGCCATGGTCCACCTCGGTTCACCGCCCGCGGAGGGTCCCTCACTCGACGCATGGGCTCGCGACTTGGCCTTGGCTGCCCAGGCGCCCCAGGTCGTAGCCAAGCTCAGCGGCATCGCCGCGCTGCCGTCGCCCCGCGCCTGTGTGCAGCACGCCCTGGCCGCCTTTGGACCCGGGCGCCTGATGTTCGGCAGCGATTGGCCCGCCGGACTGCCCGATACCACCTGGAAGGCCTCCCTCGCCGCCTTTACCCAGGCCATCGGTGCCCAGCCCATTGAGGTCCGGGAAGAACTCCTGGGCGGAACGGCCGCCCGCTTTTACGCCCTGGGACCGCCGCGATACACTGAGACGAGTGTCTAAAGCATTCGGGTTTAACGACGATGAACTGAAGCTTCTGCTGGTAGCCGTACGCCAGATGCGGCGCACCTTTGCGGAACCGCGCCAGAAAGACCCGTCGCTCGAAGCCTATGCCACCCTGTACGACCAGCTTTACGAGAAGCTCCGCGACATGACCGGCCCGCTTCCCGACAAAGTGGAAGATCTCTTGTAACTTCTGTACGTTTCCGTACATCGAATTCCCTGGTCCCTGTAGAGATTGGCTACTTTAGACTATATTTGCCGCATAAATAAATGACGCCGTCTGATTCCACTAACAGATTGCGTTTATAGAGGTTGGAGGAGGGTACTTTGAAGAAGTTTAACAAAACAGTTGTAGCCGCTGCCTTGGTTTTGGGCTCCGTGAGCGCCCAGGCGCAGAACGCGCCGAATGTTTCACAAGTGTTAATGTTCTCGACGGTGACCAACACGAATGTGGGCGCCGGTTTTTCGCAGAGTTCGCTATTCACACCCAACACGTCCGGCGTTCTGCCGCGTGCCCTGTTTACCGTGTACACAGGGAACGTTAGCGCCAGCGCCGATCTCAACCAGCCCAAGAACTACGGGCTCGCCAATATCTCGCCGCTCAACAGCGCCATCAGTTCCAGTATCGGCCTGGCCCTTTCGTTGATTCCGGTGGCCTCGCCCACCTCCGCGGTAATCCTGAAGACTGACCCGGCCACCGGCGTGGCCCTGCCCGCCAGCAGCACCCTCGGCCCGGTATTCACCGAGCGCGCCGAGACCATCGGCAAGGGCAAGTTCTTCATCGGAATTTCGCACCAGGACTTCCATTTCGATTCCATCAACGGCCAGAAACTCAATGGCCTGCGCGTGCTGTACAAGGGCGGCGACACCTCGGCCTTCGCCAATGGCGCCGGCTCCACCGCCACCCAGCCCGCCACCTTCAACATGGCCCTGGATGTCCGTCTGTCGCAGGACCTGGCCTTCCTCACCTACGGCGTGACGCGCCGCTTTGACGTGTCGGTGGGCCTGCCCATGGTGCACTCCGCCGTGGCCTCCACTGCCTTCAACGGACAGATCTACGCCGGCGCCGGCCTGGGCGCCAACGGCAACAATTGCTGGTGCCAGAATACCTTTTCCCCCGGCACCTTCCGCCTTTCCGAGCCCATCATCGGCCAATCCTCTCTCTCCAAGACCGGCTTCGGCGACCTGCTGGTCCGCCTGAAGGGCTCCGTGGTCGAGGGCCAAAACGCCGTCGTCGCCGTCGGAACCGACCTCCGCTTCGCCACCGGCGATGCCGATAACTACCTCGGCACCGGCACCACCTCCGTGAAGCCCTTCGTCGCCGTGTCGCTCTACACCAAGCCCGTCGCCAACGGCCTGGTCCTCTCGCCCCACGTCAATGTCGGCTGGCAATTCAGCGGCAAGTCCGCTCTGGGCGGCTCCATCAACGGCAGCCCCCAGGTAGCCACCCTCGCCAATGGCGACAAGGTCAACTACCTCGGCGCGCCCCTTATCGTCACCAAGGACAATCTTCCCGACGTCCTCACCTGGTCCGCCGGTGTGGAACTTGCCGCCGGCAAGCGCAACACCCTGGTGGCCGACGTCCTGGGCAACCAGATCGGCTGGATCAACGGCGCGCAGCTCGTGAAGCAGGATTCCGCCAACGGCTTCGCTCCCGCATCGCCCTTCTCCGCCGTCACCGTCTCCGGACTGGTGGGCGCGGGCCGCGGCTCCTTCTCGCAGTATTCCGGTTCGTTCGGTTACAAGGCTCGCATCGCCGGCAACCTGGTCTTCACGTTTAACGGCCTGGTTCGCTTCGATAACAACGGCCTGACGGCCCGCTTCGTACCGCTGTACGGTCTCAGCTACAGCTTCTAAGCAGCAGCAAAAAGAGCAGTGGCACTTTACAGGGCGCCGGCCGCAAGGCTGACGCCCTAATTTGCTTTCAGGTCCGTAATAACCCAGCCGTCACCCTGCTTCTGCAAGGTAATCCTCACATTGCGGCTTGCGCTTACTTTTCCACGGATCGTGGTGGTCTGCGCGCAAATGATGGTCGCCTGGTCCCCCGTGATCGCCGGATCTCCCGAGGGCTTCAAATCCAAGGTCGCCTGGCTCATCGCCTCCACAAAGCCCCCCGGCACCGAAGGCCAGACTGCTTTCAGTTCGCTCTTGCTCGCCACTTGATAGGAATGGTTGAACCGCTGCAGGGCGTCCAAAACCTTGCCCTTCTGCGCGCTCAACTCCGCCTTCAATCGCGCCTGCTCTGTGTCCTTGTTCAACGCATCCAAAAGCTGCTGAGCCTGAGCCCTATTCGGATTGCCCGGGTTTTCCGCGATGAACCGGCGCAGGTCATCCGCCTTGGTCTTATCCACCTTGTTCCACGGCAGGTTGGCGATCCGCATATTCGCCTCGGTGACGTGCGAACTCTTGGGGTTGGCCTTCACGAAGGCCTGCAGCGAATCCACACTATCCTTGTTGACGCTGCCCCACAGCAGGCCATCCAGCAGGTTCTCCGCATCGGGACGATGCGTGCCATTGGGGTGCCCCGCCAGGAACGCCCTCACCTGATTCGCGTCATTCGAAATTCGTACCGTGGCCCACTCGCGATTCTCCTTCTCTTCCTCCGTGGGACCAGTCGGCGTCACCGGTGGAGGCGTGCCGATCGGCGGAGTCGTTCCGCCGGTCTTGCCCGGCGCAATCTCACCCCAACTCACCGTCATCGTGCCATCCGGCAGGAAGTTGCGCGCTACCTGCAGCTTGGTCGCGCCCTGCGTCACCTGCAGCGTCTGCTGGCCGGGAGGAATCGTCTCCCGGAACCGGAAATTCGCCGAGCCATCGGTCTTCCCCACCAATTTCCCGGCCACCCGCACTTCCACGCCTGCCGGAGCATTCAAGAATTCCAGCCGCGCTTCCTTGGGAGCCAGCGTGACGCTCAGACTCTCCTCGCCGTCGCGCTTGATCGTCACCTTCCGGTCCACCGGTTGATAGCGATCCTTCTCCACGTGGATATCGTGCGCCTTGGCTTCGAGCTTCAACGAATAAGCGCCCGAGGCATCGGTCCGGCCATACTCCTTGCCGTCCACCTTCACCATCGCGCCCGCCTGCCCGGCGCGGATCGTCAACTGGCCCACCGCCACCGTGGTGGGTGGCGGAGGCGGCGCCACGGGCGTCAGCGAGAGGTCCACGACGGTAGGCTTGGCCGAGTTGGCGTCGATCGTGAACGACTTCCGCCCCGGCTCGAATCCGCTCAACGTCCCCTGTGCCGTATACGAGCCCGGCGGCAAATCGAAATTACAGGCCGGCGCCACGCAGTTCTTGTCGCCGATGGTCACCGAGGCCCCGGGCGGATCGCTGCGCACCTGCACCGGGACGTTCGAAATGGGCGGAATGACCGGCGTATCTTTGTGGAACAGGTGCGGTCCCACCACCAGCGCGCCTCCGACTGCCGCCGTAGCGCCCAGGCCGATCCCGATCCACTTCCACGGCGCCTTCTTCGGCTCGGGGACCACTACGGCCGGAGCGCTCACCGGCCGTTCCACGACCTTCGCCGGCTCCGCCTTCACCGGTTCGGGCTTTACCGGCTCTACCGTGGCCGGACCGGCTCCGCGCGTCTGCGGCTGTCGCGACTTCTGCCGCTCGGCGATCTCCGCTTCGAGCGCGGCCCACGCGGGGTCCTGCGGGTACTTCCGCTTCGCCGTAACAAGTTCCGCCGACGCCTTCTTGAAATCGTCCTTTTCCAGCAGGGCGCGCACCTTCTGCGACGCCGCCGCGATCTCGTCCTGACGCTTCCGGGCCTTCTGCCGCGCGTCAATCTCTTCCTTGAAAGTGGCCCACTGGCGCTCGCCCGGGAAACGCGTCTGCGCGGCGCCGAGTTCGGTCGCCGCCTGCTTCAGATCGTCGCGCTCCAGGCACTTGCGAATACTCTCCGCCACGCCCGCGATTTCGTGCCGGCGAACCTCGGTATGCAGGGCCTCGAGGACCGTGTGGCCCGGGTGGCGCGCGCGTGCCGCGGCCAGATCCATCGCCGCCTTCTGCGAATTCCCCGCGGCCAGCAGTCTGCGAATACTCTCCGCCGCCGCAGCGA
>JADMIO011385385.1_pt1 | contig 21209 bp, 17 predicted proteins | sample 8958161 | NCBI WGS metagenome assembly JADMIO01 (sample SAMN16585339, study PRJNA669376) | soil metagenome | isolation source: Crop rotation soil | place: USA: Cullars Rotation, Alabama | collected 2011
GGGGTTTCCGCCGTGGCCGGCACGTCGATGATCGCGCCGCACTCCTTGCACTTGCCCTTTCGGCCGGCGGCCGTGTCGGGCATTCGGTAACCCTTCCCGCAGTTCGGGCACTGGACTTGGATCGGCATCGCGTCGAAACCCCTCTCCCTGGAATAGGGCCGGCCCCGCCCGCCGGGTTCGGCGGGCACCGGCCGGCCGGGCGGGAGCGTCGCCGTCCGCCGCCCCGGCGTCAAGCTCGGGGAGGGGCGAAATCCGCCCCCCGTGAATATCGGCCCGCGCGCGGCCGGACCGTTGACTTCGTGTCAAATCGACACCATAATGGTGTCCGACGTTCACTACAAGGAGCCGACCGCCGTGCCGCACGCTTACGAGTTCCCCCGCCCCGCCCTGACGGTCGACTGCGTCGTGTTCGCGCTGGACGACGGCGAGCTGAAGGTGCTGTTGGTGCGGCGGGACCTGCCGCCGTTCGCCGGGCGGTGGGCGCTGCCGGGCGGGTTCGTCCGGCCGCCGGAGTCGGTCGACGCCGCCGCCCGCCGCGAGCTGGCCGAGGAGACCGGGCTGGCCGGCGTGTTCCTCGAACAGCTGTACACGTTCGGCGACGCCGGGCGGGACCCGCGGGAGCCGGTCGTGAGCGTGGCGTACTACGCGCTGGTGAACCTGCCCGAGCGGGCGGTGGCCGCGTCGGCCGACGCCCGCGAGGCCGCCTGGTTCGCGGTGGCGGACGTGCCGAAGCTGGCGTTCGACCACGACCGGATCTTGGCCGTCGCGCTGGGGCGATTGAAGGGGAAGGTGCGGTACGAGCCGATCGGGTTCGAGCTGCTGCCGCCGAAGTTCACGCTCGGTCAGTTGCAGAAGCTGTACGAGACGGTGCTCGAGCGGCCGCTCGACAAGCGGAACTTCCGCAAGAAGATCCAGTCGATGGGATTGCTGGTGGAACTGGACGAGGTGCAGCAGGACGTGGCCCACCGGGCCGCCCGGCTCTACCGATTCGACGAAAAGCGGTACGAGAAGCTGCGGAAGAACGGGTTTAACTTCGAGGTCTGACGGGCGACGCGAACGAACGAGAGCCCAGGGGCTCCGCCCCGGGTTCAAGGTGCTCGCGAGCGTCGGTCACGACTCGTCCCGTGCGGAGGCAGTGCTTGCAGCCGGTGACCTACCACCTTCGCGACCGCAACCTCGACCTCGTCACGGCGTGGTCCCACCTGTTCGCCGACGTCCCCGGCGTCGAGGTGTCGCATGGCGACATCTTCGGCGACGGGGTGACCGCCGACGCGATCGTCAGCCCGGCCAACAGCTTCGGCTACATGGACGGCGGCATCGACGCGGTCTACCTCGGCCGGTTCGGCGACGACCTACAGGACCGCCTGCAAGCATTGCTCCGGTCCGAGTTCGACGGCGAGTTGCCCGTCGGGCAAGCCGTGATCATCGAGACGGGCGACACGGGAATCCCGCACTTGGTGGCGGCACCGACGATGCGGGTGCCGGAGGACGTTCGGGGCACGGTCAATGCGTACCTGGCATTTCGCGCGGTCATTCGCGCCGTCGGCGAGCACAACTCGTCCGGTCGCCCGCCGATCCGGTCGGTGCTCTGCCCGGGGCTGGCGACGGCGATCGGGAAGATGCCCGTAGACGTCGCGGCACAACAGATGCTGCTGGCTTACCGCGTCGCCGCCGAGGGCCGGACCGATTATCACGACCGCGGGTTCAAGGTGCTCTACAACCACCGCGCCATGTTGACTGGCGAGCCGATCCGGCACGCGACCGCCTGACGAACTACTGACTACCGTCCACTGACTACGGACCCGTCCATGAACGCCTTGATCCTCGTTGACCTCCAGAACGACTTCGTCCCCGGCGGCGCGCTGCCGGTGCCGGACGGCGACGCCGTCCTGCCCGTCGTCAACCGCCTCGTCGAGAGCGGCCGGTTCGACGTCGTCGTCGCCACGCAGGACTGGCACCCGGCCGACCACGGGTCGTTCGCGGCCAACCACGTCGGCCGGCGGCCCGGCGAACGGATCGACCTGAACGGGCTACAGCAGGTGCTGTGGCCGACGCACGGCGTGCAGCAGACGCTGGGGGCCGACTTCCTGCCGGGGCTCGACGCGTCGCGGGTCGACCACGTGTTCCAGAAAGGGACCGACCCGGCCGTCGACAGCTACAGCGGGTTCTTCGACAACGGCCGGCGAAAGGCGACCGGGCTGGGCGAGTACCTGAAAAGCCGCGGCGTGACCGACGTGTACGTCGTCGGGCTGGCGGCGGACTACTGCGTGAAGTTCACCGCGCTCGACGCGGTCGGCCTCGGGTTCCGCACGTTCCTGGTCGAGGACGCGACCCGCGGCGTGAACCTGTCGCCCGGCGACGTCGAGCGGGCCGTCGAGGCGATGCGGGCGGCGGGGGTGCGAGTGGTGCGGAGCGAGGACGTGCTCACGTAGGGCCGGCTGTGCCGGCCGTCTACTTGGGATGAGAGGGCGGCCGTCCCCTGCCGAAGCGATCGGCCGGCACAGCCGGCCCTACGATGGCCGGCGCGAATGCGCGTTTGTTGCGGACGAAGGGCCGATCGGCCCGGGGGAGACGACATGAACGAGAAGACACTGAAAACCAAGAGCAAGTTCCTGAGCCTCGTGCTGCGGCACGAGCCGGACAAGGCCGGCCTCACGTTGGACGACGCCGGCTGGGCGGACGTGGCCGCACTGTTGGCCGGGGCGGCCAAGGCCGGCCGCCCCATCGCGCGGGACGAGCTGGACGAGATCGTGCGGACGAGCGACAAGAAGCGGTTCGCGTTCAGCGAGGACGGCACGCGGATCCGGGCGAACCAAGGGCACTCGGTGGAGGTCGACTTGGGGTACGAGCCGGCCGACCCGCCGGCCGCGCTGTACCACGGGACGGCCGTCCACGTGCTGCCGGCCGTCCGGGCCGAGGGCCTGACGCGGCAGGCCCGGCACCACGTGCACCTGTCGGCCGACCGGACGAGCGCCGAGGCCGTCGGCCGGCGGCACGGGAAGCTCGCCCTGCTCACCGTCGACGCGGCGCGGATGGCGGCCGACGGGCACAAGTTCTACCTGGCCGCCAACGGCGTGTGGCTGGCGGACGCGGTGCCGGCCGAGTACCTGTGGTTCCCCGGATGACGCCGGGTGGCAGGCGTGCCATTCAATCCCTTCGTTCGCAGCAGGAGGCTCGATGTCCGATCCGTCCACGCCCCCGACCACGGTCCTGTACGACGGCAAGTACATGCGGATGGTGAAGCAGGCCAACTGGGAGTTCGCCCAGCGGAAGAACCTGTCCGGCATCGTCGGCATCGTGGCCGTCACGGACAACCGGAAGCTGATCCTGGTCGAGCAGTACCGGCCGCCGGTCGGGAAGTACGTCGTCGAGCTGCCGGCGGGACTGGCGGGCGACGTGGCGGGGTCGGAGTCGGAGGACCTGGCCGACGCAGCCCGGCGGGAACTGCTGGAGGAGACCGGCTACGAGGCGGCCGAGATGACGTACCTGGCGGCCGGGGCGGCGTCGGCCGGGATGAGCAACGAGGTCATCACGCTGTACCGCGCGACGGGGCTGAAGAAGACGGGTCTCGGCGAGGGCGACGGGCACGAGCAGATCACCACGCACGCGGTGCCGCTCGACGGCGTCGAGGCGTGGCTGGCGGGACAGGTGGCGGCCGGGAAGCTGGTGGACCTGAAGGTGTACTCGGGACTGTACTTCGCCCACCGTGGATGAGGCCCGTCGGCCGATTATCATCCGGCGTCATGCCAGAGATCGACCCGCCGCTGATCACGCTCGTCGTCCCCGGGAAGTGGTCGAACGCCGCGTTCCTGGCGGCCCGGCTGGAGCAGACGCCGGGCGGGTACGCGCTCGGCGGCGACGTCGTGCGGAACGCCGCGACCGGGCGGACGTACGCGGCCGAGGTGCTGCCGCGGGCGGACGGGATGAAGCACGCGTTCGAGCTGGCCGGCCAGGGTCGGATGCGGCGGAGCGACGTCCTGGCCGTCGGGAACCACACGCTGTCGCTGCGGGTGAGCGGGTTCGGCGGCAGCGGCGGGGCGGCCGTCGAGATGATGCGACTGGGGGCGTCGCTCCTTGGGGCCGGTGGCTCCGGCGTGCTCGTCGAGACCTCCGGCATCGCCCACAACAAGGAGGACTTCCTCAAGCTCGCCGGCGACCGCGACACCGGCGGGCGGTACTGGGCGTTCGTCACGCTCGTCGGCCAGCAGCGGGCGTCGACGCCGGTCGCCGGCGGCGAGCCCGTCCCGGCCGGCACGTACTACTCCTGCGGCATGCAGGCGCTAGGCTTCCGCGACGTGATCACCGACGTCCTGACCGACCCCCAGCAGGCCTGGTCCGTCTGCCACCAGTTCAACGGGTACGTCCACCAAAGCGGCGTCCCCATGAACGACGGCGACCCGATCGGCAACGAGCACGGGGCGCTCTACCGCGTGAAGGCCGAGGACTGCCTGCACTACCCGAGCGGACACCCGTACCACAACCCGTACGGGATGTGGCGCATCGTGAAGACGGGGGAGCTGCCGGGAAAAAATTGATGACCCGGCGTGAGGTGCTCGGCGACCGCGCCTCGACGTGACATGGTGCTTCCAGCCTATGCGTCGCGGTACTACGCGACTGCTGGACGGTATTCCGGCCAGATCAGCAAGAGCGCAGCGACCGAACCCGTTGGTGATGCCAACTCGATTCTACCGGTCAGGTCGCTCGGTCGCTGCGCTCTTGCTGATTCGGCCGGCGTACCGGCCGATTGTCGTCAAGTACGACGACGCATGGGCTGGAAGCACCATGTCACGACCTGGCGGCCGGCGGACGTGCCGCACGCATGTTCGACGGTGTTCCGAGTGCCCGTATTTGACCGCGCCCGACCCGCAACCCTATATTCCCCTCGCGATGCCCGCACACCCGAACACCACCACGACGCGGACCACCGGCCCGACCGGCGGGTGATTGCGTCGATTTCCCTTCGATGCGAACATGCCCGCCCGGTCCGGCCAGGACCGGGCGGTTTTCTTTTCCACGTCTGCAAAACGAGGCGACCAGATCCCGATGGCTTCGATCAAACTCCCCGACGGCAGCGTTCGCGACGTCCCCGACGGCACCACCGTCCTGCAACTAGCCGAGTCGATCGGCAAGCGGCTGGCCATGGCCGCCGTCGTCGGCAAGGTCGACGGCAAACTCGTCGACGTGTCGTTCCCGCTCACGGGTTCGCACGAGGTCGCGATCGTCACCGAGAAGAACCGGGAGGGGGCGATCGACCCCGACGCGCTGTTCGTCATGCGGCACAGCACCGCCCACGTGCTGGCCGAGGCGCTGCGGCACCTGTACGGCGCGAAGCTGCAGTACACCATCGGCCCGGTGATCGACAAGGGGTTCTTCTACGACTTCGAGTTCCCGGCCGGCGTGACCATCTCGGCCGAGGACCTGCCGAAGATCGAGGCCGAAATGGCCAAGATCGTCGCGGCCGACGAGAAGTTTAGCCGCGAAGAGGTGACCCCGGCCGCGGCCAAGGACCTGCTGCATGCCGAGGGTCAACGGTTCAAGGACGAGATCATCGATGAACTGGCGGCGGCCGGTGAGAAGTCCGTCAGCATCTACCGCCAGGGCGACTTCACCGACCTGTGCCGCGGGCCGCACGTGCCGAGCACCGGGCGGATCAAGGCGTTCAAGCTCACCAGCGTGGCCGGGGCGTACTGGCGCGGCGACAGCGACCGCGAGCAGCTCACCCGCATCTACGGCACCGCCTTCTTCGACAAGAAGGAGCTCGAGGCCTACCAGAAGCAGATCGAGGAGGCCCGCAAGCGCGACCACCGCGTGCTCGGCCCGCAACTCGGGCTGTACGCGATCGACGACGCCGTCGGGCAGGGCCTGATCCTGTGGAAGCCGAACGGCGCGATCGTGCGGCAGGAGCTGCAGAACTTCATCGGCGAGCACTTGAAGCGGCAGGGATACAGCCAGGTCTTCACCCCGCACATCGGCCGGCTCGGGCTCTACAAGACCAGCGGGCACTACCCGTACTACCAGGAAAGCCAGTTCCCGCCGCTCGTCGACCGCGAGTTGATCGACGAGTTGGCGAAGGAGGGCTGCTCCTGCGGCGAGCTCTCGAACCGCATGGGCAAGGGCGACGTCGACGGCTACCTGCTGAAGCCGATGAACTGCCCGATGCACATCAAGATCTTCAGCTCCGAACAGCGGAGCTACCGCGACCTGCCCGTCCGGCTCGCGGAGTTCGGCACCGTCTACCGCTGGGAGAAGTCCGGCGAGCTTGGCGGCATGACCCGCGTCCGCGGGTTCACCCAGGACGACGCCCACCTGTTCTGCACCGAGGAGCAGGTGTCGGCCGAGGTGCAGGGCTGCCTGGAACTGGTGAAGATCGTCCTCGGCACGCTCGGGATGAACGAGTACCGCGTCCGCGTCGGCCTGCGCGACCCCGACAGCGCCAAGTACGTCGGCTCGGCCGAGCAGTGGGACAAGGCCGAGCAGGCGTGCAAGGACGCAGCCTCCACCCTCGGCGTGCCGTTCACGCTGGAGCCCGGCGAGGCGGCGTTCTACGGGCCGAAGATCGACTTCGTCATCAAGGACGTCATCGGCCGCGAGTGGCAGCTCGGGACCGTGCAGGTCGACTACCAACTGCCGGTTCGGTTCGGGCTGAGCTACATCGGGGCCGACAACAAGCCGCACGTGCCGGTGATGATCCACCGCGCGCCGTTCGGCTCCATGGAACGCTTCATCGGCGTGCTGACCGAGCACTTCGAGGGGGCGTTCCCGCTTTGGCTCGCGCCGCTGCAGGTGGCGGTGCTGAGCGTGAGCGAGAAGAGCGAGGCGTACGCGGCGTCGGTGGCGGCCAAGCTGAAGGCGGCCGGGCTGCGGGCCGAGGCCGACCTCGGCGACGACAAGATCGGGTCGAAGATCCGGCGGGCGTCGATGAAGAAGCTGCCGTACATGCTGGTGATCGGCGAGAAGGAGGCGGCCGACGGGACGGTGGCCGTGCGGCACCGGACCGAGGGGGACAAGGGCGTGGTGGCCGTCGAGGCGTTCGCCGAGCAGGTGCGGGCGGCGGTGGCGGCGCGGGCGTGAGGGGAATTGCGGTTTTGAGATTGCGGATTGCGGATTGGGCGGAGTACTCGGAGCGACAAGAGCCGTCATCCTGAGCGCAGCGAAGGGCCTCGGGTTGGAGACACGTGTTCCCGGCCCGAGGTCCTTCGCTGCGCTCAGGATGACGGTTCTTGAAGTTCCGGCACCTTCGGCTTCTTCTCAATCACCTTCGCCGGGATGCCGACCGCCGTCGCCCCCGGCGGGACGTCCTGCAGCACGAGGCTCATCGCCCCGATCTTCGCCCCCTTGCCGATCCGGACGCCGCCGAGCACCTGGGCGTACGCGCCCAGCTCCACGTCGTCCTCCAACACCGGCGTCGGGCCGTCGGGGACGCGGTTGCCGATCGTCACGCCCTGCCGCAGGACGCAGTTCGCGCCGATCTTGGCGTCCTTGTGGACGAAGATGTTCCCGAAGTGGTGGATCTTCAGCCCGGGGCCGACCTCCACGCTCTTGGGGATGCTGATGCCGGTCAGCGTCTCGACGAGCCGGTAGTAGAGCCAGTACCGCTTGGTGGCGAGCTTCTTGAAAAACCCCGGCTTTCGGCGGTCGATTCGCCGCCCGAAGCGGTAGACGGCGATCGCCCAGATCGACTGCTCCTTGAAGAACGGCCGGCGGGGGTAGCGGGCGAGGTCGGCTTGGTAGTCGGGGTCGGGCATATCGGCGGGCTTCACGTGGCACGGGTTTTCAACCCGTGCTTGAATCCTTCTTCCAGTTCGATTCGGGCACGGGTCGAAAACCCGTGCCACGGCGAAGGCATCGGCCGCCAACGGGCGTTTCGTAGGGCCCGGCTGTGCCGGCCGGCCGCTTGGGAAGCCGGCGGTGCTCGTTCGCGAACCAAAGTCGTCGTACGGAACAAGCCACCGGCCGGCACAGCCGGCCCTACGGGGCGGACGGCATGCCGACCCGTTCGCCGTCACGACGCGGCCGGCGTGCCGGCACCCTTGTAATCGATCATCCGCGTCAGCCGCCCGGCCTTGCGGTCGCGGTTGTACCGGATCTGCCCGGCGGCGTTCGCCCACTTGCCGATCATCGTCAGCACGCCGTACGCGACGGCCACCCTCCACGACGGCGCCCGCCGCCGCGCGCCGCGGGCGATCCGTGCGACCTGGACGGCGACGGCCAACGCGTAGAGCAGGATGAACAACGGGACGCCGATGAACGACGCGTAGCTCAGGACGGTCGGCGAGCCGCCGGGCAGCACCCGCGACCCGACGAAGTTCGCCAGCGGGATCATCACCCAGATCAGTAGCAGGAACAGGGAGGCCGTCGTCCACGTCCAGGCCGACCTCACCTGCTTCACGAACAGCCCGTCATTCCCCTTGCGGAACCGCGTCGCCACGTCCATCGCCCCGTACCCGCTGCGGACGGACCGCTTCCACCACTGCCCGAACCGGAACATGGCCGCGTCGTGGACCGTCATCTCGGCGTCCACCCGGTACACCTTCCAGCCCTTCTCGCGCAGCCGCTGGCACAGCTCCGGCTCCTCGCCGGCCACCACGCTGTTGTCGTACCCGCCGGCCTGTTGGAACGCGTCGACGCGGAACATCGCGTCGCCGCCGCAGCTCTTGGCCTCGCCGACCGGGCTGTTCCACTCGACGTCGGCGATCGCGTTGTAGATCGACGCCTCGGGGAACCGCTCGCGACGCCGGCCGCAGACGACGGCGGCTTGCGGCTTCGACTCGAGTTCCGACTTGGCCCGCTCGATCCAGGTCGCGACGACCTCGCAGTCGCCGTCGACCATCTGCACGTATCGCACGTCCGGCGCGACGGCCAGCAGGCGGGCCATCCCCTCGTTGCGGGCGCGGGCGGCGCTGAACGGCTTGCTCATGTCCAGGTCGACGACCTCCGCCCCCGCGTCACGGGCGGCGGCGGGGGAGCCGTCGGTGCTGGCCGAGTCGACGTACACGACCGGCATCCCGCGGCCGACGACCGACGCGAGGCACCGCTTCAGGCGGCCGCCCTCGTTGCGGCCGATGGCGATGATTCCGATGTCTGGCATAGGACGGGCGCGTTCGGCCGCCGGGGCATTCCGGCGGGGCTACACCCATCATCGGCATTCCGGGCGGGTCGTCACGCGTCGGGTCGTCAGGCGGCCCGCCGGGGCGACGGGTTCCGCGGCCGCGACCCGTCCGGAACGGGGGTGTGACCGGTCCGGACGGCGGCGGCCAAGGCGTCGGCGGCGGCGCGGGTCTCGCCCGCCAGCCGGGCCGGCACGCCGACCGCCGTCATGCCGGCCGGCACATCGCGGACGACCACCGCCCCGGCCCCGACGCGGGCCCCGTCGCCGACCGCCACCGGCCCGATCACACACACGTGGGCCGCCAGGCAGACGTGGTCCCCGATTGTCGGCGCGCCCGGCTTGGACCCGGCACCGATCGTCGTCACCTGGTGGATCGCACAGTCGGCCCCGATCTTCGCCCCGGCCGCCACCCGGATCGGGCCGACGTGCGGGATCAGCAGCCCCGGCCCGATCTCGGCCGACGGGTTCAGGCTGATGTGCGTGACGGTCGTCAGGAGCTTGCGGACGCCGGCCAGCGTTAAGCCGACCGGCCACAGGAACGGGCGGAACCGCGAGGTCCGGACGGCCCTTTGGGCACGGTAGACCGTGATCGCCCAGAACCCCTCGGATGCCCAGCCGGCATAGCCGTGGGATCGGAAGCGGGCCAAGTCCGCCCGCCAACACCGCCACTGACTCCCGCCCGCCCACGCCTTAATCGTCCTGCCGTCGTAGCGCATACTGAGAGCCCCTAGGTGGTGAACCTTCGGGCCTCAGTATGTCACACGTTTGACGGATCGGCGGAGATCGTTTTGATCACCTTCGCCGGCACGCCGGCGGCCAGGCTGAACGGCGGGACGTCCTTCACGACGACCGCGTTGGCCCCGACCACGCTGTCGTGGCCGACCGTCACCGGGCCGAGGACGACGACGCCGCAGCCCAGCTCGCAGCGGTCCTCGATGACGGGCAGTTGGTGCAGGGCGTCGCGCCTAGCGACGCCGAACGTCGTGTTCTGGCGGAGGTGGACGTCGTCGCCGATGCGGTCGGCGTGCAGGATCATCCCGCCGTGGTGCCAGATCCGCACCCGCCGGCCGAGCTGCACCGTGTACGGCAGCGTGATCCCGCACGTCCACTCGACCCACTTGAACAGGAACCGGTAGAGGACCGTGAACGGCGGCCGCAGTAGCTTCGGCAGCGACATCCGCCAGTTGCCGAACCGGTGGACCGCCACGGCCCAGAAACCTTGCTCCAGCAGCTTGCCGTCGTGCGTGCGGAGGTCCTCGCGGAGCAGGGCGAGGAAGCCGATGCCCGGCGGGTTCATGTTCCGCGAGCCGCTCTTGGCGGCCGGGGCGGCGGCGGGGGGTTGGAGGGCGGTGGTGGACATTTGTTCTTGTAGGGTGTCCTTCCGGACACCGTTCGCACACGTCCCACACGCGGTGTCCTAAAGGACACCCTACGAACTACGATTGGACGGACGGCACCCGTTCCAATCCAATTCCCCTGATCGGCAGGGGCCGGCAGCGCGATGCACGAGAGGTCCTTCGGCGTACCTCAGGATGACATTGCGCGCATCCGCGCCTACTTCACGCCCGCCACCAGCACGCTGTTCCGCGCGAAGTCGCCGAGCAGGTGGGCCGGGTCGGTATCCGGCTTTCGCTGGATCAGTCGGCGGACGCGGAACAGCGCGAAGCTCGCCATCCAACCGACGTCGGCGACGGCCGTCTTGAGCCAGCCGTGGTTCCGCACGAAGTACCGCCGGCGGCTCTCGAACCAGTACCGCGGCCGACGCTTGTTCGCCTGCTTCACGTCCGTCACGCCGCTGCTCTGGCCGACGAGGTGTACCACCCGGCTGGCCGGCACGTACCAGCACGGCCAGCCCGCCCGGGCGGCCCGCAGGCAGAAGTCGACCTCCTCGAAGTACATGAAGTACCCGTCGTCGAGCAAGCCGACGGCGTCGAAGACCTCCCGGCGGACGATCATGCTCGCGCCGGCGACCCAGTCTGTCCGCACCGGCTCGGTCCCCTCGGGCACCGGCTGGGCGACGACGCGCTTCTTGAGCACCTTCGACACCGGCCCAAGCCGAAGGCCCGACTCGATCTCGCTCAGCACCGTCGGGAACCGGAACGCCGACCGCTGGGGTTGGCCGTCGGGGTGTTCCAGCCGCGACCCGGCGATGCCGGCGGTCGGGCGGGCGTCCATGAAGTCGACCAGCGCCTTCACCGCGCCGGGCCGGACGACCGTGTCCGGGTTCAGCAGCAGCACGTACGCCGGCTTGTCGCCGGCGGCCAGCGCGGGGCGGACGGCCTCGTTGTTGCCGTAGGCGAACCCGCCGTTCTTGGCCAGCGGCGTGAGGGTACACCAATCCCCCCAGCCGTTGTCGGCGATCGCGGCCCCGATGCGGGCGACCGAGTCGTCGCCGGACGGGGCGTCGGTCACGACCACCCTCGTCCCCGGGTTGGCGTCCACCTCCAGCACGAGCGACCGCAGGCAGTCGATGCAGAGCGACGCCGAGCGGTAGTTGAGGATGACGACGAGCAGGCGCATGGTTTGTGGTACGGGCTTTAGCCTGCACCCAGTTCAGTGCAGGCTAAAGCCCGCTCCACAATCGAATCGCGTCACTTCCGCCTCGGCTGCTGCCACGACACGCTCCCCGGCTGCAAGCCCGGGATCACCGGGAAGCCGTCCATCCCGAACCCCTGCGGCGTCGGCGGGGCGTACGCCTGGGTGCTGGGCATGCCGGGCGTAGGGCCGTAAGCCGTGGCGGGGACCACGCCGGCTGGACGGTAGCCCATGTTCGGCATCCCGGCGTTGCCGTAGACGGGGAACCCGCCGGCCGCGGCCGCGGGGACGCCGCCGCCGGCCTGCGTCAGGACGGCCTCGGCCGCCACCGGGCCGTACCGCTTGGCGATCTGCCGGACGGCCGGCGCGATCGCGCCAACGCCGCCGAGCGCGATCAGGAAGATCGGGTTCACGAACGCGTTCAACAGGTTGTCGGCCATGTGCAGCAGCAGCAGCACAGCCATTGCGGCCACCGGCGCGACGGCCGGGTGCGACCAGTACCGCAACGGGATCCGCCGCCACAGGATGACGGCCGGCATCATGATCGACGCCGTCATCAGGAACAGCCCGGCGATGCCGAACTGCCCGAGCGTGATCATCCACAGCCCGTCCGTCGGGGCGGCGTCGCGGATGATCGTCACCTGCAGGCCCTCCTCGTTCCGCTTCTCCCACTCGCGGTACACCCGCCACGGCGTCTTGCGGCCGTCCGTCGGGTCCCACTTGCCCCACCCCCACATCGGCTCGTACATGTCGCCGTTGGGCTTGAGGACCGGGGTCAGCGCCTTGGCCGTCACCATGTCCTCGGCCACCATCCGGGTCTGGAGCGACTGCAGCCGGTCGGCCGTCGTCACGTGCTCCATCGGGGCCGTCAGCATCTCCATCGTCACCCACTCCTTCGACCGCCCGACCATGTAGATCGGGGGGATCAGGAGCAGCACGACCAGCGGCAGCCCGTTGCGGAACTGCTTGATGTAGACCAGCGTCGCGCACCCGACGAACAGGAACGCGATCGCCGCCATCGTCTTGCACAGGATCGCCGTCAGGAACAGGAACGCGACCAGCCCCGCGAACGGCATGTTCCACAGCTTCTTCACGCTGCCGGTCATCCACATCCACCCGGCCACCAGGGCGGCGGTCGTCATGAACATGGCCAGGGCCAGGCCGCTCTGCATGAACACCATCGGGCGGTACCCGCCCCAGCGCTTCGTCTGGCTGAAGTCGTGCTGCATGATCCCGTAGACCATCTTGTGCAGCTGCGGGCTGATCCACATCTCGGTCCAGACGAACGGCGTGTACGCCAGCCCCCCGATGACGATGCCCATGCCCAGGTCGCGGAACGACTCGAGGTCCTTGAAGTAGACGCGGCCGATGTAGTACGGGATGCCCCACAGGCCGACCTGCTGGACGATGTTCGACGCCCCGTCGTACGTCCCGAGGTCGTTGACCACGCTGGTGACGAACGGCGAGACGCACCAGAGGAGCATCGGCAGGTCGTACCACTTGGGGCGGAACGACAGGACGGTCTTGGTGTCGAACAGCAAGGCCCCGAACGTGACGCCGAAGGAGGCCGCCGTGATCTTGGTCAGGTCGGGGATGCCGCTGAACTTGATCGTCAGCATGGGCAGGAAGAGGAACCCGCCGATGTACGCGAAGATCACCGCCTGCCGCGGCCGCATGACGGCGAACACGAGCAGCACGAACGGGACGTACGCGTAGAGGGCAAGCATGGCTATTTGTTTCATGTCACACCTCTTCTCGAGCCATTGTGGTGGAGTGGTGGGGTAGTGGAGTGGCGGGGTAGGGAACGACCCGCCTTCCACTCCGCCACTCCACTACACCGCCACTCCACTACCATTTCCCGCGGCCACGCTTTCCAGGAACGCCTCGAACCGCACCGCCGCGTCGTCCCACGTGTAACCCGTGGCCGTCGCGTACGCGGCATCGCTCATCGTCTTCCAGTCCGACTCGTTCATCGTCGCCACGCGGACGATCTGCTCGGCCATCGCCTGCGGGTCCTCGCCGGGGACCAGGATCCCGCCGCCGGCGGCGCACAACTCCGGGGCCGCCCCGGCCGGCGTCGCGATCACCGGCGTCCGGCACGCCATCGCCTCCAGCAGCGGCAACCCGAACCCCTCGCTCCGACTGCCGAACAGCCACGCGTCGCACTTGGCGTAGTAGTCCTTGATCTCGCCCTGTGGCGGCTGGAACCGAAAGTCGGTTCCGTCCGGCAAGGGCAGCTCGGCCCGCGGCGGCTCGGCGCCGAAGCTCACCAGCTTCAGGTTCGGCACCTGCTTCTTCGCCAGATCGTACGCCTTCAGACTGACGTCGCAGCCCTTGAAGTCGACCGTCGAATACATCACGCCGACCGTCGGCTCAGGCCGCTTACTCCGCGGCGGCGCGGTGAACTGCTCGACGTCCACCGCGTTGGGCACGACGACGGCCGACGGGTCTCCGAACTTGTCGCGACTCAGGTCGACCAACCACTGGGCCACGCAGACCTTCGGCATCGGCAGCCGATAGGTCGCGTCGATCCGGGCCGGGTCGCCGGCGAACGTCTCGTAGTGCTGCACGAAGTACGCCTTGGCACCCTTGCGGGCCGAGAACCCGTTCACCCACTCGGCAGTCTCCCACCACGTCGCGCACACGACGTCGGCGTCCGGCACGTCGGCGTCGGTGGCGGGGCGATATTTGTCCAAATACCGGAACTCGAACGAGCGCGGGAACCGTTCGCGGTCGAAGTAGCTCGGGCTCTTGACGGTCGCGGCCGGCAGCGGCTTGCCGAGCAGCTTGTTCTTCACCCGCTCCTTGAACGTCGGCTGGCGCGGCGGCCGGGCCAGCACGAGCACCTCGTGCCCGCGGTCCTTGAGCTTCTGGGCGTAGATGGCGATCACCCGGGCGCCGCCGCCGAGGTCGGGTCGACCGACGAACATCGTGATCCGCATAGACTTTCGCCTCAAGTTGCCGGTCGTCACCGCTGAGCCTGAAGAGGAATCACCGCAGAGTCGCAGAGGACGCGGAGCCAATCAGCTCGCGCGGAGGCCGCAGTGTGTCATCCTGAGGTACTCCGAAGGACCTCTCGTCCATCGCGCTGTTGACTGCCCGCCGTGAGCATCTGCTCCGAGCCGATCGTATGGTCGTCCGACGCCCGTTCGCGCGATGGACGAGAGGTCCTTCGGAGCACCTCAGGATGACAGCGTTTCCAACTTCCTTCGCGGTGACGGGTCACCGCACCGCTTCGTTCGCCTTGAACCCTTCGAGCGTCGGCTTCCTGTACTCGAAGAACCGCTTGAGCTTTAGGAAGTGCTTCTCGTACAGGTGCCAACTCACCAGGGCCACGCCCAGCGAGATCAGCGTCCCGCCGACGATGTACACCGCGACGGCCGCCAGGCCGGAGTTGCCGACCCTCGGCTTCAGGTCCTGGATCGGCACGTAGATCCGCATCAGCACCATTACGAACATGTGGAACACGTACGTCCCGTAGCTGTACTTGCCGAGGAACCGCAGCGGCGACACCGAGAACGCCCGCTCGACGAGGCCCTTGGGGGCGGCCGTGACGGCGATCACCAGCAGGGCGGCCGACCCGATCGCGTTGACCGTGAACCCGGCCAGTTGGATGGCCGGCATCTGGTAGTTCAACGTCCCGTACCTGGCGAACAGCCCGCCGACGGCCAACACCGCGGCGGCCAACACCCACGGGGCGGCCTTGCGGAACCGCTCGATCCCGCCGGCTCCGCCGTGGGCGGACAACGCCAGCAGCGACCCGATCGCCAGTGCGTCCATCCGGCAGATCGTCCAGGTGTAGGTCGACTCCCGCCACAGCTTGGCGGCGTCGGCGTCGAGCGGGACGTTCAACTCTCGCCACACGCGGACGCCGATCGCCGAGACGATCAGCAGGACGCAGAACCCGATCGCCCCGCGTCGGCTCAGCAGGAACACGACGGCCGGCCAGACCATGTAAAAGTGTTCCTCGACGGCCAGCGACCAGAAGTGGCCGAAGCCGTGCCAGTCCATGGCGACGAAGTTCTGCAGGTAGAGCCAGAGGGCCCACTGGTGGTTGGCGACGGCGAGGTAGTCGGCCTTGAGGTTCGGGCGGTAGACGGTCAGCAGGACGAGGGCGACGGCCAGCACGCCGTAGTAGAGCGGGAAGATGCGGAGCACCCGCCGCATGTAGAAGTTCTTGAAGTAGCCGGCCGACCCCTTGGCCTCGACGAGGATCGAGGTGATGAGGAACCCGGAGAGGACGAAAAACAGGTCGACGCCGACCCACCCTGCCCCGAAGAGCTTTTGGAACACCGGCGGCAACTGGCTGTAGCCGAGGCCGGCGAAGTGGAAGATCAGGACGAGGATGATGGCCAGCCCGCGGACGCCGTCGAGGGCGGGGATGTGCTGGGCGCGGCGGGGTTTGTGCGCGTGGACGGGGGCCGACCCGGTCGCGGGGGCGACGGACGGTGGGACGGCGTCGCTCGCGGTCGGCTTGGCCGCCGGCGAGGGGATGGTGGTGTTGACGGCGGACATTGGTGCGGGCGGCGTCACGGCAAAACGGCCGATCCGTGGGACTTATCGCCCTCGGGCCGGGTCGGCATAAGAATTTAGCGGGTGCCGGGCCGAAAGCCACGGCCGCGTGGCACAGGCTTCCGGCCTGTGGCCCTGCTCGGAATCACAGGCCGGAAGCCTGTGCCACGAGATCGTCCCATTTTACTTTACATCATAAAGAAAGCATTTGCACGGCATTCCCGACGTCGGCCGTCGATATATCGCCGACCGATCTGGACGGGGAATCGGCATAAGACTTAGACTCGCGGCGACGATATGCTTTGCACCGGGCGCCCGACGCCCGCGACGCCGCGAACCACGAAGACCCGGGGCGGAGCCCCTGGGTTCTCGGCGGCCGCCTGAGACGTCCTCTCAACGCACCGCCCTCGCCCAACCGATACGGGATTAACTATGAGCCTGGATTTGATCAACCCGATCGACAAAGACGCCCTGCGGAACGAGTTTCAGAGCCACAAGCTCGTCCCGTGGTTTAAGATCGACAACTTCCTCAAGGCCGACTTCGCCGACGCCTGCGCCGACGCCTTTCCGACCTACGACCAAGTCCAGACGATGGGCGTGACCTTCACGAACATCAACGAGAAGGGGAAGTTCCAGGTCACGGACTCGTCGAAGTTTCCCGGCCCGCTGAAGCAGCTCAACGACCTGCTCAACGGGAAGGATCTTTTGGAGCTGTTCGAGCACGTGACCGGCATCCCGAGCCTGTTGCCGGACGAGAAGCTCGTCGGCGGCGGCCTGCACGCGACCGGCGCCCGTGGGCACCTCGACGTCCACCTCGACTTCAACATGCTCCGCGACCGCGGCTGGCACCGCCGGCTGAACATCCTCGTCTACATGAACAAGGGCTGGAAGGAGGAGTGGGGCGGCGAGTTCGAGCTGTGGAACGAGGACGTGACCAAGCGGCACGAGAAGTTCCTCCCGATCTTCAACCGCTGCGTGATGTTCAACACGAACAACGTCAGCTACCACGGCGTGAACGCCGTCAAGTGCCCCGAGGGTCAGGCCCGCAAGAGCTTCGCGGCGTACTACTACACGAAGGAGGCCCCGGCCGACTTCAACGAGCCGCCGAGCAACGGGCAGTTCCACGACACGATCTTCAAGGCCCGGCCGGACGAGAAGCTCAAGAGCGTGATGATGCCGGTCGAGGCGGCGACGAAGGGGTTCACGAAGTTCCTCCGGCGGAGCGCGAGCAAGGTGAAGAAGGCGCTGACGGGCGGGAAGTGAACGCGGCGTAGGCGAAGCGAAAAGCGAGCGGGCGCGACTCGATGGCGAGTCGCGCCCGCTTCACGTTTGGTCCCTGCGAGTCGCCGGCGAAGGACGAGCGACGTCCTCCCTCTCCCCCCGCGGGAGAGGGCGGGGGTGAGGGGGCGCAGGAGTCGGGACGCTTGGCCGGGGGCGACGCGCATCTCCGACACGGTGATCGACGCACCCCTCGCATCAACACCATCCGACCCTCACGCCCCCTCACCCCCGCCCTCTCCCGGGGGGAGAGGGAGGACGTCGTTCGCCAGCGCAAACGGTTCTTCACCTAGCCGCGCGAACTGTCTGCGACCTGCCATTTTCCCCGGACCTGAACCCCTCCCGGTCGTTCCGTCTGGGCGGTCTCGCCCGGCGCGGAAACACTGCAAACAGGCCCATTATCAGCCGTCATGAAGAAAGCCGCTTGACGCCGGTCCCGATGTTTCGGGCATGGGTCAGGACGTTTGCAAGCCGAGTCGGACGGGCGAGTGGGCGGACGCGTTTCTCGGCGTCGCCCGGCAGATGCCGGCCGTCGGCTCCGCCGCCCGGTCGGTCGCCGAGGTGTTGGAGCGGCGGCAGTTGATGTCGAGCGTGACGTTCGCCGCCGGCGTGCTGACCGTCGACGCGGCCGGCGACGCCCGGCTGAACGTCGCCGTCGACGTCGCCGGCCGCGGGACGCAACTCCGCGTGAAGGCCAGCGGGTCGGCCAGGCAGTCGTTCCCGCTGATCGACGTCCGGGAAATCCGCGTCGTCGGCAGTTCCGGCAACGACAAGATCCGTCTGGGCAAGAAGGTCGAGGTCCCGGCCGACATCCGGGCTGGCGACGGGAACGACAAGGTCGTCGGCGGCTCCGGCGACGACGCGATCGACGCAGGCAACGGCAACGACGCCGTCCGCGGCGGCCGGGGGAACGACACGATCCGCGGCGGCGACGGCAACGACAAGCTCGCCGGCGACGCCGGCGACGACGCCCTCGACGGCGGGGCCGGCGACGACCGCCTCGACGGCGGCAAGGGCACCGACACGCTCACCGGCGGCGCCGGCCGCAACCGCTTCGCCCGCGGCCCCGGCGGCGACGTCGTCGCCGACCCGACGAGCGAAGACCGCGGCGTCCGCGTCGCGCCCCCCGCGCCGGTCGGCTCGGGCAATGACGCCGACCCGGGCGACGACGATTCTAATAATTCCGAACCCGACGACTCAACGACCGGCGTTCCCGCCTCAGGTGGGAACGGTTCGGGCAACACGAACCACGGAACCGGTGGGAGCGGCGGCACCGGCACCGGCACCGGCACCGGCAGCGGCAATTCCGGCAACACCGGAAAGGGCGGCTCCACCGGCGGGTCGACGTCTGGCGGCTCGACCACGGGCGGCACAAGCACCGGCGGCACGACGACCCCCACCCCGGCTCCCGTCCCCGGCTTCGGCGGCACGTTCGATCCGGCCCTGGCCGTCAACGCCGCCCCGCGGGCCGTCGTCACGTTCGTCACCGCCAAGGACGGTCCCGCCGGCCACACCGTCAACGTCAACGCGCTCTCCTCACAGCTCTTCAACGGCGACGCGATCGGCGCGTCGTTCGCTTGGGACTTCGGCGACCCGACCGCCAAGTACAACAAGCTCGTCGGCTGGACCGCCGCCCACACCTACGACAGGGCGGGGACGTACACGGTCAAGCTCACCGTCACCGACGCCGGCGGCAAGGCGACGACCGTCACCCAGCGGGTCACGATCACGCCCGACGCCCGCCGGGCGATCTACGTCGACGCCTCCGGGTCCGACGCCAACGACGGGTCGTCGCCGACCGAGGCCGTCAAGACGCTCGCAAAGGCCGTGAGCATGGCCGGCAACAACGCCAAGATCCTGCTCCGCCGCGGGCAGGCGTTCAACGTGACGGACGTGCTTCGCGTGACCGGCCGGAACGTCGTCGTCGACGCGTACGGCAACGGCACCGCGCTGCCGGTCGTGAGGAAGGCCGGCGGGGCGGCCGGGACGATGTTCTACGTCTCGCCGACCGCCACCGGGTTCCTCGCCCAGAACCTCGTGCTCGACAGCATTTGGGACCTGAACGGCACGTACGGCAAGAAGAAGATCCCGGCCGAGGCGTTCACCGTCGCGGGCGACAACTTCACCGTCCGCAATTGCCGGTTCATGAACATCAACACCGGCGTCCAGACCGAGGCCAAGCCGACGGGCGTCCTGGTGCAGGGGAACTACTTCTCGCCGAACATCCGCGCCTACTGCATCTGGTCCCAGGGGTACGACCACGCGTACCTCGGGAACACGATGACCAACAGCCAGCAGGAGCACCTGATCCGGGCCGACGGGACCGACGGCGTCGGCGTCGTCCGCGTGCTGATCCACGACAACGACCTCTCCCGCCCGACCAACAAAAAGGGCTCGATCGAGCTGCGGACGGCCAGCTGGTACTACGTCAGTGGGAACCGCATCAAGGGCGGCACGCTCCGCGTCGGGTTGCAGGACGTCGACAAGGCCACGTTCCCGGACTGGGCCAAGTGGAAGAACGAGTTCGGCGTGCTCGAGAACAACGTGACGGACAAGATCTGGGTGAACATCCGCCCCGGCGTGAAGCACCTGGCCGTCCGGAACAACGTGATCAAGGTCGACGACTGGTGGGCGATCAGCGTCGAGGCGATCGAGCCGGGGTACGACCAAGTCCGCAAGACCGAGGACGTCCGCGTCGAGCGGAACACGGTGATCAACCAGGGGACAACCGGCTCGTTCCTCTGGCTGCACGGGACCGCCAAGGCGGTGAGGGTCGTCAACAACCTGTTCGTCGCCCCGAACCTGAGGGCCGACGGCACCGGCCACGCATTCGGCATCCAGGTGACGGCCGCCGACCTGAGCAGCTTCTCGACGATCGACGGCAACGTCTGGCCGGACGTCGCGTTGTCCGGCTCGCAAGACGGGCTTCACTACGTCGGCAACGGGGTGGCGGTCACGAGCGGGTTCAAGTCCGAAGTGGAGTGGGACAAGTTGAAGCAGGTCGGCAACGACGCTTACAAGACCGTGTCAACGTCGGGCGGCACGTTCCAAGTAAGCGTCGGGAGCCTGCGGGCGGGCGCTACGGTGCAAAAGGCGGCCTGAGAGACGACCGAAGAGGAGGGTGGGTACCGGCGGCAGGCACCAGCCGTCGGGGAAATGGGTAAGCAGGGAAGAAGCAGGGCACGGTCGAAAGACCGTGCCCTGCGGTGTTTCTGGAAACGTCGCTCCCTCAGATCGCGAATCACGACCGTGAAGCCTAGCGACTGCTGTCGCTGGGCTTCGCCAGAAACAGGGACCACGTAGGGCAACTCCCGATCAAAACCCAATCCGTGACACCGGCGGTTGACCCGACTATAGTTGCGGCGTCCCCGGCGATCGCCGCGACGTCTGACCCGGTTCACGGGCCGGCGGCATCAACCGGTTGTTCCTTTCTTGCCCGGACGCTTTTACCGTCCGCGAGGTGAGCCCCATGTCGATCACGCTGACCGAATCCGCCGCCAACCGCGTCAAGGAGATCATCAAGGCCGAGACCCTGTCCGAGGGCGAGACCCGCCTGCGGGTCGGCGTCAAGGGCGGCGGGTGCTCCGGGTTCAGCTACATGCTGGACCTGACGGCCGAGCCGCTCGGCGAGTACGACGAGGAGCTCGAGAGCGCCGGCGTCAAGGTCGTCGTCGACCAGAAGAGCCTGATGTACCTCGACGGCACCGTCGTCGACTACGTCTCCCTTTCCAGCACAGTGGGATCCGAAGCTTGGAATTCACGTGACTTGAAGTCG